>Ga0315273_10009353_pt1 | contig 12419 bp, 12 predicted proteins | sample YL17G02_0_MG_FD_205753 | JGI IMG/M metagenome (GOLD analysis project Ga0315273, IMG submission 205753) | Sediment microbial communities from Yellowstone Lake, YNP, Wyoming, USA - YL17G02_0 | ecosystem: Environmental > Aquatic > Freshwater > Lake > Sediment | place: USA: Wyoming | collected... | reverse complement strand
GTCGCATATATTAGCAAAGGCCGTCATCTGGTAGGCCGCCGCCGGATTTTTCGTTTCCTTGTAGTAGGTCAGCCCTGTTTCATAACGGTGATGGCCGTCGGCGATGATACAGCTTTTCTTCTGCATCATCTTTGCAATCGTTTCGATGTCTTTTTTGTCCGTTATTGCAAAAACCCGGTGCCTGACGTTTTGCTCATCGGTAAAATCTATAAGAGGTTTCTGTGTCGTAATCTTTTCGATAATTTTGTCTGCGATTTTCTTTTTGTCCTCGTAGAGCATAAAGACCAGGCCGAAATTTGCAGCGGTCGCCCGCAACAGTTTGAGCCGGTCGATTTTCGGCTCATCTAAGGTCTTTTCGTGCGGCTGAACTATCCTGCCGAACTCTTCGAGTTTCGCTAATGCTATGAAACTAAATCGCCTCAATTGGATGCCGCCAACCTCGAAATCCTGAACGTAGGCGTAAATGCTCTCGCTTAAATCCTGTTTCAGAACGCCCTTTTCTATCCAAGTCTTAAAATTCTCTGCTGCCCTTGAGTATTGATTATTGTTTTCATTGTCGGAGGGTGCGGTTTTGCCTTTGGTGATTCGCACGATATTGTATTCACTTTTTTTATAGAGCCTTTCTTGCTGGGCAGAATCAATGATATCGTAAGGCGGTGCAATGCAGTCGCCCGCATTGCCGACTACCTTTTCATCGAACCGCAGCGCCTTAAAAGGCCCGATTTCCATTAAACTCGCACCGCAAATCTTTTTTTGCTTTTTAATTGTTTCAGCTTGTAAGATATTCATCGACACCAATTCTCATATTATTATAAGGGCAGGAATGGTACTATAACTATAAAAGATTGTCAAATTATGCCGTTTTTTTAGACTTGAGGTATTCGTCTATGGAACTGGCGGCGATTCTGCCCTGGCCCATTGCAAGGATGACCGTTGCTGCGCCAGATACTATATCTCCGCCTGCATAAACACCCGGCACAGAGGTCTGCATAGTCTTTTCATCAACGACAATCGTGCCCCATTTCGTGGTCTTCAGTTCCGGCATTGTCTGCGGTATCAGCGGATTGGGACTATTGCCGATTGCTACAACAACCGTATCAAGTTCCATAATAAATTCCGAACCCTTCACAGGAACAGGTTTCCGCCTCCCCGAATCGTCCGGCTCGCCAAGCTCCATCCTGATACACTCCATCGCCACAACCCGGTGCCGCTCGTCGCCTATAATGCGGGTGGGATTATTCAGCAGTTTTAGCTTTACGCCTTCCTGTTCGGCGTGATGAATTTCCTCCGCTCTGGCCGGCATCTGCTCGCGCGCCCGGCGATAAACGATTGTTACATCTGCTCCCATCCGAAGGGCCGTCCGCGCAGAGTCCATAGCCACGTTGCCGCCGCCTACTACCGCAACTTTTTCGCGCTTTATCGGAGGCGTGTCATACTTCGGAAACAGATACGCCTTCATTAAATTAGAGCGGGTCAGGTATTCGTTAGCCGAATAAACGCCCACGAGGTTTTCGCCGGGGACATTCATAAACGATGGCAGTCCCGCTCCGCTGCCGATGAAAACAGCATCGAAGCCTTCTTTGTTAATAAGCTCACTTATGGTGCTGTTTCGACCGACCACAAAATCCATCACGAATTTGACGCCGAGTTTCTTGAGATAATCCACTTCGGCCTGCACAATCGCCTTCGGCAGACGAAATTCCGGTATGCCGTAAGTCAGCACCCCGCCCGCCTGCTGAAGCGCCTCGAAAACTGTTACCTCGTGTCCGAGCTTTATAAGGTCTCCTGCAACGGTAAGTCCCGCAGGCCCTGAGCCGACAACAGCAACTTTTTTGCCGGTTTTTGCCGCAATTTCTGGCATCGGCATCTGGCCGTTGTTGCGCAGGTAATCTGCAACAAACCGCTCTAATCTGCCTATCGCCACCGGCTCGCCTTTTATCCCCAGAACGCACAGTTTCTCGCACTGTTCTTCCTGTGGACATACCCTTCCGCAGACCGCAGGCAGGGCGTTTTGCTCCCTGACTTTCATTGCCGCTTCGATGAATTTGCCTTCTTTTATCAGCGTAATAAATGCAGGTATATTTATATTGACGGGACACCCCGCCACGCAGCGCGGATTTTTGCAGTTAAGGCAGCGGCTTGCCTCCAATAAGGCCGTTTCTTCGCTGTAGCCGAACGGCACTTCCTCGAAGTTTCGGGCCCTGTCCTGCGGCGCCTGTTCAGGCATCGGTTGTCTGTTAATCTTTTCTTTGGCCATTTGTTATATCTTCATACATTTATGTTCATCATTGCCCGGCGTTACCGGCTCGGTGCGCGCAACAGAATGTATTTCTGCTGCGCTGTAGGCGATGCGCCTGTCCCGCACCTCGTCCCAGTCGACAAGGTGCGCATCGAAGAACGGTCCGTCGACGCAGGCAAATTTCATCTTTCCGCCTACCGTCAACCGGCACGCTCCGCACATCCCCGTGCCGTCCAGCATAATCGGGTTCAGTGCCGCAAGCGTTTTTACATTATACGGCTTGGTTTCGCGTCCCGTCAGCATCATCATAAAGGGACATCCTATCGCTACGACGCAATCTATCTTTTCGCCCTTCTTCAGTTTCTCCGCCAGCACGTCGACTGCGTGTCCCTTTATGCCGTTTGAGCCGTCAATCGTCGATTCGATAAATTCATCCGCAAAACTGCTTAGTTTATTTCCGTAATAGCTCAGGTAATGACTGCGGGCCTCGGTAATAACTATCATACGGTTGCCCGCCTCTTTCATCGCCTTGGCAATCGGCACAATCGCCCCGATTCCGTAGCATCCAGCCGTCAGTGCGACTGTCCCATAATTTTTCACCTCTACCGGCACGCCCAACGGCCCTGCAACGTGGGCCAGCCTGTCCCCTGCCTTGAGCAAAACAAGTTTCCTGCTCGATTGTCCCACCTCCAGCACCACCAGCGTAATGGTCCCTTTGGCGGCGTCCCAGTCGCACAACGTATACGGCACACGCTCCGATTTTTCATCTACCATCACAATCACAAACTGCCCCGGCAGAGCCTTCTTCGCAACTTCCGGCGCATTTATAATGACTTCGTGTATATTAGGCACAATCTCTCGTTTTTCCAGAATCTGGAATGTCCCGCTGTCTTCGGAGATTGTTTTTTCCGCAGTTTTTTCACCATCCAGAGGCAGTTCCCGCAGACCGGCAGCTTTTGTGTCGATACGATGTCCCCTGAAATGCGTCCGGCGTAATTTCGGGTCTTTTGCCGCTTCAGGTGCGCCCTCCCGTTCAATCCGCAAGGCTGCTTCGGATATTCCCATTTCCTGCGAGATTTCACCTGCCGATTTGTATGCAAAATCTTTCGCTCCCATCGCACGGGCAAGCTCGCAGATAATCTGCCAGTCGGCCTTAGCTCCGCCGGGCGGACTGCACACCTTGTGCAAAGGTCTTTTTTGTCCCCGACTATCCGGAATAGTCCCCTCAACTTCCGCAAATACTGCTGCCGGCAGCACAACATCCGCCTGTTTACTTATATCGGTCGGGTAACAATCCTGAACAATCAATAATTCGAGTCCCTTTGCTGAATCAAAAAAATCGCCCGTGGCCAACACTGCTTTTACGCCTTTCGGCAAAGTTGTGTGCGAAACGCCTTTGCGGTCGGCGCCAAGCTCAATGTAACTCGCCGATTTCATCACCTCATTTGCGAATTTTTTGAATATGTATCTATCTTCGAGTGTGGCTGTAGAATCGCAGACAAAAGCAAATTCCCCGCCGCTAAACGCTTTTAGTTTTTCTGCCGCTGTTTTAATCGCCTCGTCCCATTCAACTTCTCGCAGAATCTTATTTTTGCGCAGGTAAGGCGTTTTCAGCCGCTCCGTTCCGTTAACAAATTCCGCCGCTGCAAACCGCCCCAGCACGCAGACGGGGACATTTTCATTGACGGCTTTTGCCGTAACTAATCTTCCCTCTTTTGTCCCTAATTCCAGTGCGCAGGCCGCATCGCAGAATGTGCAGGTTGTTTGCGTAAAGCTGTCGGGTCTGCCGAACCATTTTGCGTATCGCTCGGCCAGGCTGCCCGTAGGACAGACGTCTATGCACGAGCCGCAGAACCGGCAATTTGCTTCACGCAGCGACCTCTCGAAGGCCTGCCCGATTTGCGTTCTGCTGCTGCGGCCGACAAAATCTATTACCGCCGTCCCGTGCTGATGTTTGCAGATGCGCACGCACCTGCCGCAAAGAATGCACAAATTAAGGTCTCTGTCTATGAACGGCTCAGACCGCTCTATCGGTCTGTTATGATAAAACGGTGCAACTGCCAGTTCCGACAGCCCCAAATCCTCCGCCAAAATTCGCACTTCGCAGAATTCTTTATTATTGCAGGTATGACAGCCTGTCGTTCTGCCTGCTTTGTCCGCATTGGGACGATATTCTTCGCACAGTTCACGCTTGCTGCATACCAGGCAGGCGCTCGGATGCTCCAGCATCATCAGTCCGAGAATATTTCTGCGAAGCTCCTGAAGAGTATTCGTGTTTGTCTTAACGGCCATTCCTTCGGCTACGGGCGTTGTGCAGGAAGTCGGATACCCCCGCATCCCTTCCACTTCAACCACGCACATCCGGCAGGCGCCGAACGCCGGCAGACACGGATGATTGCAAAGATGGGGAATCTGAATATCGTGCCGCAAAGCGCATTCAAGCAGCGTTTCCCCTTCTTTAGTGGTTACAATTTTGCTGTCTATGGTTAATTTCACGTAACATCACCCTTTTATTCGGCTCGTTTCCCTATTCTTTCTTTACGTTTTTCATACCTTGTTAGTTCGCCGCTTTTGCGGTAAACAGCGGCATATATTTCGGGACATACGTTCAGGCACGCCCCGCACTTAATACATATTTTCTGGTCGATAATATGCGGCTTTTTCTTTTCGCCGCTGATGGCCATGACTGGACAGATTTTCGCACAGGCGCCGCAGCCGCTGCACCTGTCTTTATCGATGTGATAGTTAATCAGTTTGCTGCAAACAAATGCGCTGCATTGTTTTTTCTCGATATGTTCCTCATATTCCTTGCGGAAGTAACGCAGGGTCGTCAGCACAGGATTTGGCGCCGTCTGGCCTAAGCCGCACAGTGAGCCGTCCTTGACGGTCTTCGCAATTTTTTCGAGTTTGCCGACGTCGGACATTGTCCCTTCGCCAGCCGATATGCGCTCAAGGATGCTCAGCATTGCCCGTGTCCCCACGCGACAGGGGACACATTTGCCGCACGACTCTTCCTGCGTAAACGACAGAAAATACCTTGCGATGTCGACCATACAACTGTCCTCGTCGAGGACAATCATCCCGCCGGAGCCCATAATGCTGCCGGCCTCGGTAAGCGATTCGTAATCAACGGGCAAATCCATTTTTTCAGCAGGAATACATCCGCCCGATGGCCCGCCCGTCTGCACCGCTTTAAGCATCTTGTCGCCGGCGATGCCTCCGCCGACCTCGTAAATCACGTCTTTCAGAGTGATGCCCAGCGGCACTTCAATCAGCCCAGTCTTTTTGATTTTGCCCGCCAGCGCAAACGTCTTTGTCCCTTTGCTTGTTTTACTGCCGTATTTGGAAAACCACTCTGCCCCGTTTACAATTATCATCGGCAGATTGGCAAGAGTCTCGACGTTCTGAATAATCGTGGGCTTGTCCCACAATCCGCTCACAGCAGGGAACGGTGGTCTTGGCTTTGGCATTCCCCGCCTGCCCTCAATCGAGGCAATCAACGCCGTCTCTTCCCCACAGACGAAAGCGCCTGCCCCTTTTTTTACAGTCAGGTCAAACGAAAAACCGCTGCCTAAAATATTCTCACCGAGCAATCCCAACTGCCGCATCTGCCCGATTGCAACATCAAGTCGCTGCAGCGCCAGCGGATACTCCGCCCGGCAGTAGACATAGCCTTGCGATGCGCCGATGGCAAGTGCGGCTATAAGCATACCTTCCAGCACCGAGTGCGGGTCGCTTTCTATAAGTGAGCGGTTCATAAACGCACCTGGGTCACCCTCATCGGCATTGCATATCAGGTATTTAATTTCGCCGGGCGCATCCCTGCACGTTTGCCATTTACGCCACGTTGGAAATCCTGCTCCGCCCCGTCCGCGAAGGCCTGCCTTTTTTACTTCCTCCAGCACCTTTTCCGGCCCCGTTTCCAGCGCACGCAGAAAGCCGCGGTAGCCGTTATTAGCAAGATAGTGATATACATTCTCAGGGTCTATCAATCCGCAGTTTCGCAGGATATTTCGCACCTGCCGCCGCAGAATCGGATGCTCATACAAATCTTTTATGCCGTCTAATTGTCCCTCACCTATTTTCCCCAGCGCCCATTCCGCACAAGGCCTGCCGCCGACAATGTGTTCTTCTAAAATGCGCACGGCCTTCTCAGGGTCGACCTGTCCGTAACAGACCTTCGGCGAACCTTTTTTCTGAACGATTATCAGCGGCTCTAACGAACAAGGCCCAAGGCAGCCCACCTCGATAACACCGGCGTCTATATTTTTGGCTTTTATTTCGCCTCGCAGCCGTTCGAGAATTTCCGCAGCTCCTGCCGCCCTGCCGCAGGTGGCCGCTCCGACATAGAACACCGCCGCACTGCTGTCCTGCAGTTTTTGCCACTGGTCCTTGGCCTCGCTATATGCCTTTTGCAGCGGATTCATATAAATTCCCTGTTCTACTAACTACTAATTTTGTTTCCATCGCCGTATTGCCGCAGAAGCGCCGGAATCTTTTTCGCCGTCATCGCTGAATAGACCTTGCTGTCAACAGTTACCACAGGCGCCAATGCGCAGCAGCCTAAGCAGGCCACGCGTTCAAGACTGAACTTTCTGTCCGGCGTTGTTTGTCCCGTCTTTATTGCAAGTTGTTGTTCGACTTCCCGCAGTATAATCTGTCCGCCTCGCACGTGGCAGGCCGTCCCCTGGCAGACGCAGATGGTATGTTTGCCCGGCGGCTCAAAACGGAACTGAGTATAGAACGTCGCCACACCGTATATCTCATTGGCCGATATACCGGTATATTCTTCCACCTCATTGACGGCCTCTTCCGACAGATACCCCAGTCGCTGCTGTATGTCCTGCAGAAGGGGTATGAGACTGCTCCTCTCTGCCGGGTATCGCTTCAGAACATCCATAATGTCAGGCGTATTTTTGCCCATAAATTTCCCGCCGAAAAAAGGCTTTATCTCTTAAAGTGCCGATAAGGGCATAATGCAGAGCCGCAAATAAAAGCAAAAAAGGCTCCCGGAGGTTATCAGAGCAACTCGTCTATGGCAGTGATGATATTTTTTTTGCTGGTTAAGCCTACCCACTTCTTTTTGACCTGACCGTCTTTGAACAGGATAAGAGTAGGTATGGCGTTTATGCCGAATTCTATAGCGCTGTCACGGGCATCGTCGGTATTAAGCTTGCAGACCTTGGCCTTGCCTGAGTATTCGTTTCCAACTTCCTCGATAATCGGCGCCATCATCCGGCACGGACCGCACCACGGCGCCCAGAAATCTATCAGCACGGGCATATCGGAACTATGAACAACCTCGTCAAAATCGGCGTCGGTAAGCTCAATAACGTTATCAGCCATTGCCCTGTCCTTTCTAAAATCCCTGCAAACAAACCATATTTATTTTATCTGCGGACGGCAGGCCTGTCAAACACTAATTTGCCCCTGAGAATTACCGGCAGGTTCCTTTTTGTCTGTCTCGTCAATCGGGACCGCCGGCCCGCTCTTCGGCGGCAGTTCAACTATCGCTATAGGCAGCTGTTGAACTTCGGGCTTCTGCTCGTTATTTGGCCCATCAGCCACCGCAACAAGTGTTTTCCTGACCGCCTGCTCGGCTGGCTCTTCCGTCAGTGACCGCAGAAATATTGCCCCTGATGTATCGACCTGCTCTGCCCAGACTAATCTGTCCCGAATCAGTTCAAGAATTGCCAGAAACAGCCCGACCATCACGATACGGTTTGCTTTTCCTTCAAAAATTTGAGCGAAACTCCTCGGCCCTTCCGTCTGCAGCCTGTGCAGTATTTCTATCTGATATAAATCTATCGGCGTGTCGTCTTTGATATGACTTATGTCGAAATTTGCACCAACGGCCTTGCATATATTATCGAAGGCTTCGAGCAGGTCCCAGATATTCACCTGTTCGAGGTCAACTTCGGGTTCGCCGCAGGGTTTTAGTTCTTTAATAATTGTCTCAGGCCGCGGGAACCGCTCTCCCTGCTCATCGGCGGCGATGCTCAGCAGGTTTGCTGCATCTTTGAATTGCTTGTATTCGAGAAGCTGGCGGATAAGTTCCGCACGGGGGTCTGCCGGCTCGCCGGCTTCAGTCTGACCGGTTTCGCTCGCCGGCAGAAGCATCGCCGATTTTATCTGCATCAGTGTCGCTGCCATCACCAGAAAATCGCCCGCTAAATCCACATCGAGCTTTTCGAGCAGCTCTATATAATGAAGGTACTGGTCGGTGATTTTAGCGATGGGGATGTCATAAACATCCACTTCTTCCTTGCGGACAAGATAAAGCAGCAGGTCCAGAGGCCCTGCGAATATGTCGATATTTACGCGATAATCGGACAATTACTCCTCCTGTTTTTCATCGGATTCAAGAATTTCTATCGCCTTGCCGGCATCTTTGCTTAAAACCTGTATCTCAATTCTAAAATGCCCTATCTGGGGAAAACTGGTCATTAAATTCTCGCCGACAATCACAGACCTGATTCCTTCTGCTTCCAGACTCATCTGCGCCAAATGCGCCTCGAAGCTGTCTGGAAACTGCGCAATGGTAACAAGTTTGTCAGGCATTTGTCGGGTCCAGCCCAACGGCCCTTCGCACCTCGGCGAGCGTCTTCAAGGCCACAGCCTTTGCCCGGTGGGCGCCGTCGGCAAGCATCTTTTTGACATAATCCGGATTCTTTTCAAGCTCAGCCCTTTTTTTTCTGAAAGGTCCGAAATATTCTATTGCCAGCTCAGCAAGACGCTTCTTGGCTTCACTGTAGCCCATTCCGCCGCTGCGATACCTCTTTTCCCACTCCGTAAGTTCAGCCGGTGAAGCAAACAGTTTCAGAAGTGCAAAAACATTACATTTATCCGGGTCTTTCGGTTTCTCTACCGGCGTAGAATCCGTAACAATTCGCATAATCTTTTTTCTGACGTCTTCCGCCGGCTCAAATATCTCGATTGTATTGCCGTAGCTCTTGCTCATCTTTCGACCGTCAATACCCGGCACCACCGCTACGGATTCGACAATGTATTCCTTCGGCACGGTAAAAACTTTGCCGTAAGCATTGTTAAACCGGATGGCGATATCGCGGGTAACCTCAATGTGCTGTTTCTGGTCGGCGCCGACAGGCACCAAATCGCTTTTATAAATCAGGATGTCTGCCGCCTGCAAAACGGGATATGCGAACAGACCCTGGTTGGGGCTCATACCCTGCGCCACCTTGTCCTTATAGCTTGTGCATCGCTGCAAAAGTCCCATCGGCGTTATGCACGACAATATCCACGTCAGCTCCGTAACCTCAGGGACATCGGACTGCCTCCAAAAAACAGTCTTCTGATTATCCAGACCCAGTGCAATATAATCCATCGTAACGTCAAGACTGTATTGATAAACCTCCTGCGGCGAAGGGTTGCTCGTAAGGGCGTGATAATCGGCGATAAAATAGAAGCATTCGTGTTCAGCCTGAAGCTGAATATGCTGGCGCATCGCACCGAAATAGTTGCCTATATGCAGTCTGCCTGAAGGTTGTATTCCAGAGAGAACCCGCAATTCGGTCTCCTCATTAAAAATACAAAAATATTTCTCTTAAACCGTCTGCAAGGGTAACGCCTGAAGGACCGAAAGTCAAGAATTTTACCTCCGCAAACAGTTTCCCCCTTTCGGATTGTAGAAACAACATCCTCCTCGCAGGGTGCAGCCATACTGCTCTCCCCTGCGAAAAATCACATTGCTTTCCGAAGATAATTTCTTAGGCCTATGCTCTGCCGATGGATTTCAGGTAGCTTTTCGCCTTGCAAAGACCCATTCTGGACGCTTTTTTCTTCACCGTGTCGGTCGAACGGCCAAGTTTCTTGGCTATTTTGGAAGTAGCCGTCCTCGGGAACAGTTTCTTCAGCAGGTTCGTTTCTTTTGTAGTCCAGTTTCCCCTCTTCGCTCTTTTCTTTGCTTTCTTTTTCTTTGCCATTTTTGTTTCCTTTCACGAAACAACGTTTAGCTTTATATGTCCCTTTCGCTTTGGGAACCACCGAACCGGATATTATGTTATAATTTATGAGTTGCATTTCACCGTGTCAAGGTTTTTTAGTATCAATCGGGGATTTATTATTGCAGACGGATAACTCTGGTTTTGGGAATTCGCCGGGGACTATGGAGCGAGGAAGACGTCCGCCTCACAACTCGGCACTTCACAGCCTTTGTAGACAGGGGTGTTCCAAAGCGTGAATATATCATCGTTGTCGATACCGATGCGGCGCACTTTTACGAAATTAACGCTTCCGTCCCCAAACAGAATATTTTGTCCGCCGCGATTGTGGCCGATGCTGTTGATGGTCAGGAGATTGCCGGTAGGCCGCAGGATTAGCTGGCCGGTGTGGTCAGGCAGTTTTTCAAAAAGCGGATTCAAATCCGACATCAGAATTCTCCCGCCGAACATATTTTCACTCGGGACTTTATTCTGCATTACTCGAAAACTGTATGTTACGTATTTTCTGTCGGGAAAATCGTTGGAACAATTTTTTACCCCTGACAGGTCAAACTGAATCTTTTTGCCGTTTACGACGCCGGGACATACAAAATAGGAAGGATTAATGTAGCCGCCTTTCACAAGCAGCCAGACCGGACGCGTATTGGAATAATTTTCTTTCCCCTGGTAACCTATTTTCCACCACGGCTCACCTGCCGCCGTTGCTACTGCAGGCAGTTGACCGTTATTGTCGGAACTGTAGCTGCTTATGCCCTGCCAGATATTAGCCAGTTGCATCTGACACATCTGCTGCCAGGATTTCTGCCGGGCGAATTTAGATATGAGGTTCAGCGATGTAAACATTATTCCGCCGACAATCATAAACGCCGCCGCCATTGTCAGTCTCTGGCTGATATTGCGCCACATACCGGTTTTGAAAGAGGCTCGTCGGATTTGTTCGGCGGCGAGCAGTTGTTCGAGGCGAACCTGACTTGCACGTGCCAGATTATTCAGACGATAAACCGTGTTTTCGGCTAAATCATCAGGACAGACTTCCTGCTCAAGGCTGTCAAGCGGTGCAATGGCGGCCTTGAGCCTTGAATGGATTTCAGCAGCTTCCCCGCCGCAGGATATTAAGCGTTGCGCTTCGGCAGCTTCTTCTGTGGATGTTAAACCCATACAATAATCGAATATGAGTTGTTTTTGTTGTTCGTTTAACGGAGTCATTTGTCTTCTGTGTTCCTTATCAAAGCCTTCCAGTCACTCGAAAAACGACCGACGGCTGAATGAAGTCTGCTTTTGACAGTTCCAATAGGTATACTCAATATCTCAGCCATTTGTTTGTAGGAAAATTTCTCAAAATACCCTAAAATTAATATTTGCCGCAGATTTTCCGGCATATTCGATATAACCTGCCTGACCCTTCTGGCAGTTTCGTTAGTTTCTAACTTCTCGTAAGGCATTCTGTTGTCGGAAGTTAGAATGTCCAGTGCCTCATCAAACGACATTTCTTCGGCGTCGGCAATCCCGCCGATGGAAACTGCTGCCGTCCGGTGCTGTTTGCGAAGTGCGTCCTTTGCTTTGTTGGCAGCTATCGTAAACAGCCATGGTCTCAAAGGTCTGCTTGTGTCAAAACTTTCCCTGCTGGTAAATAATTGCAGAAAGGTATCCTGAAAGACGTCTTCGAGAACATCCTGTTGTCTTATGAATTGTCTCAAAAATGTATAGAGGCCGTCCTTATAGAGGTTTACGATTTCACGAAACGCAGACTCATCGCCGGCCGCAAAACGAGCCAAAAGTTCAGTATCTATTTGTTGCTTTTTCTCCATATTTTCCGCAAAAATCTATGATAAAAGCAATATTATAAGGTATTTAGAATCGTATTGAAACTTTTATTGTGAGAATTTATTCCGCATTCCGGCAAAAAATTTACGCCCGGACGGTTAATTATGGCTGGCATATCCACAATGTCGCTGTCCCGTCAGGACAATATATCTGGTGGATTGGGTTCTTTAAGCCGAGCTCGCCCGGACGGACGATAAAAAGAGCACGGGCATTCCGAGGCATCTTCTTCATCGCCAACAGAGTTGACTGGCTGTTCATAAAATATATCTTTCCGTAACGGGTATAAATATCCCATTCACCCTCGTTGATAATATCGAATCCCTCCTTGAACCAGCGTTTAGGGTCGTAGTCCATTGCCACGAGGGTAACTATGTAGGGCATATTCAAGCCTTCGG
>Ga0315273_10009351_pt1 | contig 12421 bp, 8 predicted proteins | sample YL17G02_0_MG_FD_205753 | JGI IMG/M metagenome (GOLD analysis project Ga0315273, IMG submission 205753) | Sediment microbial communities from Yellowstone Lake, YNP, Wyoming, USA - YL17G02_0 | ecosystem: Environmental > Aquatic > Freshwater > Lake > Sediment | place: USA: Wyoming | collected... | reverse complement strand
CGAAATGGCCTGGATCACGGTCAGGCCTTCGGTGAACGGCACGCCGCCGGGCCGGCGCACCTCGCCCAACACGTAGACCAGCTTGGCCTTGGGCACGTAAATGACATCGCCCCCGCGCAGCACCAGATTCTGCGAGGTGTCGCCTTCGTCGAGCAGGCGTTGGCCGTCGATGACGATCGGCGGGGTCGGCGCGTTGATCGCCTGTTGCATCCGCTGTTCATCGGCCACGCCGCCCGATTGTTCCAGCATCTGCTGCGCGCCGGCCGGATTGCCGCCGCCGCGCAGAAGCAGGATGCGCTTCGAACCGTCGGGCGCAATGCCGCCGGCCAGCGAAATAATTTCGAGCACGGTCGTCCGGCGGGTCAGCGCGTAGGCGCCCGGCTTGTTCACCGCGCCGAGCACATAGACCATCTGCGCCCGATATTCCTTGACGGTAATGGTGACCTGCGGTTCGACCAGAAAATCGCCGAGCTTGCCTTCGAGCGCTCGTTCCGCTTGCTGCACGCTCAGGCCGCCGACGAGGATCGTGCGCACCAGGGGGAAGCTGATGGCGCCGTCGTTCTGCACGGTGACGACGCGTTCGAGGTCGGGTTCGTCGTAGACGGTGATCTGCAGCACGTCGCCGGGGCCGATGACGTAGTCGTCGTCGGCGGCGAGGGCGAAGGCCGTCACCACGAGCACCAGCAATAACAAATACCTGGCGGTTTTGGCGAACATGTCAGAACTGCGCCTGTAAGTGCACCAATCCGATGTTGCGCGTTGTCGTGTTGCGATCGATGTTGTTATCGAACAACAGCCGTTCGATTCGATAGCCGCCTCCGAAATAGAGCCAGTGCACGAATTGATAATTAAGATCGAGCGTACCCTGAATCAAGTCCTCGTGACGCGACAGCGGCTGCGAAAAATCGCTATAGAGATAGTTGCCGTATAGGGAGGTGGTCAGGCGCGACCACCACAATTGCGATAGGCTCAGGTAGCCCTCGTGGACGAGCGCATAGTTGGTGTCCGCCGCGGGCCGGGCCAGATGCTTGTAGCCGAAGCCGAATTGCGTCTGCGTCGGGAAGACGAACGTCAGTTCGGCGTCCGCCAGCCAGGTTGCCAGGTTGAAGCCGTTTTGGTATTCGGACATCGCCCAGCCGCCCTTGAGCATCATGAACAACACGCCGGTGACCTGGCCTTGCAGGCCGGCCTTCGCCCACCAGCCGGTGGAGTCGAAGCTCGCCAGGTGCGCGTAACCGAACAGGCCGTAGCCGCCTTCGGCGACCACCGCGGTGCGCGGGAAGAACTTCATGCGCAGTTGGCCGTCGACTAGGTGGCCCATGCGGTCGTACTGACTGAAATGTATGTACTCGTCGGTCACGTTGTGATAGCGCGCCAGGAAGAAGATGTTGTCTTCCGGGCCGTGGCGGAAGCCGAGCCAGCCCTGCGCCTCGTTGTGCGTCTGATCGCCGCGCAGGTAGTCGACGTACTGCGTGGAGTTCTCGTAGGTCTGCATGATCATGTACAGGTCGGACCCGCCGATCATCAGGCCGAACGGCGCTTTATAATCAATCAGGCCGGTGAAGGTGTGGTTGTTGCCGTTGAGTTGATCGTGCCGGTTGTCCGGATCGTCGAAACCCAAATACATGTCGTTGTAGTAGCGATAGCCCGCCTGCATGGTGAAGGTGGGCACGTCGAGGCTGAACAGAATCGAGGGCACGGTGTTGAGGACGAAGTCGCTCTCGATGCCCTGCGGGATCGAGCGGCTGTTCGCCGGACGGTAGTTGTCGGGCACGAAGTAGATGTTGTCCTCGTAACGCATCGCGGAATATAACGCGGGATGAATGGAGAAGGCGCCGAAACGGATGCTTTCCGTTGTGGGGAATCCCGGACCGATGCCCATACCCTGCGCGACAGCCGGCGCCGCGCTTAATACCAGCAGGCCACAGAAAACAAATAGGGGTACACTATAACGAATGAATTGCCTCATTCATCTCCTCAAAACGTTGTCCCATCCTCCGGCCTGTAAAAGACGGCCGTTTCTGTGGCCACCCGACTACTCCTCACTCACCGGCCCCGGCGTAAATTCATTGGGCAGCGGTTCGGGAGCCGGTTCGGGAGTCGTTTCCCCAGTCGGGTCACCCGGTGGCAGCGCGTCGGGATCGCCGAGCCATTCTTCAATGGTCTCGACGAAGCCGCCGTTCTCATTGATGCTGTGATAGCAATTGTCGACCATTTGCAACAGTTGCAGCGCGGTCTGGCGAATCTGGTCCAGCCGCAAGAAGAGCTTGCGGCCCTCGATGATTCGCTGCTGCAGGGCGAAGGCGCGAATTTTCTCGTTGAGGCCCTGGCCCTCTCCGATCAGCTTGTTGAGGCTGTTCAGGCGGTCCTCGATGCAGTCGATCTTTCGCGTATTCTGTTCCTGCCGCGCCTGATCCAACGCCGTGGATAGCTTCTTGGCCATGGCCTTCATCCACTCGACGTAGATCCGCGACTGTTCGACCATGCTGGCCTGATCCGCGCGATCCTGCGCCACCGCCACGGTCAGGGCGACCGTCACCAACACCAACACGACCAGAATGGCGATCAACCGTTTCATCAATCCCTCCTCGTTCCTTCGCCTCAATCCACCGGGGTGAAGACGAAGGTCTGCGGCACGGTGACCGTGCCTTCTTCGGGCGGCGGGAAGCGCCAGCGCATCACGCGCCGGCAGACGCAATCCGCCACCAGGCTGTTGCCGGTAGTGTTACTGAGCACCGAACAGCCCGCGACCGCACCTCCCCCGCTGATGGTGAACGAAATACGCACGGTGCCTTTCAGCGCCGGGTTCACCTTCAATTGCATTTCATAGCACTGGCGGATAGCGCCGATGCGACTGCGAATGATGCTGCGCACCTGGTTGGCGTCGATCTTGCCCGAGATGCCGCCGGTCGACGCGGCCATGTTCGCCCGCACCGCGCGCTCGACGCGATTGCCCGTGCCGGCCGTGCCGCCGCCGCCGAGGCCGCCGAGCTCGCCGATGCCGATCCCGCCGCCGCCGCTGCCCGATCCGCCGCCGCCGCCGTACGTACCGCCCGTGTCGCCCGCCTGGCCGACGCGCACGCCGCCGATGCCGCTCAACGCCTGGTCGATGCCGCCCAGGCCGTCTTGCAGCAGGTTACCGACCGTTCCGCCCTCGCCTTCGCGGGTGAGCAAGGCGAGCACGCCTCGATTCTCGACGCCGATGGTGCCCGCGCCGCCGCCGCCGCGACGTCCGCCGCCGCCGCGTCCCTCGTTTTTATCCGGCGTCGCCGCTTCCTCGGGAATGAGGATGTCTTCATTGGCGATTTCCTGCGTGAAGCGCTCGGGAACCGGCATGGCCTCCGCGTCGGTGTACGGAATCGAGTTGATGTAAATGATTACCACCGCGTGCAGCAGCGTCGAAACGAGCAGCACGATCATGAAGGCGTAGTCGATGCTTTTCAGGAAGTTGGACTTCAACTCTTTCGGCAGCGCCATGGAAGCGGCCGGCGGAGGGGGCGCAATAAGCTGAAAGAGCAGCGTGGTGCGGCCGATGGAAATCTTGCCCTTGGATTGCGACTGCAGATCGATTTCGTATCCGCGCGCGGTCTTTTTCGCCTCCCCGCGCTGAATGAGGTCGGACAACTCCTGCGTTTTATCCCCGACCAGCAGCCGGCCTTTCATGCTTTCCAGCACGATCAGCCGGAAGCCCTGGCCGGTGAATTCGAGCAACTGGTGTCGGCGCGGAGACGCCGGTTCCGCAATGGCGAACGTGTTGCTCGGATCCAAACCGATGGTTACGCCCTGCTTCGGTTCCAGGACCAGGTCCTCGAGCAGCCGGCCATCCTGAACCAGCCCCACTTTGAGAACCTTATTGATCTCTTGCCCAGGCATTTTTGGTTCTCCCCTTCTCTCCGGCTAAACCGGAGAATATGCCCAGCCCTTTGTTCTGGTCTGCCGCAAACCCGCCGCCGCCGTAACCGACCGTCCGCTTCGCTGGCTTGCCACCCGGTCGATTTCGGCTTCCGGCCGCGAACTCCTGCGCTCCATCTTATCTATAGCCATCGGCTCTCTCTCGTTCCTCAAAACGGCGCCTGTTCGATCGAACGCTCGATGAGCGCGATGAAACTGCGCCGCTTCGCCTGCAAGCCGAATTCCATCGACGCCCGCTGCAAAATGTAAATCGCATGCGGCCGCTGAATTCGGCCCTCGACCACAATCGGTTCATACTCGCCGCTGTCTTCCTGCGCGGACGCGATGGCCCACGCCGCCAGCAAAAGCAGCGCGACAATCAATAGCGCCAAGGCCAGCTTTCTCATTGGTCGGTTCCTCCATCAACCGGCGTCGGCTCGTCCCCGGTCGGTTGCTCTTCCGGCGGCGGAGTTTCCTGCTGCTGGGCGCGAGGCGGCGGCGGATTCTGAATGTATCTCATCCAATCCGTCACCCGGCGGTTCGCGTCCGGCGCGTTCTGGGCCAAGCTCAGATACCGCGCATATTGCGCGAGCGCGGCGTTCTTGTCCTGGCGCACCTGCTCCAGGAAGATGCCGTAGTTGAGCACCGCCTCGGCCAATTGCGGGTCGAGCGCGATCGCCTTCTTGTACGCCTGCTCGGCGCCGTCGGCGTTGTCGGACACGCGGCGCGCGACGCCCAGGTTGCACCAGGCCTGCGCGTTGCCCGGCGCCAGTTGCGCCGCCTGCTCCAAGTGCATCAGCGCCCGGTCGAACTTGCGCAGCAAAATCTCCAACGCGCCCAGGTTGGTCAGCGCCACGACGTTGTTGGCGTTGATGGTCAGCGCCTTCTCCAGCTGCGCTTTCGCCATCGCCAACTCGCCCACCTTGTAAAGCATGAAGCCGAAGTTGGCCATCAGATCGGCGTTGCGCGGGTCGATCTCGCCGGCGTTGCGGAAAATACGCTCGGCGAGTTGCGGCTTGCCGCGATAGTAGTAGATCAGCGCCATGTTGATGTGCGCGTTGATGTACTTGAAGTTGACCAGCAGGATCTTCTTCAGCGCGCGTTCGGCCTCATCCAACCGGCCCATCTTGAGGTAGACCGCGCCGAGGTTGTTCTGCGCGTCGAGGTCGTTCGGGTCGCGGTTCACGGCCGCCTGGAACTGCGCCAGCGCCGAATTCAGATCGTTGTTGTTCAGGTAGCCGACGCCCAACGCCGTCTGCGCCTGCGGCGAGTCGGCGCGCAAGCTGACCGCCATGCGCAATTCGGTCGCCGCCTCGGTATTGCGGCCCAGGCGCATCAACGCGATGCCGTGATTATAATAGTTGGCCGCGTTGCGGTTGTCGGCCCGCACCGCCTGCGCGAATTGCTGTTCGGCGCGCTCCCAGTCATTTTCCTGCGCCGCGGCGATGCCGTCCTCGGTGAACCGGCGCGCGGCCTCGGGGCCGAGGGCCGGAATGGCCGGAGTCGGCGTTACCCCGGCGCGCTGCGGCACGGGCGTGGGGATCGGCGTATGACCCGCGGTTCCCCCCGCGGTTCCGCAGCCGGCCAGCGCGGCCAGCACGGCCGCCAGACCTACGATCAGCAACAATCGCTTGCTCATTGTCCCACCCCCCATCCGAACACATCGCGCCAGAACGATCCGCCGCCGGTCGGCGGGACCGCGGCCGGGGGCGGCGCGGCGCCGGGCGCCGGTGCGGGCGCGGGAGGCGGCGCGGGCGGGGCCTGGTATTCTTCCAATCCCGGAATCGTCATCACCGGGGAAATGAAACCGACCGCCACTTCAAATTTCGGCTCGACCGAGTCCTGCTCGACCTTGAGAATCGCCAGATAGCACTTGATCACCCATTCGTTGATCAACCGCTGCTCGATTCCCTTGTTCAGGCCGCGCTTATACCAATCCAGCGCCGCATTTTTGAAGGGGTAGACCGCTTCTTCCAGTTTGAACACGTATTCGTCCGCCTGCTCGGCCGGCAGATCTCGCGGCGGCGGGGCATTCAGGGCCGACTCGGCGAACTCGTTGAGCGTCTCGCCGACCATGTACAGCGCCGCGGTGGTCCACGTGTAGTTTTTGAAGGTGATGATCTCTTCGAACAGCGCCTTCAACTGTTTGGCCGCCTCGCCCTTCTGCTTGAACACCGGAGCGTCGCGTCGCGAGTTGCCGGTATAGACGATGCGCTTGTACGCGTCGAAGCCGTGGCTGGCGATGCGGAACGCCGCCTCGGACGCGTATAGCGAATCGAGTTCCGGCGCCGAGCTGCGCACTTTCAAGTAAATGGCCTTCGCCTGCAGGTAGTGTTTTTCGGCCTCGACCCAGTTACCGCGGGTTTCCATGATCCGGCCCCAGCGGAAGTAGGCCTCGATCATGCGCTCGGCGTCGTCGGTGCCGCGCCTCGCGTAGGCTTCGTAGGCGGCGAGCGCCGCATCGGAATTGCTCAGGCGCTCGTAGATCATCGCCACGGTGAAGGCGATTTCCGAACTCTCGGTCGCGGTCGGGTACTTGCCGAGAAATTCCTGATACGGGCTCAACGCTTCCGAAAGCCGGCCCGATTCCTCCAACAGACCGCCCGCGTTGAGCAGCGCGTTGCCGCCGTTCTTGTCGGTCGGGAACAGGCGCGCGTATAGCCGGTAGGTTTCGATCGCCTTCTCGAATTCGATCAGAATCTGATAGTTGTAAGCCGCGTGCCACAGCGCTTCGGCGGCGTACTTGTTCTGCGGATACCGCTGCGCCATGCGGACGTACATGTCGTTCGCGCGGATGATGTCGTTCAGGTGGTTCTCGTAGGCGATGGCGACGTTGTACAGCGCCAGACCCGCGTTGGCATCGTTCGGACTGCGCTCCACCGCGCTGAGGTACTCGTTGATCGCCTGCTGCACTTTGACTTTATCCACCGGCGTGACCCCGGTCGCCTCGCGCAGCAACTGCTCGGCGATCTTGAAGGTGACGCCCGTGCGCACCTGCTCGAACTCGTGGGTGTCCAACCGCCCGCCGGCGGTCGGCAGCCGGTTGAGGGCGAGGCGGTACTCAGCCCACTCCTCGCGCTGTTTGTAGGTTTCCAGGTAGTAGTGCGCCGCCAACTGCACGACGGTGGAGGACGGATACTGCTGGAAGAGTTGTTCGAAGTATTTGCGCGCGGCGTCGAAGTCGCCATACAGGTAGAACGTTTCGCCGACTTTGTAGAGCATGAGCGCGCTCTTCTCGGATTGCGGCAGGCTGGTCACGTGCAGCAGCAGCGCATCGACCCACTTCTTGGCCGTCTGGCTCATTTCCGTCGGCTGAATGGTCACGGTGCGGCGCTGGCCGGTGGTGTCGGCGCCCTGCTCTTGGATTTGTCGGCCTTCTTCGAGGGCCGATTCATTGGGCCTGCCGCCCTCTTGTTTCAGCAGTTGTTCGTAGGCGAAGGCGTGGTTGAACAGCGCGTCGGTCCACAATTGCTCGTCGCGCTTCATGTCGATGACTTTTTTGTACATCTGCGCGGCCAGTTCGTACTGCTGCGTCGCCATGTAGCACTCGGCCAGGTTGAAGGCCGTTTCGTAGGCCGAATCGGTGTCGGGATAGGCCGAGAGAAACAACAAGTAGACCTCGATGGCCTTCTTGTAGAACGCCTGCGCTTCCGCGCCCGACGCGTGCTGCGCCTTCTCGTGGTAGAAAGTGCCGGCCGCGACCATCGAGCTCTGCCGCAGCGAGGCCGCTTCCTGCACGTCGGCCACGCGCCCCGCGTTGGCCCGAGCCCACTCGCTGTTCGGTCCCAGTTGCTGGGCGATGATCAGGTAGGTCTGCACCGCCTCCTCGTACATCTGCTGCTTTTCATAGGTTACGGCGATGCGCCGGTATACCTCCGGCAGGTCGGGCGCCGTCGGGAAGTTGGTGATGTACGCGTGGAACGCCTCGCGCGCGGCGTCGTAGTTGGTTTGTTCGTCGTACACGTCGCCGATCTTGAGCAGGATCTGGCGGGCGATTTCCGGATCGTGGAATTCGTTCAGGAAGGCGATGGCCGCGCGGGCGCCGTCGGTGCCCTCGGATTCGGTGAAGCTGATCGCGATGTAGTCGATCGAATCCTGCCGCAGATCTTCCGAGCCGTGGCCGCCGCGGCGCGAGGGATGTTCGCGGTAGAAGGTCAGCACCAGGGTGAAGTACCGCACCGCCTGTTCGTAGTTGTTCAGCTTGTAGTAGCACCAGCCCAACTTGTACAGCGCCTTGTCGTAGAACTTCGAGCCCTGGAACTCCAACACGCGCTGATAGCGCTCCATGGCCTCGTTGTATTGATCGCGGTCGAAATAGATTTCGCCCTCGCGCACATAGGCCTCGGGCACCATCGTGGAGTTGGGCACTTCGTCGATGATGCGCTGGTAAACCGTGAGCGCGCGGTCGTTGTCGTCCATTTCCTGCAGGCAGTAGGCCAGCAGGTACAGGACGTCGTCTTTCTTCTCGTAGTTGGGGAACTGCGTCAGCAGCTTTTCGAGGATATTGATCGTTTGCGTGTAGTTGTGTTTCGGCTCCTGCACGTTGGCGTTGACGTTGCCCTGGCTGTAGAGCTGGTCGGACTGCGCCTCGTAGGTGTCCCAGGCATCCAGGTAAGCGTTGTGCGACTCCTCGAAATAGAGATAGGCCAGGCGCCAGAGCACGTCCGGCGCGACGCGGCTGTTGGGATCGCGGGCCAGGATGGCTTCGTAGCGCGCGATGGTTTCGCGGCGCCGGCGCGTGGCTTCGTCTTCCAACTGCCGGAGGCGGGCCTGATAGCGAGCCTGGATTTCCCTCATGCCCTGCACCGAAGAAGCGTTGGCCATTTCGTCCCGCTTGCGCTTCAGAACGCGGAGCTGCTGCTTGAGGGCCTTGATCTGCTCGCGCAGGCGCTTCTTCTGCTCCTGCTCGGAGGCGGTGATCAGTTTGTCGGCCTGTTCGTTGAGCTGCTGAATCTGCGCTTCGATCTGGGCGATCTGGGCGTCCAGTTCGGGCAAGGTGTTGGCAGCGGTCGGCGCGGGCGCCGGGGTTGGCGCGGGCGTCGGGGCCGGCGTTCCCGCCGGCGCGGGGGTCGGCGTCGCGCTTTGCGCCGAGGCCAGATCGAGACCCTGCCAGGCCACCATCATGGCCAATGCAAGCACCGGCACTATCCACAGGGCCGTGAAACGCTTGCCGGTTCTCATCGTTCGCTGCTCCTTAATCTACTGCTCACTCTTGCCTGTCCTGCGGCGCGGGCGGCGGCGTCGGTTCGCCACCTCCCGTCGGCGCCGGCGGCGGCGGTTCGCCACCGCCCGTCGGCGCGGGCGCGGGCTGCTGGCCCTGCGGCGCGGGGGCCGGCGCCGGCGGTTGTTCGCCGGGTGCTCCCTGCCGCTGCATCCGCTGGAAGCGACGGATTTCTTCCTGCATATCGCGCTGGATTTCGCGAATTTCGCGCGACGATCCGCGCGTGGCCCGCCATTCGACGTCGATGATGCCCAGGTCGGCCCGGTCCACGTAATCGCGCAAACGTCGTTCGATGTTTTCCATCTCGCGCGCGGCGGCCCGCGCCGTGACGTCGGCCGCTCGCGCGTACAAATCCTCCAGCGAGCCGGCCAGGTTCATCACCGGTTGGCGCAGGGCGGCGATCTCCTGCCGGAAATACGCCAGCCGCTCGCGCTTCTTGGCCTCGATTTTCGCATCGAGCGAGGTCAGCCGGCTTTGCAGATCCTGCAAAACCTGTTCGTGGCCGGCGATGCGCGCCGCGACCTGGCCGCGCAGACCCTGGTCGGGAATCTGCTCGGCATCGTTGTGAATCGCGGTCAGATCGACCTGCAGCTTCTCGATGTCGCTTTTCATCTCGAGCATCTTGCGCCGCGCCTCGCGCAGGAACGGATAGCCGCCCGTGCCGCGCTCCATGTCGGCGAGCTTGGCCTCGATCTCGGCCAGCATCCGGCGCATCAACGCCAGGTTTTCGCGCTCCTGCAGGATGCCGTGGTACACGGCGAACAATCGCTGCACTTGCGGTTCCTGCGTCAGCCAGTAGACCACTTCGGGCGGCAGGCCGCGGGCGCGGGCCGGGTCGAGCTGGCCGCCGCTGGCCGCCCAATCGGCGCCGACGGTCAGCACGTCGAGGCGGTCGTTGGGACTCATCGCCGCCTGCGCGGCGTGCACGGCCTGGAAAAAGCGCTCGTACTTGTCGCGGATCTTGTTGAACCACGCCTCGGCGTTGTTGAAGTCTTCCACCTGCGAGTAGATGTTACCGACCAGCAATTCCGCCTCGGGAATGATGCGGTGGTTCGGCGCGGCGGCGATCAATTTGTTGAAGCTGGTCAGCGCCTCTTCCTGCAGGCGGGCCAGGTTCTTGTCGATTTCATCGAACGTCGAACGAATGGTGTCCAACTCGCCCTGGAGCGCTTCGGTCTGCGCCGGAATATCGGCGAGGCTCTGCTGATCGGGCTGGTCGGCGACGTTCTCCCGGAAGTCCGAATAGCTGAACAATATATCTTCGTAGTTGTTGCGTTCCTCGTCGAGCGCGCGCACCAGGAAATCGTTGCGCGTGATGAACACCCACATCGATTCGTACAGCGCGCTGGTGTAGTCGGGTGAATCGGGCGGCACGGTGTAGTAGCGCGCCATCGCCTGCGGGAAGTCGTTCATCTCGTAGTAGATGCGGCCCAGGGCCAGGTGGGTCAGGGCGAAAATCTGCTCGCGGTTGGCCGAGTCGGGATTGAGCGCGCGCTTGACCCGCTGCAGGCGATTGATCGCCTCCTGGAAGTTGCGCTGCTTGACGAAAATGACCGCCGCGAAATACTGCGCGGTCGGATAGTACAGGCCGGATTCGGGAATCGAGTCGAAGATTTCAATCGCCTTGGCCGCCTCGCCGCGCAAATAGAACGACTTGCCGATGATGTACCGGCCCAGGCTGCCGTCTTCCTCCTGCGGAAACTCGGCCAGGAAGCGCGCGTAGAGGCGGTCGGCCTCGTCGTACTTCCGCTGGATGACCGCGATCTCGATCAGCCGCATCAGGCTGATGCCGAAATACTCCGACTGGTTGTCCTTGACGATGAGCTGATAGTGCTCGCGGGCGTCGTCATAGGCCCCGATATTGAACAGCGAATCGGCCAAATAGAATATCGCCTGCTGGTAGTTGGGCAGGCTCGGCGCCATCGGATGATGCACCAGCGGCCAAAACACTTCGGACGCGCCGCGATAGTCGTGCAGCATGTAGAAGAATTCGCGGCCCTCGACGAACCGCCGCTGCAAGAGCAGCCGGTCGCGGTCGTCGATCTCGCGCGCGTAGTTCGTTTCCAGATCGCCGACCTTTTTTTGCAGCGCGGCGACCGCGGCGTCGGCTTGGGTCAGGCGGTTCTGCACCTGCGCCGTCACATCCGCGTTCTGCGCGAAAGCGACGGACGCCGTCAGGCAGAACCAAACCAACAGCCAGAACCCGATGCGCCGCACGTCGTTACTCCTGCGTGAATTTGACCTTCAGCCGATTGCGCAGGCTGGTCAGGAAGCTGCCTTCGTCGTAGCTGACCACCTTCAAGGTCACCACATCGCCCTCGTTCACCGTGAACAGGTAGCGCGCCTTCACTTTAAACAGGTACTGATTCAGGTAGCTGAAAATGCCGTAGCCCCGGCCGCGGAAGATCATGTCCACCACCAACAGGTGTTCGCCGGGCAACAGGCTGCCTTCGTAAATCGGGAAATTCTGGAGGTTCTCCAGATTGCTCTCGGGCGTGTTGACGCCGGAATAGATTTCAAAGCCGTCCAGCGTGTAGCTCAACGATTCCAGCTTGAACGCGCCGCCGACCTCGTGCGAATGCAGAATGGACAGGCTGATGATCGAGACGCTGCCCAACATGAGTTGTTCGCGAAGCTGCATCAGGCGCGCTTTGGTTTTCATGATCTTGTCGCGCAACTCGGCCAATTCGTCTTCGAACTGCTTGATCTGATCCGCAGTCAGGCGCTCGACCTGCACTTCGGTGTTCGCCACCCCGGGGACCGGCGTGCCGCGCGGCGTGCCTTCCACTTCCTCCGGCGTCGGCTGCGCGCTCTCGGGCGGCGGCGCCAGGTCGTTGCCGGGGGCCGGGGTCGGCGTCGGGGCCGGCGCAGCCGGCGGCGAAGCTTCGGGCGTGGGTGACGCCTCATCGCCCGGCGCCTGCGAGACCGTATGCGGCAAGACGCCGGCGAACGCCGCCAGGGTGTAACCGCCGATCAGCGCCAACAAAATGATGGGGATCGCCCAAATCGGTTTGCTCGCCTTATTCATCGAGGTCCTCATCAAAAACGTTTCGTCCCTTCCGCGGGCCATCTCGGCCTTCGTCCGAGCGCGCGCGCCGTCCATCGTTCCGCGCGCCAAGCGCAAACGCCCCCTGTTGACGGGCTCCGGCGCGCCTGCACGCTCGGCTCACCCATCCCCATACGACCTCTCCGGCCGCGTCGGCGTTCCGCGCACACAAAAAGATCAATCGTCCGCACTCCCAGCCCTTGGGATTTGCCGGCTAGATCCCCCAACAAAGCCGACTTTCTCCCGACTCGGAACTGCCGACC
>Ga0315273_10009350_pt1 | contig 12421 bp, 9 predicted proteins | sample YL17G02_0_MG_FD_205753 | JGI IMG/M metagenome (GOLD analysis project Ga0315273, IMG submission 205753) | Sediment microbial communities from Yellowstone Lake, YNP, Wyoming, USA - YL17G02_0 | ecosystem: Environmental > Aquatic > Freshwater > Lake > Sediment | place: USA: Wyoming | collected... | reverse complement strand
TTCCGCATAGGCAGGTTCTTCTCGACATCCATCTTCCCGTAAGTCTCGAAGTGCGCGATCTTCCCGCCGCGCAAGACCAAAGTGGCTATGCCGGCTATCCGCCCTTTGTCCACGTAGTCCTGCATGACTGTCTTCAGTCGATCGAGGCGGGGCGTGGACATGCCCACGGCTTCAGGCGCCGCGGTGGACAGGCCCGCCTGGACCGCGGCCACCGCACGGGGCCCGGGAGGCGCCTGGGCTGCCGGCAGTGCTTGCGACACGAGGCCAAGCAACAACAGGAGCGACAGAAGGAATCGCCTGGCGGTCATAGAGATCTCCTCGAAGGCCCCTGGCGTCCGTCCAGAGGCGACAAGAATGTACCACAGCGCCGGGCGTGGTCGTGCCGGAGACGCGGGCCGGTCATCCGTGGCGGAGGTCGGCCAGCGCCACAGGCTTCAGCCTCGGTGGACACACGTCTGGATGGGCGCAGGTACTGGTCGAATCAGAGAAGGTAGGAGTGGGGAGCGGTTCGCTCTCGGTGTCACCGAACGCCCGTCGTGTGAATCCACTATAATGGCTGGTGGGGCAACCCACGTCTACAGTTCCGCGTGAACCCAATGAAGAACGTGCCATGCGAACATCGATTCTCGTCGTCTTCAGCCTGCTGACCGTGTCCGCGTGTGGTGGAAGCACGTCTTCGCCTGCGGCACCCACGCCTACCCCAACTGGCACGCTCACGAGCGTGTCCGGCACATGGACCGGCACATCGGCGGACACAAGCGGCCCGGGGAACATGACCTGGACCCTCGCCCAGAACGGCAACGCCATGACCGGCACGATGAACATCAGCGATGGCGGCCGTAGCATGATGGGTAGCGGCCCGATGCAGGGCACCATCAGCGGCTCCACGGTGACGTTCCACGTGGCCGTGCCGAACAGCGGTTTCAGCGGCATGATGTCGTCCTGCTCGATGTCGGTGGATGGCCAGGCCCAGATGTCCGATGACGGCCACACGATGACGGGAACGTACTCGGGCAACATGTCCGGGATGATGTCCTCGATGCAGTCGTGCGGCGCCGCGATGAACAACGGCCGTTTCACGCTCACCCGCTGATCCGGGGAGGACACCACCTCCGGGGTCGCTCCAGGATCTCAAGCGTCAAGGCCGGAGCTTCGGTCCTCCGGGTAGACTCGCCGCCAGCCGAACCTCCACGGCAACGTAGGGTTCCTTGGCTGTCGCCACGCCGACGGCGACGCGCTCTCCGGCCCGCAACTCGGACGCTGCGACGGTGCGGGTCCCCCTCAAGAACTTCGTCTTCTCGTTCAGCGCAATCGTCGTGCGCGTGCCGTCCGTCGCTGTGATGACGATCAGGGTCTTGGTCACGGACTGAACAACTCCCAAGATGGAGTGGTGCACATGTCCCTCGTGCGCCACCAGGCCGACGCTGAGCCAAAGAACCAGCAATCCAGTGTGAAATTGCGTTGCTCGCATGTAGGGGCACTCCTATTGGGGTCGACGACGCACCGGGGCTGGGGTGGCGGCCCGCCCGGAATCAGCGGTTGGTTCATTCAAGTACTTCCGGATGTCGTCTTCTTGACGGCGCTCGTCGGCCGTCTTCGGGTTCAGCCGCGACATCTCCTCCAGTTCGTCCGGCGTGAGTCTCGGCAAACGCCGGATGAAGTGCACGACGGCCCAGCTCTCTCGAAGGCCTTCCGGCGTCCCCGTGCTCCAACCGGGCATTCCTGTGAAGCGGATCCCTTCCTCGATGATGTAGAACAGCTCGCCGTCTGTGAGCGACTGTGTCTGGATGAGACGCATGTCGGGAACTCTTGGGTACAAGCCCCGACCGATCGCGGTGTCTCCGCTCCCGTCGTTCGCGTGGCATGTCGAGCAATGATCGGCAAAGTGCGCCATCGCGTCCCTGATCACCTGCGGATCCGACTGAACGGGGTTCTTCACTTCCCGCACCGTGCGAGGCACCATCAGCCCGCGAATGTACCGGGCCGCCACGGCCTCCATGCGTGACGGCTCGGCCCGGGCCGAGAACCCATGCCTGCCGGCGTACACGATTCCCAGGATCAACAGCAAGACCGCGAGGCCGATCGGGACCAGGCCCGCGACGATTCGACGACCCATCTCTGACCTCCAGAAGCCAAGCAGTGGTACCATCGGACACGCCATGCCAACACCGTCAGGACCAGAAGCGCCGGCAAACGGGCTCCCGACGTGGGCTCGGATGGCTCTCCTCGTAATGGGGTTGGCGGTGGTCTCGTTGCTCCATTACACCACGAACGCCGTACAAGCCGACCTGCACGTTCTGTACCAGCGGCTGTACTACATCCCGATCGTCGTCGGGGCATACTGGTTCGGCCTCTGGGGAGGACTAGCTACGGCAGTCATCGCAGCGGTCGCCTATGCCCCCCACATCCATATGATGTGGAGCGACAATGAGCCCTACGCGGCAAGCCAGTACGCGGAACTCGTCGCGTTCCAAGCGGCGGGACTGCTCGTGGGGCTCCTGGCCGACCGGCAGCGGGGTTTGCTGCGCCGCTATCGAGAGACGGCGATCTCACTGGAGTCGGCCAACCAGGAACTACAGGCATCCTACGAACACTTGCGGCGCGCCAATCGGCTTTCGGCGCTCGGGGAAATCGCGGCGGGTCTGGCTCACGAGATTCGCAACCCTCTCGCGAGCATAGAAGGGGCCCTGGAAATTATCACGTCACGCGTCGCACCCGGCACACCCGAAGCGGAGTTTTCCGGCATTGCGACCAGGGAATTGGTGAGGCTAGATGACCTGGTCGGCGAGTTCTTAACGTACGCGCGGCCCCACGCTCCGGAACTGAAACTCGGAAACCTCCACGACCTCATCGAGCACGTCGTTCTGCTTCTGCAGCCCCAATGCGACCGGGTCGGTGTTGTCCCCGTCCGGGATGAACACGACCGCCTGCCCCAGGTGTTGATCGATTCGGAGCAGATCCGGCAAGTGCTCTTCAATGTGATTCTGAACGGCATCCAGGCAAGTCCGCGGGGTTCCCAGTTGGTGATTCGAACGCGCCTGGACGACGGTTGGGCCGCCGTCGAGGTCGTCGATAACGGCGTGGGCATCCCGGCGGACGCGCTCGACAGGGTGCGGGAACCGTTCTTCACGACGAAGCCTGGTGGCACAGGTCTTGGATTGGCCATCTCGCACGGCATCATGTCCGCGCACCAGGGCAGACTCGAAATCGCGTCAGCGCCAGGCGCAGGGACGCTGGTGCGCGTGGCGTTTCGCCCGTCAACAGCCGACGTGCCGGTTCCGCCCGGGGGGCGCGGTAACTCGTCATGAATGCACCGCTCACCATTCTCCTGATAGACGATGATGAGAGCCTGAGACGCGTGACGGAATTCACGCTAAGGGAGGAAGGGTATGCCGTGCTCACGGCGGCCGACGGCCGCGCGGCGATAGAGGCGTTCTCCAATGCGCCTGTCGATCTCGTGGTGACGGACGTGCGAATGCCTGAGATGGACGGGATGGAATTGCTGTCCCGTCTCAAGGCCATGCACCCGGATCTGCCGGTCGTCCTATTGACCGCCCACGGCACGATCAACGCGGCCGTCGATGCGATGAAACTGGGCGCCGCGGACTACCTCACCAAACCGTGCACGCGCGATCAGCTGAGAGCCAGTATTCGCCAGGCACTCGAAGTCGCCCGGTTGAAGACCGAGAATCGGAACCTCCGCCAGATGGTCACGGAGCGGTTCTCCTTCGCCAGCATGATCGCCGGCTCGCGTTCCATGTGCGCGGTCACGGATACCGCATCGCGCGTCGCAGCCAGCGATGCCACGGTGTTGCTGGAGGGTGAAAGCGGAACCGGAAAGGAACTACTGGCCAAAGCCATTCATGTTCACAGCAACCGCGCCGCACGGGCCTTCGTGACCGTGAATTGTGCCGCCATCCCGGAGCATCTTCTGGAGTCCGAACTCTTCGGGCATCGACGTGGAGCCTTCACGGGCGCGGTGGCGGACAAGCCAGGGAAGTTCGAGGCGGCTGATGGGGGGACGGTGTTTCTGGATGAGATCGGCGAGCTTCCGGTCCTGCTCCAGGTCAAGTTGTTGCGGGTTCTGCAGGAACGGGAGATTGACAAGCTTGGCGAGCCGCGCCCGCGCAAGGTCGATGTGCGGGTGATTGCGGCAACCAATCGCGACCTCGAGAAGATGGTCTCGGATGGGTCATTCCGCGAGGATTTATTCTATCGGCTCTCCGTCGTCCCTATTCGGATGCCGCCACTGCGTGAGCGCATGGACGACCTCCCGTTCCTGGTGGATCACTTCCTGACCAAGCATGCCAGTCGTCTCCAACGGTTGCGGCCGCCGGTCGAAAAGGCGGTTTATTCCGTCATGAACGCCAATACGTGGCCCGGGAACATCAGGGAGCTGGAAAACGTCATTGAACGCGCACTCGTGCTGGATCGCGACGGCGTGATCGGACTCGACGATCTTCCGGAACGATTTCGGGCCGTGGATTCGCGCTTTGGCAACGTGCGCATTGAACTGCCCGACGAAGGCATTTCGCTCGAGACGGTGGAACGGGATCTCATCGTCGCCGCGCTCGAGAAACACAGCGGGAATCAAACGCGGGCGGCAGCCTATCTCAACATCACTCGCAGCACGTTGTTGTACCGGATGCAGAAGTTCGGCCTCGATCGCGAAAAGGATCAAGCGGCCCCTGGCAAGACCGAGTCAGACCGCGCCTGAGTGGCGCGGTTCGTCGGCAATCCTATGCTGGTCGGTGACGCGCCGGCGATGTTCTGCCGCGCCATCAGGTGTCTGATATCGCACGGTTTGATCGCAAACACTGTCTGAAAGCCTACAACGCCGCCGGTTTCCCAGACTGAGCGGCGCAGGTTTGTCCCCCGGCTACATGGCATCGACATTGCTTTGACCTATATCCAGGTCCGGGCCTACTGCCCGTTTGTATTGTTTACCACAGGAGTCAGAACCATGACACGAATCAGAACTCACGTGTACGCCCTCGCCATCGCAATGGCTGCCGCCGGCAGTCTGGCGGTCACCGCCCGTGCGCAGATGCACCAAGGCGCCGAGCAGATGTCCGGCGGGCAGACGTCCGATCACCAGCATGGAGCGATGCAAGGCACCATGCAGGGCACGATGTCGTCGGATCAGATGATGGCCAGCATCAATACGATGATGGCTGGTGTCACCTCGACGATGCGCGACTTCACGTCGATGCAGGCGGGCACCTTCGGGCCGCAGCATAATCAGATGACCGCGTCCATGCGGGGAATCACAGACCAGATGCACCAGTTGCACGCCGTGATGAACGACCTCGCCAGGAACCCCGGACTGATGCGCAACAACGATGCGATGAAGGCGTTCCACCAGGCCGGAAGTGAGTTTCAGAAGATGGGAGCGGCGTTCCAGAACATGATGAAGAACCTCAACCAGACCGGGAAAGGCATGTCGCATAGTGGGCGGTAAGCGCAGGGCGGCAGACGCCAACACCTCAACCTTTCCCGGGACCGCCGCGCTTGCGGAGTTCGCGCTGGCCTCGGCGTCACACTCCATCAATGGACCAGCCTGACGATTGTGCCGATTGTTGGCTTGTCGAGTTCGAGCCCGAAGTACGGGCTGACGATCGGAGTCACGAGCGACCTGCACCAGCGGTGACGGCGGCCTGTGGGTCACGGTGCAGCCTGGCCTGACTTCAACACCTGGCCCGGGAGCCCACCTCTTCCCCGCCTATCCCCTGGCACGGCGTGCCAGAACACGGTTCTGGTGGAACCCATTGGCGGAATGGTGGACATCGACGCCGTCATGAACAGTCCGAGCCAGGGGTTCCTCCATTGTCGCCAGGTCTATCACAATGGGGGCTGATCGGCTCGGGTGGTGGAGTATCGTTGAGGCCGGCGGTGTGGACGGCGTGCACCGGATCGACGCGTCGCTCCCGGTTCTCTTGTGGCCGCAGCGCGCCTTGAGGGCGCCCTGCGGCCGGGCGGAGGCATTATGGTGGCGGTCTCTCATCGAACTCTCGTGGCGGCGTGGCTGCTCGGCGCAACGCTCGCGACGAGCGGCGTGGCGCGCGCGCAGACGGCGCCGGCACAGGCCCCGGACGATCCCGTCCTGCAGGCGCTCATCGCCGAAGCGTGGTCGCACAACCCGGAACTGCACGCCGTGCAGTCGACCATCGACGCCGCCCGCGTACGTGTCGATGCGGCACGAGGGTTGCCGGATCCGATGGTCTCGATGACCTGGACCAACGACGGCTGGGCCCCCAGCCTCGGCAGCATGCCGATGACGACGCTGGGGTTCATGGTCAGCCAGTCGCTGCCGTACTCGGGCAAGCGCCAGCTTCGCGCGGACCTGGCGGCGGGCGAAGCGCGCCAGGCCGAGCCACCGCTCGCGCGGGCGCGGCTCGCCATCGAGGCGGCCGTCAAGCGAGCGTACTACAGCCTGCTGCAGGCCCGCGAGCTCCAGTTCCTCACGGCCGAGCAGCGCACCCTCTGGAGCGAGATCGAAATCGTGGTCCGCACGCGCTACGCCGTCGGCCAGGGCGCGCAGCCTGACGTCCTTCGCGCGCAGGTGGAAGTGACGCGGATCGACCAGCGCGCCATCGAGCAGGCGGCCGAGGCCGAGTTGCGCGTCGCCGAGCTCAACCGTCTGCTGGCCCGGCCCATCGAAACCCCAATCGAGACCTCGGCGCGCCTCGTGCTGCGTCCGCTCACCGACACCGTCCAGGACGCCATAGAGCGGGCCCGCGCGATCAACCCCGAGCTGGAGTCGGTGCGGCGGGCGGTGGACACCCAGCGCGCCGCTCTTGCGCTTGCGCGGCGCGAGTTCAAGCCCGACTTCACGATCCAGGGCGGCTACATGAACCGCGGCGGCCTCGATGCAATGTGGCTGGCGGGCATCGGCATAAACCTGCCGCTCAACAAGAAGGTGCGCCAGGCGGCGGTCGCCGACGCGGAGATTCGATCGAAAGGCGGCGCGTACGCCATCGAGGACATCGACCTGCAGCTGCGCTACCGGACCCAGGAGCGGTTCACGCGCGCTCGAACCGCGGAGAAGATCGTTGACCTCTACGACCAGGGCATCGTGCCGCAGGACCGGATGACGGTCGAAGCGGCGGTCGCGAACTACCAGTCAGGCAAGGTGCCGTTTGTCTCGGTGCTCGAGGCCATGACGGCGCTCTATGCCGATCGCTGGACGCGTGTGGGGCTGGTGGCCGACCACGCACGGCTGCGCGCCAGCATCGACGAGGCCGGCCTGGAGTCGACACCCGATATGACGACCGGAACCACCCCGATGGCAGCGGCGCCCGGGCTCGGGCAGGCCGGCGGCATGAGTGGAAAGTAGGAGCACAACGCCATGAATCACGTGTCACGCATCGTCGCGCCCGGACTGGCGGTCCTACTCATGCTGGCTGCGGCCGCCACGTGGACCGCCTGCCGCTCGTCAGTCGAAAAGCGCGGGTCATCCGCATCCGTCGCGCAGGCGAAATACCACTGCCCGATGCACCCGACCTACGTGTCGGACAAGCCGGGCGACTGCCCGATCTGCGGCATGAAGCTCGTGCCGATCGAGCCGGCTGTCGCACCGGCACCGGCTGCCGCACCGGCGCAGGCGCCCGGAGGCCGACGGATTCTGTTCTACCGGTCGCCGATGGACCCGGAGGTCCGTTCAGACAAGCCCGCCAAGGACAGTATGGGGATGGACTTCGTGCCAGTCTACGAAGACGAGGCCGGACGGTCGGCGGCTGGCATTCCCGGGCGCGCCGTCGTGTCCCTCTCGCCCGAGCGGCGCAGCCTTCTCGGTGTGCGCAGCGAAGACGTGCGCGAGATGCGCATCGATAAGACGATCCGCACCGTCGGCCGCGTCGCCCCGGACGAACGACGCCTGGCCCACGTGCACACCAAGTTCGAAGGGTACGTCGAACGCCTGTATGTCGACTTCACCGGGAAGTTCGTCCAGAAGGGTGATCCCCTGCTTTCGATCTACAGCCCCGACCTCATCGCGACCCAGCAGGAGTACTTGCTGGCGCTGCGCGCCCAGAAGCAACTCGGCACGAGCCAGATTCCCTCGGTCGCGCAGGGAGGCGCGAGCCTGCTGGAGGCCGCAAAGGAGCGGCTGCGACTGTGGGACATCAGCCTGTCGGACATCGCGGAGATCGACCGCACTGGGACCGTTCGCCGCGCCCTCGACCTGCACGCCGAGGTCAGCGGCTTCGTCGTCGTGAAGAACGTCGTGCAGGGCATGCGCGTCATGCCCACGGACACGCTCTTCGAAATCACTGACCTTTCACGCGTCTGGGTCATGGCCGATGTGTACGAGTCGGATCTCCAAATGGTGCGTCTCGGCATGCCTGCCGAGGTGACGCTCGCGTACCTGCCCGGGAAGACTTGGCGCGGAGCGGTTACGAACATTGCGCCGACGGTTGAGGAGAAGACCCGCACCATCAAGGTCCGGATTGAGGTTGACAACATCGGCGGCGCGCTCAAGCCCGACATGTTCGGCGACGTCCTCCTGCGTACGGACATGGGAACGGGCCTGGTCGTGCCCGACAGCGCCATCATCGACACCGGCGATCGCAAGCTCGTGTTTCTCGATCGCCCCGATGGCGCCATCGAGCCGCGTGAAGTAGAGGTCGGGGTGAAACTCCCGGACGGCTATCAAGTGCTGCGGGGCCTGGCAAGAGGCGACCGCGTCGTGACCGCCGCCAACTTCCTGCTCGACTCGGAGTCGAGCCTGAAGGCCGCGATCTCGACCCTCGCCTCGCCGGCGCCATCGCGCGCGCCAGAAAAGCGCTGAGGACCGGGCCATGATTCGAGCCATCATCCGGTTCAGCGCGCACAACCGTTTCCTGGTGCTGCTCGCGACAATTGTGCTCGTCGCCTACGGCATCTACACGCTCCAGCACATCCCCGTCGATGCCATCCCGGACCTGTCGGACACCCAGGTCATCATCTACTCGCGCTGGGACCGCAGCCCGGACATCATCGAGGACCAGGTCACGTATCCAATCGTGTCAGCGATGCTCGGCACGCCGAAAGTGAAGACGATCCGCGGGTTCTCGGATTTCGGGTTCAGCTATGTCTACGTCATCTTCCAGGACGGCACCGACATCTACTGGGCGCGCAGCCGCGTGCTCGAGTACCTGTCGAAGATTCAGCCGGTGCTGCCAACTGGCGTGAAGACGGAGCTCGGCCCGGACGCGACGGGTGTGGGCTGGGTGTTCCAGTACGCCCTCGTCGACGATTCCGGCACGCAGTCGCTCGCCGATCTGCGGACGCTCCAGGATTGGAACCTGCGCTACCGTCTCCAGTCGGTGCCGGGCGTCGCAGAAGTGGCCTCGATCGGCGGGTTCGTCAAGCAATACCAGGTCACCGTCGATCCCAATCGACTGAAGGCCTACGACCTCGGGATCATGGAGGTGGCCGAAGCCGTCCGGCAGAGCAACAGCGAGGTCGGCGGCCGGTTGCTCGAGTTCGCCGGCCGGGAGTTCATGGTGCGGGGCCGCGGTTACGTCAAATCGAAGGGCGACCTCGACCAGGTGGTCCTGAAGACCGACGAGCGGGGCACGCCTGTGCTCCTGCGCGATGTCGCCTCCGTCTCGATCGGCCCCGAGATGCGCCGCGGCATCGCGGATCTCGACGGGCTGGGCGAATCCGTGGGCGGCATCGTGGTGATGCGCCACGCCGAGAACGCCCGTGACGTGATTGACCGCGTCAAGACCCGCCTGAAGGAACTCGAACCGTCGCTGCCGAAGGGCGTCCGAATCGTCACCACCTACGATCGATCGGGCCTTATCGAGCACGCCATCGACACGCTCCGGCACGAACTGCTCCTCGAGATCGCCATCGTCAGCCTGGTGATCCTGATCTTCCTGTGGCACATCCCGTCGGCGATCGTGCCCATTATCACGATTCCCGTGGCCGTGCTCCTGGCATTTATCCCGATGCGGCTCATGGGCATCTCGTCCAACATCATGTCGCTCGCCGGGATTGCGATTTCGATTGGCATCCTCGTCGACGGCGCAATCGTGGAGGTCGAAAACGCGTACAAGAAACTCGAACACTGGGAGCACGGCGGCCGCCTGGGCGACTTCCATGCCGTCCGGCTCGAAGCGCTCCTGGAGGTCGGGCCGTCGGTGTTCTTCTCGCTGCTCGTGATCGCCGTCGCCTTCCTCCCGATCTTCACGCTCGTCGATCAGGAAGGCCGGTTGTTTACGCCGCTCGCGTGGACAAAGAACCTCGCCATGTTTATCGCGGCGTTGCTGGCGCTGACGCTGGACCCGGCGCTCCGCATGAGCTTCGCGCGCATGGACTTCCCAACCTGGCGGCCCCGCGCGCTGTCATGGCTCGTCGGCCAGGTCACGGTTGGACGCTACTACCAGGAGGAGCGCCATCCCGTCAGCCGGATCCTCTTCTGGATCTATGATCCCGCCTGCCGCGCAGTCTTGCGGTTCCCCAAGACGACCATTGCCGCCGCGCTGCTCATCGTCGTGAGCACGGTGCCCATCTACCAGAAGCTCGGCCACGAGTTCATGCCGCCGCTCAACGAGGGCACGATTCTCTACATGCCGACAACGCTGCCAGGCATCTCGGTCACCGAGGCGGGCCGCCTGCTGCAAACACAGGATCGGATCCTCAAATCGTTCCCGGAAGTGGTGACGGTGTTCGGCAAGGCCGGCCGTGCCGAGACCTCAACGGACCCGGCGCCGTTCTCGATGATGGAAACCACGGTGGTGCTCAAGTCGCCGGCGGAATGGCGGCCCAAGGTCCGCTGGTACTCCGGCAAGACGCCCGAGTGGCTCCAGGCTCTGGTGCTGCGTCGCATCTGGCCGGACCGTATGTCCTGGGACGACCTCACATCCGAGATGGACGCCGCCCTTCAGATCCCCGGCGCGACAAACGCCTGGACAATGCCGATCAAGGCGAGGATCGACATGCTGACCACCGGCGTGCGAACGCCGGTGGGTATCAAGATCTTCGGTGCCGACCTCAAGGAGATCGAAGCCATCGGCACCCGCCTCGAGGAGATCATGCGGGCCGTGCCTGGCACGCGAAGCGTCTTCGCGGAACGGGCCGCCGGCGGGTACTTCGTGGACTTCGACCTGAATCGCGCGGCGCTCGCGCGGGTGGGTCTGTCCGTGGCCGCCGTGCAGGATGTCATCATGTCTGCCGTCGGCGGCGCAAACGTCACGACGACAGTGGAAGGGCGCGCCCGGTTCCCGGTCAACGTCCGCTACCCGCGGGGATTGCGGGAGAACCTCGATCAGCTCGGCCAGGTGCTGGTGATGACGCCGTCGGGCACTCAGGTCCCCCTGGCCCAACTCGCCACCATTCGCACTGTCGCCGGGCCATCGATGATCCGCAACGAGAACGGGATGGTGGCTGGTTACGTGTTCGTGGACATGACCGACAGCGACGTCGGCGGCTACGTGGAGAGAGCGCGCGCGGCCGTGGCGGCGCAACTGGTGCTGCCGGACGGCTATTCCCTCGAGTGGAGCGGCCAGTACGAGAACATGATCCGTGTGCGGGAGCGGCTCAAGGTGGTCGTGCCGATCACGCTCTTCCTGATCTTCTTCCTGCTCTACATGAACACGAAGTCCGCCTTCAAGGCGAGCGTCGTCATGCTGGCCGTACCGTTCTCCGTGGTGGGTGCCGTGTGGCTGATGTACGTGCTGGGCTATAACGTATCGATCGCGGCGTGGGTGGGCATGATCGCGCTGATGGGCCTCGATGCGGAAACCGGCGTGTTCATGCTGCTCTTCCTCGATCTCTCCTACGATGAGGCCAAAAGGGAGGGCCGGCTGCAGACGCTGCCGCAGTTGAAGGACGCGATTATCCATGGCGCGGTCAAGCGCGTCCGGCCGAAGATGATGACCGTGATGGCCGCGATGATGGGCCTGATGCCCATCATGTGGTCGATTGGCACCGGGGCCGACGTGATGAAGCGGGTTGCCGCGCCGATGGTGGGCGGCCTGGCGACGTCGTTCCTGATGGAGTTGCTCGTCTACCCGGCGATCTATCTGCTGTGGAAGAAACGGGAGCTGCGCCATGTGGCACCCCAGGCCTGAAGGCGGGGGCGGCGCACTCATGGTGGGTCGATGAAGGACCCTCAGCATGTCACCCGGCATGCGGGTGGGGTCGTGGCAGGCCGCATCCCGGCGGTGAACATCACGGGCGTTCGCGGGGCCCTATCCCCACAGCCGCGCCATCGACGCCTGTCACGCGAGGCTCTCGCAGCGAATCACACTACCAACCGCCGATCGAGCCGAGGCTCACGCGAAATGCCGGCAGCACGTGCGACACGATTGGCTCGTGCCACCCGTGCGCGGTGCGGTCAACCGCGGATCCTCCATCGAATCGCACCACCTCCACCCGCCGGGCCACCTGGTGCACGAGCCAGCACTCCTGCACGCCGTACCTCCCCAAGAGC
>Ga0315273_10009349_pt1 | contig 12421 bp, 20 predicted proteins | sample YL17G02_0_MG_FD_205753 | JGI IMG/M metagenome (GOLD analysis project Ga0315273, IMG submission 205753) | Sediment microbial communities from Yellowstone Lake, YNP, Wyoming, USA - YL17G02_0 | ecosystem: Environmental > Aquatic > Freshwater > Lake > Sediment | place: USA: Wyoming | collected... | reverse complement strand
GGTCGGGGCTGGTGGCGTCGACAGCGCCGTGGTCGACCTGCGCCTGGTGTTCCAGGCAGCGATCATGGTGCTGGCGTCGGCCATCATCATTGCGCACAATCACCCGAGCGGGGAAGCGACACCATCACACGAGGACATCGAGATCACAGACCGCATTGTCAAAGCCAGCAAGATCTTGAACATCCGCGTCCTCGACCATGTTGTGCTCGGCCGGGATGCGAACTTCAGCTTTCTTGATGCAGGCATGCTGCCGGTCTAGTCGGGTACCCGCACACGGGCGTTTGCGACCGCTCGGCTGTCGCGCATGTCCTGGCGAAGTGATTGCAGCAACACGTTTAGCTCGGCGACCTGGACCGACAGTTTGTGCAGCTCCTCGAGCCTACTTCGGTCCAGTTCAAGCGTGCGGAGACGATGCTCCTGGTCCGCATCGATCAGGATCGTTGTCTGGCGCGAGTCGTTCAACGTCGTCCACCCCGCAATACCCGATGCGGCAATGGTTAGAAGGGTGATGCCCGCGGACCACCCGATGTGCGGGGGCGTCATCGCCGTTGTGCCTGCGAGGTAATTTGCATGTGATACGCGTAAACTGCTCGTGCCACAGGGCTCGTATCTTGGCCAACGTGCCACAGCAGTATACCGTATCGGGGTGTCACTCCAAGCCCTCTACCCCGGTGTCACGACCGGCATTGCCGTGGAACGCTGGCAAGCGTTTCTGCGCGGTGAGAATTTGCCGGTGGTACTCACGGGTACTTTCGATATGGCTACCGAGGCAGCCACGCGCAAATTTCAATTGGGCGCGGGCCTAAAGCCCGATGGCATCGTCGGCGGTCGCACGTACGGCGTTGCGATGGGACACGGCTTTCCGCTGGTCAGTGTACCAGGTGAGGAGTTCCCGCCGAAGCCTGAGAATTTGAAGCGTCTCCGAGGCGAAGCGCGTGTCGCAGCGTTTGGGACATTCCCGTACCGGCTCACACCCACAGAGTCTAATCCCGAGCAGATTACGCTGACCCCGGAGCAGCCTCGCGGCGTCCCGAAGTGGGTCCGCGAGAACATCGTCACCGTTGATCTCACGCTCTTGCGCGTGCGCGGACTTCACCGCACAGGCCTCGTCCACGTGCACAAGCGTGCGGCGGCAAGTTTTGAAGCACTCTGGGCTGAGTGGGAGCGCCTGCAGCTGGTGTCGCGCATCCAGACCTGGAACGGAAGCTTCGCGACGCGGCTCACGCGTGGTGGCACGACCTTGTCGATGCACTGTTACGCAGCCTTCGACATCAATGCAAAAACCAACGGGCTTGGTGTGGTGCCCCCGCTGCTCGGTGAGCCTGGGTGCGTGCGCGAGCTTGTGGAGTCCGCGAACACGCTTGGCTGGTGGTGGGGCGGCCACAACGATCATCCCGACGGAATGCACTGGGAAGTGACGGAGGCCGGACTTGTCTAGACGAAACATCACCGTCGCGGAGATGGGCTCGCTGGTCAACGAGATTGCGGAGCTGAACGCGAGCGTTCAGAAGCACCTCAGTACGCTCGTGATGCACATTGCTCAGACGCACGACGGAAGCCTGAAGCCTCGGGCTGCAACAGCCGCGCTGGTGGCAACCGCCGCAAACCTTGGGTGTAGCCTGGGTAGAAGCACGTACGTGCTCGACATCCTGCAGAGCATCGAGCCGAACCACCCGGAGATCTACCAAGCTGCGCGTCTCAACGAAGGCATCGACACCGCGCTCAACGACGATCTCACCGCGCTAAACATCGTGTCTGCCGACATCCGCGGCGTTCGCATGTCTGGGCTTGGCGCGTCTCGGTCACAGTCCAAGTCCGGCTCGCGGCGTGTGTCGTTCGCGCAACGTCGTGGCGCGGCGCTCGACTTCGAGCGGCTGCTCACGGTGGGTGGCGAACTGCTGCTCGGCGTCGAGGGCGAGCTCGAGGCTTTGATCACAGGCGCCTTCGATGACGTACCTGCCAGCGCACCCTTCGCTGCGTGGCTGTACTGCATGGCCGCGTTCTGCCACGCGGACAGGATCGGGAACGACGTGAAGATCCCTGCGAAGCTGTCGGCCGACATGGACGCTGCGGATGCAGCTGTCGGCGTGGTGACCAAAACGCAGTGGTCGCGTGTCGTTGTGACGCCGGTTGAAGCCCGGAGCGCCGTCCCGCGGTCTGTTCGCCGGCCGCAGCTGACGGTTGTTCGCTCGCGCCCTTCAACGCATAGGTCCTCCCGATGAGCGCTGTCAAAGAACACCTGGAGCAGGTCAACGACCCGCTGCTGTCGTCCGAGGAGCTGACCTACGACATGCAGTCAGCTCGAGCGCGCACGGAAGGCGCCAACGAGGTGCTCGCGCTGTACCCGCCGCTGGTGCCACCGGCCGCTGCAGCTGCTGCAGCTGGGCCACAGCGACAAGCAACCCCGCGCGTCGCACCGCGGCCACTGTCGCCGCTTGCCCAGCGGAGGCAAACACCCGCACGCCGGCAAGAAGCTCCCGTCGACAAACCGCGCAGCAGCGAGGAGGACGTCGAGTTCGAAGTCCTAGACGACGATGACTTCGAGCGCTGGCAAGCCTACGAGGAATTGACCGAGAAACTCATTTCCCGTGCTGAGAACGACGGGGTCGATCTGTTCGACATTCTCGACGTCATCACGCCGGCAGAGATCACGCGGCTCAATGCGCTCAACCCGCATTGGCGGGACGACTTGTGGGAACACATCAACGCGGTCGCTGACGACCGGGAGTATGAGCTTGAACGACAGGCTGCTGGTGGCATGCGCGGGCTTGGCGCGAGTGGCGGCTCGCAAACACTAAAGCGTGCTCGGGCTCGGCAGGCGCGGGCTGGTGAGATACAGAAGAAGCCACTGAGCGCCGAGGGTGACAAAGCGGCTGCGTACTTGTGGACGTCGCACTCGGAGCTGCTGCGAACGGCCTGGGTGCGTGCAGGGGCTGCGGAAGTACTCATTGGGCGCACGATCACACCCATGCGCACGGCCGACGTGCCTTTCGATGTGCGCGAGCACGAACCCGACGACGTGCTGCTCGTGCTGGACAAGAAAGTTGAAAGCCCGCAGGCCTACGCGGCCATGGCCAACCCCATTCAGCAGGTATCGCTGTTGACGTGGACGAGCAAGATGGACTGTCCGAGCTACTCGCTGCCTGCAGGCCCGCTCGGTGCAGGTTTCAACGGTTCGTGCCCAGGTGCTACCGCGGGGCAGTCCATCGTGCCTGAGACGCGCCGCAAGGTCGGTCAGGCCGAAGCGATCTACCAGATTCACCAGAAGAACCGTGCGCGCGTCGAAACCCAAGTTGGCAAGAAGCTCGAGGACGACAAGTGGGCGCAGCTCGCGAACGTCAACCTCGCGGATTGCGTTTGCCAGAGCTGTTACGCCGAGAAGAACAAGTACTCGTACACGAGCAATCAGCTGGCCGCGCTCATCCGGCAAGCCTGGACCGAGGCGGCTGTCGAGGACGGCAGCTTTGTCACGGTGATGGACTTCGCCATCAAGAACACGGACTACTACCTCGAGGGCGGTACTCGAAAAGACCAAGATCTCTCGCCAGAGCCTGCCATTGACGCAGAAACGGGCGAGCCCGCGAAGTTCTTCCGCATTCACGACAGCGGCGACTGGTTCTCCGAGCGCTACTACCAGGCGTGGTGCGAGGTTGCGCGGCTCAACCCCGACGTCACGTTCTGGGCGCCGACGCGCGTTTGGGCGTTGAACAACGACTGGGTGAACGGCTCACCGCCGCCGTACAACCTGGTCGTCAGGCCGAGCTCGTACATGTTCAACCGGCCAGCTGCGTTGCTTCGCAGCCTGGTGCGTGGTGCCGGCCGAGGGTACTCCGCGCCGAGCGTCAGCTTCGCAGTGGACAAGGCAAACCCGCTCGAGAACTTCATTCCGAGCGGGTACCCGTACCACTGGCAGTGCCAGGCCTACGCGGGTACCGAAAAGCACTCGTGCCGCGGCGCGATGAGCCCACCGACCTCCGAGAATCCCGAGGGTACGGTCGGTTGCCGCGCGTGCTGGGTGTTTCCAAACCTGTCCATCAACTACAAGAAGCACTGAACATGGCAACTCGTAGCAGTGGCAGCAGTCGACGCGTTCAGTCACCAGACCCGCGCGAGAGCAAGTTTAGGATGCGGCCCGTCGCGCCGGTGAAATCCAAGCGCGTGCGTGCTGGCAAAGCAGGCGCATGGCCGTCTGCGAAGATCACCACAGAGATGTTCAAGTCGCGTGACGCTGACAAGTTCGGCGAGCCGCTGATGTTCTCGAAGTACACGACCAAGGCTGGGCCGTGTTCACCCAAGGGCAAGGAGTCGAAGCTCCGCGCCGGCAAGTGCAAGATTCAGCTGGTGTGGAAGACGGGCAAGCCGTTCCTGCGCGTCTGTCGCACCGCGAAGAAGCCTGGTCCGCTCATCCCTGTCCGCAGTGCCAACGAGGCGCGTACGCGCAGCAACGAGCTGTGCGCGTGCTTCATGAAGACCAAGGCAAGCGGTGGTGAAGCCAGCTGGAAACGCTTCACAACGGAGTGTCTAGGTAGCAAGCCGTTGGAGCTCGGCGGCGTCAAGAAGCGCAGCAAACGGAAGGGTGCACGTCGTGGCTAAGAAAGGCGCCAACAAGTGGCGACAGCCACCAGGGCGTGTCCTCAAGCCGTGGCTGGCGTTCCACCACGGCGATGGCCCGCGCGTAAACAAGCAAGAGCAGCGGGCTTTCGAGAAGCACAAGCCCTACTGCCTATACATTGGACCCACGCCACAGCCACTCTTCTGTTTCAAGACCAAGGCGCAAGCTGAACGTGAGCTGCGCGCCAAGCGTAAGGATGGTCAGGCGCAGATCAAGTTCGCCACGGAGCGGTGCCAAGTTGATGATGCCCGGTTAGTCCGTTGGAAACGCGCCGCGGAACGTCTCGACATACCCAAGGGCAAAGGCAGCTTGCGCGATGCAACGCTCGAGCTCAAGGCGAGCATCGACACCGCGCTGGCTGCACAAGCTGCTCAACTCAAGGAATGCAAAACGCGCCTGGACGAGTTGCAGTCTCGTCTCAAGGCGAGAACATACGCTGTTAGGCGGTACACGCGAGGTTCGAAAACGCGGAAGGCTGTCGCAAACCCGCGCAGCCCGTGGCACACCGCGAACTCAAAAGAAGCGAAACGGAAGGGTGCGCGTCGTGGCTAAGAAAAGTGAACGCAAGTGGAAGCCGTGGAAGCCACCGCCAGGCAAGATCAACAAGCCGTGGGTCCAGGTGCACCACCCGACGGGTCCTCGTGTGGACAAGAAGGAGCACGCGGCGTTTGAGAAACACTCGCCGTACTGCCTATACGAGACAGACAAGAACGCCCCCGCGAATTTTGGCCGGCTGTACTCACCGGTAGCCTGTTTCAAGACCAAGGCTCAAGCGGAGCGCGAAGTGCGCAGGATGCACAAGGACACCGTCAATCACCGCAATGAGGCGCGGGCCGCATGCAAGACGCAGGAGGATGCGTACGCACGTTGGAAGCGCGGGGCTGCACAGCTTGCCATGCCCAAAAGCAAAGGCAGCTTGAGAGACGCGACGCTTGCGCTCAAGAAGCAGCTCGACATCGCTTTGGCCAAACAAGCGAAAGCGGTAGCGGCCTGCAAAAAACTGCTAGAGGGTGGGCATCTCAAGTCACGCGTGATCACCGTCAAGAAGTACGCGCGAGGCTCCAAGACCCGCAAGGCTCTCAAGAACCCTCGGAGTCCTGGGCACACCTGGCGCTCGACGGAAGCCAAGAAGAAGGGCAAGGCTGCATGATCGTCGCGAATTCATACCTCGGAGATCTGAACCTGCCTGACCTACCAGGCACCGTGACCAACGCGGCCAAGCAGCTGCTGGTGACACCGGCCGTGCGGACTGCACAGTTCGCAATCGGTGGTGCGGTGTTCGGCGGGCTGCTGGCTGCGACGCTCGGCCTGGCCGGCGGAACGGTTGGCCCCGGCAACCGCACTGCGATCTTGGGCCTGCTCGCCATCCCGATCGCTGGTACCGTCGCGGGCGTCCTGTTCGCCAAACACACCTACCAATGACCTTGCAGGAGTATTTATGAGCTGCCAGTGCGAACAGAATCAACCGTGGGCGGGCCTCAAAGGCTTCGGGTACTTGGGAGCCAACGCCGCGCCAGCTGACGGGGAAGGCGACCCAGGCGCCGCGGGCATGGCCAACCCCTCTGCAACAAACTGCATCAACAAAGGCGGTACGAACCGCACTGAGGTCACACCTGCGGGCGACAAAGGCTGGTGCGACTTCCCCGACGGACGCAGCTGCGGCGCCTGGGAGATGTTCCGCAACGCCGACCAGGACTGCCCAAAGACTGCAACGGTCAGTCGCTGGGACGCCAAGCGCGACATCATCGCCGGCGGTGTCGGGCTCGGCCTGCCGATCGCATACGGCTACCTCGCGCCGAAGAAGTGGCCACAGCTGAACGTGTTCGCCCAGGTCGCCCTGGTGGTCGTCGGGTACGTCGGGACCGTCTGGGCGTACAAGAAACTCTCGGAGTAGGAGCACGTTGTGTCGCGAGATGGAGCTTCGCAGGTGATGCTCGGCTACAGCCCCGGTATCGCTGCAAAAATGTATCTGCTGCGTCCGTGCATGCGGAAGCTCGTAGCTACACTAGAAAAGCTTGTGCCAGGCTCGCAGGTGGTTCTGCGCGATGAACCTGATTGTGGAAAACTTGCTGCGCATGGCGCGAGCTACTCACTGCAGGGCGGGCGTCAAATAGTGGACCCACGTATGCCAACGAGCGCGTGCCATAAGCTTGCGGCTCACCTGTACGCGATGCGCGGCGTCGATACCATCCCAAAAGATCTCCGCATTGCCACGGGCTACTATCTGCTGACCGACAATCTATGGCGGCAGCATTCATGGAACGTGACGGGTCGTGGATCTGCAGCGCGTGTTGTCATGCTCGTCACTGAGCCCTTGGGCGGTGCCCTACAAGCGCTGTGGGGTGTTACGCTCACGCAGAAGGAGTCGAACGCGGCTTTTCGCCAAGAGTTCGGCATCGCACCCGGCGTGCACAAAAACCGCATCTTACGGCAGCACTGAACTTCAGAGGAGAACATCATGCCAGCAGCGTGGACATCAAAAGACGACCGGCAGTACGTGGCCATCAAGACGTCTTGCTACAAACGGCGCCGGTGCACACGCGCGAACAAGAGCGGACACACGGCCTGCATCTCGGCATGCTTCCCCTTGAAGAAGGGTAGCCTGCGCAGCTCGTGCATCCGCGCGTGCAAGTCACCTGCGAAGTGCCGCACAGCTTGCAACTCGATGGCAGCTGCTACGGTGAACAAGAAGCGCGGCAAGAGGCGGGTCACGAAGAAGAAGGCTGCCAAGCGCAAGCGCTAAGATGTCGCTCGTCCTACCAGTCATCGCACGCGTCTCGAGCCCGTACGGCCCGCGCTGGAACGGCTCTGACCTGCACACGGGTGTAGACTTCGCCGCGCGGTTCGGCGCACCGGTGTACGCGGCCAAGTCCGGCGTCGTGAAGCACGCGGCCAAGACAGGCACGTTCAACAACTACGGCAACCTCATCACGATCGTGCACGACGACGACAGCGAAGCGCGGATGTCGCTGTACGCACATCTGAGCAAGATTTTGGTCAAGCCTGGCCAGCGGGTGAAAGCCGGCCAGAAGATCGGCGAGGTCGGCAACACCCGCGGCACGCGTGAGAACCCCGGCAAGCTCGGTGCAACGCACTTGCACTTCGAACTGCTCGAGCAGTTCCCTGTGGCGAAGGACGTGGGCCGCGTCGATCCGACCAACTACCTGATGCTCGCGTCAGATCCTACCGATCTTAGTTACAGCAACTTGACGCCCAACAACAAGGCCCTCGTCGGGAAGCTCGTCGCGTGCGTGGCCTTCGTAGGGCTTGCCTGGTGGCTTGCTCGGAAACCGCTCTGATGCCCACAGCCAAACAACTCATCGGTGTGACCGCTGTCGGCGTGGGCCTCGGCCTCTATGCGCTTCTGCGTGGCAAGCCCAACGGCGTGAAGCAGTCGCTCACGGACATCCTGACGAGGGCCTCGTACACGCCAGCTGCGCAGCTCTCCCTGGCGTTGCCGGTGTCCATCACGGCGGTCTATCGCGTAGGTGACCTGGATGAGATCCAACGTATGACGTTGCCGAGCAACGCGTCGTGGTCGGATGTTGTGCTCATCGCGCAGCGTCTGGCCAGCTGCGTGCTGCTCGAGCCAAGTCCAGTGGCGCCGACATCGCTGTGGTCGATCCGCGTCAGCCGTGGGCCCGTACCGCTCTCGAGCTACCAGCGACCGGCAGGACAAGCGCTCGCGCCCTGGACACATGCCTACGGCAGGTCCATGGGTAACATGACAACCGCGAGGCCAAACTGCGCGGCGCCATTCTGCACGAACGACGCTGCGCGCGTGGCTGCAGGCTCGCAGCCCTGCTCTTAAGTAGCTACCATAGACAACGAGGTCCCGTAAAAATGCACCTAGCCTCTTACAGTTTGATGACTGAATTCGTGATCAAGCACGTGCTGCCAGGCATGAAAGTTGCGGAGATCGGCGCCTACAATGTCAATGGTACCTTTCGGCCGTTGTTCGCGCACTGTCACTACGTCGGCCTGGACATCGTGGCGGGGCCGAACGTGGACCGTGTCGTAGCTCAGTATGACTTCGGCAAGGATGAGTTCGACGCAGTTGTAAGCGGTAGCACGATGGAACACGTCGAGGACATCTACGCCTGGGCGCAGGCTGTAGTTGCGCTGGCAGTTCCTGGTGGCCTTGTGTGCGTGATCGCGCCGCACACCTGGGGTGAGCACAAGCACCCACTGGACTGTTGGAGGATATTGCCAGACGGCATGCGTTGGCTGTTCGTCAAGAAACTCGGCGTCGCGGAGCTGGAGTGCCGTGCGGGGGAGACTGACACGATCTTTATGGGGCGTCTGCCGCTAGCGTAGGTGCGCCCGCGCTCAGCGCAAACCAGCGAGCGGCAGTCCGAAGGCTCGCGCCTGCGCTGTCATGGCGGCTTCGTCGGCGCCCTTGTTCTCGTTCGGCGTGCCCACGTTGTAGATGGCGCGCACGCGCTGTCGCTGCGTGATGTACACCGTCTGCCCGACCTTTGCGGTCGTTGACGCGAGCGCAGCTGCAGCTCGAGCACCCGCCTCGGTGAACGCGTACGAGCGAACAGCTGTGAACGAGGGCTTTGCGCCGGTGACGTCTGAAGTCACGACGAGCACGACGTATCTGTTCCACCAGGCCAGACCACCCACGGCGAGCAACCCGCCACCGATCAGAGCAACTGTTTGTGTCTTCATCGCATGCGCCCTATGAAATGTCGTTGGCGAACTTCTTCCGGCTCGCAGCTGTCTTGCTGCGCTTGATCGGCCGCTTGCTCGACGCAGGCGCCTTGTTGTGCTTGTAGGCCTGGTAGCCGGCGAAACCTGCCACACCGAGGCCGACAGCGAGAACGCCGTACAGCATCCACGTCTTGCGCTTGGAACTCTTGGGCTCGAGGCCCGGTACGCCGACTTGGCGCAAGGTGCTCTCGACCTCGCTGACGTAGGCCACAGCATCGCCCTGCAAGGCCTGCACCTGGTCGATGACCACAGCGTCGAACGTCGTCCCGACTTTGTCGGCGAGCGCACGAGCGCGGCTTTCGAGCTGCGTGTACGTGGCCAGCAGGCGCGTTTTGAGCGCCTCGGGCACGACACCTGGCGGCGGCATGTTGATCAGCCGGTTGGCCGCGGTGCGCACGTCGGAGAGCAGCATCTCCAGATTGCGTGCAACTTCCGAGGGTGACACGGCTGCGGAGGGTGTATCACGCGCAGGTTCAACACTTGCGGGCGTGCTCTCGCCTTCCACCTGACCCAGTCCGCTGGTACCGTAGCTCTTGCCGAACATGCCTTTAACGACCTCGCCCATGGGTTGATACCTCAGTGCCGGACAATATCACAGCAGCCATTGTGTGGGGAGTCCTCCGGTTTTCGGACGGCTCGAGCTACCAGCTTACTGCTGATGACATGCTTTGGACAGCCCGTGCAGTCGTGTACGAGGGTGGGCCCACCGACGTGACGCTCTGGACGTTGGCGCAGCGGTTCAGCCAGACGAGGCACACGTTCTCGACGTTCGAAGCCTCCGTGCGGGCCTTCGCGCAGCCCGTTAATCCTGAGTGGGCGCGTGACGGCAAGCACTGCCGGCCGGGGGGCTACTTCGCGAAGACTGCGTACTGCGAGCCCGAGAGGCTCGACCGGCGGGACCGAGCTGCGGCCAGCGACTGGTACGACCTCGAGGCCGTAGAGCCGGACGTCATCGCCACAGTCATCGCCTGGGGCCAGGGCCGCGTGCGCAACCCATTGCCGAGGGCGACCAACTTCGCAGATCCCAAGGTCGCAGCTGCCTACGTGGCCGCGCACCCAGGCACAAAAATACTTCTGGTCGCCGACAACTGGTACCTGCAGGACACCTGGGCCAAGACCTGGGGCCGGGACCGCGTTGTGATTACAGGCTCGGACGGCACTGTGGCAAACGCCGCCGGTGTCACAGGACCAGGCGCGAAGCCTCGCGCAACCGTTGTCACGTTCCTTGACGTCATGCTGCGGCGCGTGGTGCAACCCGTCAGCTGGAGAATCTGAAATGGCCCGTACGTCGCGCAGAACAACCCGCCGCAAGTCGAGCTCGAAGTCCAACCCGAGGCGCGAGCGTCTCAAGACCGTGGCCAAGTGGAGCGCGCTGCTGCTGCTCACGTACGAGACGTACATGGTCGTGGTCGACCGCCGGCAGAAGCGCCGGGACGTCTACAACGCAGCGCTCAACGCCAAGGCCAAGACCCAGAAGCCGATGCTGGTGATCGGAGATCCTGATGGGAGCTTCATCAACCGCATCATGGGCCGGGACTTCGACTGCGAGGACTTGTGCATCGACCCGAAGGGCTGCCCCAAGTGCCCCAACGTGCTGGTGCAAGACCCCCACGTCGCGCTCGAGAGCCTGGGCGACAACAGTCACGTGGTGTTCGTCAACACGGGCGCCTTCGAGCGCACGCAGTTCCCTGACGCGTTCCTCGCGCAGCTCAAGCGTGTTGGTGGCAGCGACGTGTTCATCGCGCACCGGCAGCCGTGGTCGCTGTCGGCGTTCTCGCCGTTCATGCGTCGACGCGTGTACACTGCGCCGCCGACTAGTCCCTACGTCGAGTGGCACAAGCTGCCGTGGGGCAAGGGTGAAGGCACGACACAAAAGTTCGCGTTCAGCGGCCTCGGTCGGCTCGGCGCGCACGGCGAGTTCAGACCGCAAGCCTTCGGCACCGGAAGTGAATGACGACATCGCCTGAAATACGTGTCCGCAATCACATGCAGCTGCTGGTTAAGACGCTCGACCAGGCCGAGCTAGCGCTTGACGGCTACGACTCCAAGCTTGCGTACATCGCGTTGCGTGACGCGGCGTTCTACCGAGGTGTGGTGCTTGGCACGCTGCCGAGGCTTTCGCCGAAGAAGGCTACCGCCAGCGTGGGCGAGCTGCAGCTGCTGACAGATCGCATGCGCGCGTTGAGCAACCAGTTCATGACAGCCAACTTGAAGTTCACATGAGGTAGGAATGGATCAAACACTCGTCAGCATCGGAAAGAACGAACCGACCTTCTGGTACCCTGCCATCCCCGACGAGGTCGCTGCCGACCAGGACCAAGTGATCGTCGCGTACCGGCGCTCGCTCGGTCGTGAGCGCATGTACCAGGTAGGAGGCGCGGTCTGGGCCGTGCTCGCGCTCTGGTGGTACGTCGGCGGGCAGAAGCCCGCCACGCGCAGCCGTCGAAGCCGTTCGAGCAGCCGTCGCACCAAAAGGAGTTACTGATGGACACGACAGACAAAATCGGAGCCGCAGCGGTTCTCGGTGGGACTGGCTACATTGTATTTGGCGCGCGACAGAGCATGGGCTGGCCGCTACTGCCGCTTGCAACCAGCCTTGCCATTGGTGGTGTTGGCGCACTGCTCGGAGGTTTCATCTTTGGCAAGCGTTGGGCGGGCGCAGGAGTCGCGCTCGCAGGCGTTGCAGCCTATGAGGCATATTCCCAAACCCGCTCCAACGCCGAGATCGCGGCCTATACAAACCAGTTAATGCCCGCACCTGCGGTTGCCGAAAAACCAAAGCTTCCGTCAGGGCAACAATCCGCGCTCACAGGCTGGGAGCCGGACGCTGCCACTGGCGCCGGGTACTATGTTGGGGCAATTTTGTACGCTACTGGCCACACGATGCACACGCTGGGCGACTGGGGAAGCCAAGAACGTGCGATACAAGTCGTGAAAGAGAGCCTGCCCGAGTACTGCAAGATGCGAAACGCGGGAACTGGCGCGCGGGTCTACAGCGGCGGTCTGGTCAAAGACATCGATCCAAAAGGTCGTGTCACAGGAGTCTCTTTCTTCCCATGCTAACTGTGCAAGCAAGATAGGTTTCTTGTGGCG
>Ga0315273_10009347_pt1 | contig 12422 bp, 7 predicted proteins | sample YL17G02_0_MG_FD_205753 | JGI IMG/M metagenome (GOLD analysis project Ga0315273, IMG submission 205753) | Sediment microbial communities from Yellowstone Lake, YNP, Wyoming, USA - YL17G02_0 | ecosystem: Environmental > Aquatic > Freshwater > Lake > Sediment | place: USA: Wyoming | collected... | reverse complement strand
GGCCGCGCCGGGTCCCCCCAGACGATCGCCCCCGCGGGTACGTCGCCGATGATGGCGGCTCGCGCCCCGGCCTGAGCCCGATCTCCCACCACCGCGTGATCCCGCGCCCCCGCCTGCCCGGCCATCACCACGTTGTCCCCGATGGTCACGCTGCCGGAAAGACCCACCTGGCCCGCCAGCAGGCAGTTACGGCCGATCTTGCAGTTGTGGGCGATGTGCACCAGGTTGTCGATCTTCGTTCCCTCGCCGATCACAGTGGCGCCAGTGGTGGCCCGGTCGATCGTCACCCCCGCGCCGATCTCGACGTCGTCGCCGATCACCACCGTCCCGACGTGAGGGATGCGCACATGGGTCGATCCATCCGCGACATAGCCGAAGCCGTCGCTGCCGATTGCGCTTCCCCCATGTACGATCACCCGCGCCCCCAGCGAGACGCCGGCGTAGATGGTCGCGTTCGAGTGGATCTCCGAGTCCGCCCCGATCCGAACCTCGGAGCCCAGGGAGACGAGTGGGTGGATCTGAACGCCGCGGCCTGCCACGCAGCCATCACCGACCACGCAGTAGGCGCCGATCGAGATCTCCGCGGCCAGCGCGTCGGCCTCGGTTGACCCGCCCTCACCCAGCCGGACATTGCGGCCGACCACGGCCGTGGGGTGAATGCCAGGGGGCATCCGGCGCGGCGGGAACACCAGGGACAGGGCCCGCGCGAAACCAAGCCGCGGATTCGCCACCCGCAGCAATGGTTTGCGACCAGGCGTCAGGTTCAGCGGGGCGATGAGCGCAAGCGCCTGGCTCTCCTCCCCCTCGGCGTGCCGGCGCTCGTTCTCGACGTAGGCCACGCAGCCGGGAGAGACGTTGTCCAGGCCGGAGACGCCCAACACCTGAGCCGCCGGGTCGCCCCCGACCAGCTCTGCCCCAAGCGCCTGCGCCAGTTCCCTCAAGGTCATCGGCATTCGAACCTTGCGCCGGGCGCGAACAGGCGGCTGCCTGCCGGCGCCCAGTTGGCTGCTGCTACTTTCCTGCCGTCTTCGCGTCAGTCGCCGGGGCCGTTGCGGCCGTCCCCGAACTTGCAGGCGCCGGGGCCGGGGCCATGCTGATGGTAGGCATCGGCTGCTGGTTCAGCTTAGTGATCACGTCGTCCGTGATGTCGGTGCCGCCGAAAAGGACGATCTCCCTCCGCAGCACCATCGGTAGCTTCTTCTCGTCCGCCACCGCCTTCACCGCGGCGTTGAAGCTGTCGGTGATGATCTTCATCAGCTCGTTCTGCTTCGCCTCGACCGCCCGCTGCACGTCCGACTGGATCGCGCTCAGCTCCTGCGTCCGCTGCTTATAGGTGGTGTCGAGCTTCTGGTACTCCCCATCTTCGTCGGCGGTCCGGTCCTTCTTCTGGCCCAGGTCCAGCAGCCGCTTGCTCCGGTCATCGGAGAGCTTCTCCAGATCCACCAGCCGCTTATCGCGATCCGCGGTGGGAGCGGCGGTGGGTGAGGAGTAATCGAGGTACTCCCGCAGCTCCTGGTCGAACAGCATCCGGCTCTTCTGCCGGCGCAGAATCTGGGCTTCCTGCTGCTTCTGGAAATCGAGATACTGCTGGTTCAACGTCTGCATGGCCTTATATTCGCCCGATACTCGATCGGTGTCCACGACGCCGAGATTGAGGACGGGGGCCGGCGCCGCAGCCGCAGCGGCGCTCAGCGGAACCACCGCGCAGGCGATCAAGACCAGCCAGAAAGAGTAGTGCTTCATCAGCTTCTCCTGTTGCCAGTGGCGAACTGGCGAGATCCTCAGAACATGTTCGCGATGCCGAAGTGCGTCTCCGCTCCCTCGCTGCTGAATCCCAGGTCGAGCCTGATGGGCCCGACGGGAGTCTGGATGCGCACCCCAACTCCGTATCCGACGTGCGCCTTGGGCTTCTTATCGCCCTGGAAGAACGGGTCGTTCCCGATCAGCCCGCCCCAGGCGTCGCCGACATCGACGAAACCGACGCCGGTTAGCTGCTTGCTCAACGGTAGGCGGTACTCGGTGTTCAGCACCAACATATGCGAGCCGGCAAACCGGTCGATGCGGAAACCGCGCAGCGTGTCCTGCCCACCGATCAGGAACTGCTCGAGGTAGGGCGCGTCGCCGGTCACGGTTCCTGCGATCAGGCGCGTCGCCCATACTCGCGGCAGCCCCTGCTTGTTCTTCCCAAGCGTGACATAACGGCGGTTGTCCATCGAGTACTTGTTGAAATGCACCCCGCCGAACAGCCCGGCGAACTCGGTGGAGAACTGGTGGTACTTGCCCGCGGCCGGAGTGCCCGGGTTATCCCGAGTGTCCGTCACCGAGGTCAGACTGACGCTGCGGACCTCCCTCGCGGCGAAGGATGGCCCAGAGAGGAACTGCGCCTCCTCCGCCGTCAGGTCCGATATCGACACATCGTCCCGGCGCAGGCCCAGGTAGAGGGTCGTGAAATCGGAAAGTGGTCGGCCCAGCACCAGGTTGCCGCCGGCGCGGCGCTCGCGGTAGAGGATGTTCCGCCTCGCCCCCGTCGGATCGGTGATGAAGGCTTCCCGCAGGATGAACCGGTCGTAGACGCCGAAGTTGAGCCGCGTCTCCGGGCTCATGATCCAGGGGTTGCGATAGCCGAACTCATAGCTGCGCCGGCCGCCGAACTCACCTCTCACCGAGACGGACTGGCCGGTGCCGTGCAGGTTGGTCTTGCTCAGATCCACGAAGCCGATGATGCCCTGCACCGAGGTGTAGGCGCCACCCACCGTCGCCTGGCCCGTCCGCTGCCTTTCCACCACGATGAAAATCAGGATGATCTTGCCGGGCTCCTCCCCCACTTCCGCGTCAGTGCGAACGCTCTCGAAGTACCCGGTGTCGCTGATCCGCTTCACATCCGCCGACACTTGCTTGGCGTTATACACCTCACCCGGCTTGACGTGTATGTACCGCTGGATGACATAGGTCTTGGTGTAGGTGTTGCCCGTGATCTTGATGGACTCGATCACGCCCTCGGCGATATCCAGGGTGAGCACGCCCTGCTCGGTGATCTGCTCCACCTGGAGCACGATGGCCAGGATGTGGCCCTTCGATCGGTACAGCTCCTCGATCGCCGCCGCGTCCTGCTCCAGCCGCCGTACGTTGTAGATCGCGCCAGGCCTGGTCTGCATCACCGCCAGCAACTGGTCGCGGGTCAGCATCTTGGCGCCGTTGAACTGGATATCCCGGATTACCGGGTTCTCCCTCACCCGGAAGACGAGCCTGACGCCGTTCTCGACCATTTCCCGTTCAGCCGAGACGGTCTGAAACCAGCCCAGCCTCAGCACCGACTCCCGATCGCGGGCGAGTTGGTCCTCGCTGTAGAAGCCACCGACCTTGCTGCTGATGGCGCCGGTGATCTCGGTCACCGCCACATGGTCGTTGCCGACCACGACGACGTCCACGATCGGCGTCTGCGCGGGGGCAGGGACGGCGGCCGCTGTCGGAACTGCTTCCGGCGCCAGTGTTGGCGCGGCCTGCGCGGGAGCCGGCGAGACCTCCGGCTGGGCCGGGGCTACTTCAGGGAGCGCGAGCTCGGCCCCGAAGGCGAATCCGGCCGCCAGGATAGTGGCCAGGGCGCAGAGCAGTAGCGTCAGCGTTGTGGTCTTCAAAGTCCACTCTCCTCCGGCGCGAAAGCCGGCCGCGTCATCATAATTGCAGATGCGGTACGCGTCCCTCGCCCGTTCCGATCGGTGGATCCCCCGCCCCCTAGGACGACAGGTACGGCGCGAGCGCCTCGCGGAGCTGGCTGCGAGCGCGAAACAGGCGGGACTTCACGGCTTTTTCCGAGCAGCCGAGCGCCCGCCCAATCTCTTGATATGATAGCCCTTGCACATCCCGCAGCACGATCAGCTCCCGCAGGTCGGGGCGAAGCGAGAGCAGGCATTTCTCCACCTGGCCTTGGAGTTCCTTGGCCTCGATTCGCTGGTGGGGTTCCTGGCTGGTGTCCTCGATCTCGCGCGACGGCCCCTCCCCTTCGGGGTCGACAGGGCTGTCCAGCGAGAAGGAGTGCACTCGGCTGCGATGTTGCTGCTGTCGGAAGTAGTTCTTGCATAGGTTGAGTGCGATGCGATAGAGCCATGTATACGGGTGCGCGTCTCCTCGAAAACGCTCATACCCGCGCAGCGCGCGCACGAACGTCTCTGCGGTCAGGTCGGTGGCATCCTCGTAGTCGCCGACGAGCCGGTAGACGAGGTTGAAGATCTTCTGCTCATAGGCCTGGAAGAGATCATCGAAAGCCTCGGTCACCGGATGGCCGTTGCGCTCGCCGTCCTGGGCTGGACGCTCGTCCACTGAGGGCCACCTGTCCTGCGCCGCTTCCAAGAGAGCCGCAGCCGTCCTGCGCTGCGATTCCCCGCGCACTGAGTGCGCTCGGAGTCGCTTCTCCACAGAGTCTCCTGCCCAACGCGCGTCGATGGCCGACGTGACTATGCGCTACGGCGCTACAGGCGCCGCGGAAATTCGACACATGGGCAGGTCCGAAGTTCCTGGCTGAGTCTATCATATTTGCCTGGCAGCGGCAACCTGAGCCCGCCGCCATAGTTGAGGCCGGCCTCCCCTACGGGACGCCGGCCTTGGTTCATCCCCCCGCGGATGGCGGGGACCAGCTTACTGCGTGCTTCCGTGCTGCTTACTTCTTTTTCTTGGTCGCCTTTTTCTTGGTGGCGGCCTTCTTCCCACAGCTTCCACAGCTCATCCGAGTCACCCCCTTTCGGCAGGCAATCCGCGGCGTCCAGGCAGGCGCACCTGCCCGCGCCTTCTGCGGGGGGAATACCACATCTCTGATCGAGGGTGTACCGCGATTGCGCGCGATTCCGGGACAATCGCAGGAGTGACATCTGAAGGAGAGGGGAATAATCGCCTGTAGCGTGGAAGTAGACAAATGGATAGAAGGAAAAGCCGGCCCGGTTCGGTTGCCCGCGGCCGGCTTCGCGTGACAGGCACCATGACCGAAGCCGAATTCCAAGAGATAGACAAGCTGCTCGACGCCGAGCTTCAGCAGGAGCTTCCCGAGCAGATCGAGTCCGCCATCGGCAAGCTGATCGATGACGGCGAGAAGCGGCTTATCGCCCTCCACGCCGACATCACCCCGGAAGGGGAATACGGCGACCGATGGCTGCTCGTCACTGACCGGCGACTCGCCCGCCTGGCCCCCGAGAACGGTTCGGCGCGGGTGGAGATCGATGTCCCGCTGGACGATGTCCGCCGCTTCCGGCTGCGGGACTTCATCGGCAGCGGATCCCTGGAGGCGGTCAAGGATAGCGAGTCTGTCGAGGTGGTGCGATTCAGCCGCTCCGTAGCCCCCCAGATCTCTCGCGTCTACCATGTCCTGCGACGCCTCTCGCCGGATGACGATCAGACCGACCACAGCGGCCCAAAGCGGAGCAGCGGCCCGCCTCGCGCCACCCGCTGCGCTGAGTGCGGCCGGGCGCTGCCGCGCTGGTCGGAGGTGTGCCCGTTCTGCATGAAGCGGGGACAGCTTCTCGCCCGGCTTATCGGTTACCTGGCCCCCTATAAGATGTATGCCATCATCGGGTTCGCCTCCAGCATCGTGCTCACCGTGCTGAACCTGATTCCGGCCTACGTCACCCGCTATCTCTTCGACGGGGTGCTGGGTCCCAAGAACCCCGCCGGTTTGTGGGTGGTGGTCTGGTCTCTGCTCAGCATCTACGTGGTCCGCACCATCATCAGCATGGGGCGCGGCTACATGATGGAGTGGCTGGGCGGAAGAGTGGTGCTCGACATGCGCACCGCCCTCTACGACCACCTCCAGATGCTGTCGCTCGGCTTCTTCAGCCGCAAGCAGACCGGGCAGATCATGTCCCGCGTCACGAATGACATCATGCGGCTCCAGTACTTCATCGCCGATGGCCTCCAGCAGATCATCATCAACCTGCTCACGATTCCGGTGATCTTCATCATGCTCTTCGCGGCGAACCCCAAGCTCGCCGCTCTCACCCTGCTGCCCACGCCCTTCATAGCTCTTGGGACCTATTGGTTCGGCAAGCTCATCCACCGCGTCTATCAGAAGGTCTGGCGCCGGTGGGCCGGCCTCAGCGCCGCCCTCGCCGACTCCATCCCAGGCATTCGGGTGGTGAAGTCCTTCGCCCAGGAGGATCGGGAGTCGGCGCGATTCCGCGATCGCAGCGGCGAGCTCTTCACCCAGGAGCTGAATGCGGCGAAGCTCTGGACCACCTTCTTCCCGGCGATCGGTCTCATTACATCGGTGGGATCGCTCGTGGTGTATGGCTACGGCGGCTCCCAGGTGCTGATGTCGATGACCACGATGGGCACCCTGGTCATGTTCACCCAGCTCATGTGGCAGTTCTATGGTCCCGTGCAGGGGCTGGGGGACATGAACCACCGCATCCAACACGCTTTGACCGCGGCTGAGCGGGTGTTCGAGGTGCTCGACACCGCGCCCGAGATCCCGGAGGCGCCGGGGTCTATACTCCTGCCGCGCATGGAAGGCCGGGTCGAGTTTCAGAACGCCAGCTTCAGCTATGAGCCTGGGAAGCCCGTCCTTTCCGACATCAGTTTCGTCGCCGAGGCGGGCGAGATGATCGGCCTGGTCGGGCCCAGCGGCGCTGGCAAGAGCACTCTGGTGCAGCTCCTGAACCGGTTCTACGATGTGGAGTCGGGGCAGGTGTTGATCGATGGGCATGACGTACGCGAGCTGTCTCTGCGCTCGCTGCGGCAGCAGATCGGCGTGGTGCTCCAGGAACCGTTCCTCTTCCACGGGACAGTGGCCGAGAACATCTGCTACGGCGTGCCAGATGCCACACCCGAAGAGATCGTTGCCTCAGCCAAGGCGGCGAACGCTCACGATTTCATCGTCAACCTCCCGCACGGGTATGACACGATGACCGGCGAGCGGGGCCAGCTCATGTCCGGCGGCGAGCGCCAGCGAGTGTCCATCGCCCGCGCTATCCTCAAGAACCCGCGCATCCTGATTCTGGACGAGGCGACCTCCTCCGTCGACACCGAGACGGAGATGCTGATCCAGCAGGCTCTAGAGCGCCTGGTGGCGAATCGAACCACGTTCGCTATCGCCCATCGCCTCTCGACGCTGAGGAAGTCGAGCCGGATCGTCGTGCTGGAGCACGGCCGGGTGGCCGAGATCGGCACCCATGATGAGTTGCTCGATTCGGACGGACTCTACAGCCGGCTGTGCAAGCTTCAGTCGGACTTGTCGAAGGTACGGGCCTGGTAGTCCCGCAGTTCTGGTTCTCGAGGCGGAGTCTGTGATCAACCCCCAAGATGAGAAGGAAGAGGCCGCCGCGCCGGCCGGCCCTGCCGCCGACGCCACTGAGGAGGCGTCGGCGAGAGCCACCAGTTGGGACGCGGAGCTACAGCGCCTGGAGATCCTCGACGCCAAGAGGGTGAAGATCTGGCGGGACGAGTTTCGGCGCCTGCATGTGCTAGTGGACGGCAAGACCGAGCATATCGACCTGAAACCGGCTCCCGTCTTCCCCCTCTCCGAGGCCGCCGACTTCCTGAGCTTCCTGGATGAGAAGGGGAAAGAAGTGGCGCTGCTGCGCAACCCCAGTTGCCTGGACCCGGAGAGCAGGGAGCTGCTTGCCGAGGAGTTGAATCGCGCCTACTTCGTGCCCAAGATCACCTACATCTACGAGATCGAGGATGCCCACGGCGCCGCCCGTTGGGAGGTGGAAACCAACCGGGGCTACCGCGTCTTCGATATCCGCGACCGGGAGGATGTTCGCGTCCTGGGGAAGGGCCGGCTGCTGCTGCAAGATGCAGACGGCAACCGCTACGAGATCGAGGACATGGGCAGCCTCGACGAGCGCAGCCGCAGGCTGCTGGACGCAGAAGTCTAGCTCACCGGCTCCTCCGACTCGCTAGCTCGCCCGCAGGATTGCCTCTTCCACCTGCTGCCGCACCCAGCCGCGATGCTCTATCGCACACAGGTCGCGCAGGTGCAGCACCTTCTCCGGAGTGACGACGGCAACGGTCGGGCTTTCCTCAACGCGGCCGAATCCCACCCCTTCCACCGAGCACAGATCCACTCGCTCCAGCTTGCGCTCCGGGGTGTAGAATCTGAGTTCTCCCTCCCCGACCTCCACCCGCACGCCGGCGAAGCGCGCCACTATCTCCCCCCTGAGCATCAGCGCCAGGTACAGGCTGAGCGCGAGAAAGAGAGCAGCGACCACCCATCCCGCCCAGAACGCAAGCACCAGGGGCGACCTGAGGAGGGCATAGGTGAGCGCGGCCGCCAGCAGCACGGGGAAGAGGGCCATCACCAGCAGCACGATCCAGGACCTCCCAGGCGCCGGATACCGCATCACCCAGGCGGAGCCGGTGTCATCGATCAGCAGGTCACAGCCGCGGGGGCGAGCCAGCGCCACGGGCGCCGGGCGCCGCGCCGCCCGTTCCGTCAACGATCTCGGGATCTCGTCCGGGTTGGCCCTGCTCTCGGCCCCGTCGGAGCGAACCACCAGCGGCCTATTCAGCTCCAGGCCCAGCCGGCGACCAGAGGCGCGCGCGGTTACCTCACCTCGGTGCTGGGCCAGCATGATGCGCTCCCCGGTGCGGAGCGCCGCCGATACCAGCCAGGGCCGGAGATTGCCGCGAGGGTCCTCGACTCGAATGTGGTCGATCTCCCCCGCCTCCACCTGCCGTTTCCGATGCCGGCGGCCGAATGACGAGAAGACCGTCAGCCCATGATCCTCGCCGATCGCCGCCGAGTTCCGCGGTCGGAGCGCCGAGAGCCAGGCCAGGAACGCGCCGACCGCGATCGACAGGACGAATACCTCCTTGAGCTCGGGCAGCGTCCACCGCGGGGGCGAGTCACTCCAAGGCGCGGCCGCCAGCAGGCCCAGAGCGATGGCGCTCAGCCAGGCCGCACGGCCCACTAGATCCCAGCCGCGCGCGCGCCAGTCCGAGCTGATCTCACCCTCCTGGGGAGGGGCCGTCGGCCAGATGAGAGCTGCCATCGCCAGCCAGACCAGCCCGAGCAGCCAGAGTTGTTTGCGCGCCGGTGGCATCTCCTCCCAGAGCTGCTCTTTCTGCACCGCGAGGAAAGCTCGCCAGTCCACCTTCCGCGGCCAGTGGATACCGAACTGACCGGGTGGGCCCTCCAGGTAAGCGACGGCGGCGGTCTCGCCAGGCCGCGGCTGCCGGCCCTGGTAGTCGATCCAGATGTGGTTGAAGGAGGCGCGAACCTGGAACGGGATGCCCTGCCCCGCCAGCAGGCTCCCCAGCAGCACCGCCTTGGATTCGCAGTCGCCCCGGAGTGACCGCACCACCTCGCTCGCGGTTGGCACGTACCAGGGGACTCGGTACTGCTTCCAGTCTGAGGTCGGGATGAGCACGCCATCGACGAACAACTCGATGCTGCTGGCCTTCTTTGGGAGCGGCCAGGCCATCTTGGCGTCGATCTTGGGATCGATGGGCAGTCGCCGGTAGCGGAGGAAGTTGCGGACGAACACGGTCGGGTTCGGATAGCAGACCAACAGCGTCCAGAGCACAATCGCGCCGACGGAAACCAGCGCGCCAAGCCACCGGCGCGGCCGGGCGACCTTAGCGCCCGCCATCGCTCACCCCTGAGGCCTGCCCGGTAAGCTCGGCGAGCCGAGCGCGCATGGCTGAGACGTGTGTTCCCTCCCAGTAGACTCGCCCACAGTCGGGGCAGCGCGCGTAGCGCTCTTGCGTCAGGTACACGAACGGCGGCACCCGGTCGCCCACCTCTTCCCTGGCGGCCGGGAGGAGAACGCCATTGCACACTGTGCAGCGAGTGAGGGGCCTGGCCTGGGCGAGGTCCAGCGGCAGTTCGGCCGCCACTTGCCTCAACTGATCCTCTATGTGGTCATCTCTGATGAAGAACACCCGAACCCCTTGCGCCCGCAAGCGCGTGTCCCTGGTGAGCAGCACCGCCTGCCAATCCCGAGCTTGCTGCGCCAACTCCCGGTCTCCCGCGAAGGGGTCGTAGGCCACGTCGAAGCCGAAGGCCCGCAGCCACTTGGCGAGCCGGCCCAGCATGCAATCGGCGACAAACCGAGGCGTCAACGCACCCTCCCGCGCCACATCTCCCACTTCCGCAGACGGCTGCCGCTGTCCTGCGCTCCAGGCGCGGCGACTGGGCGATGGGTCCCGCGGCCTGACAACCCATTCCGTGCGTGGTATACTTACCCAGGTGGCGCCTTTGGCGTCGCCCGCACCTGACGGGGCGCGTCTGCGGGCCGCGGCTGGGCCGCGAACGCGGAGGGGATGGGGCCCCGATTCGCCAGAGGACGAATGTCAGTACTCGCCGCGATTTTCGATTCCACACGACGAGACCTGAGCCGGTCACGCGCGCTGGTCGAGCAGATCAGCGCACTAGGCCCTCAGATGCAGCAACTCACCGACGAGCAGATGCGGGCGAAGACCGACGAATTCCGGGATCGGCTCGCTCGCGGTGAAACGCCGGATGACCTGCTGGCGGAGGCCTATGCGCTGGTGCGCGAGGCCACCTGGCGCGCGCTCGGCAGTCGCCAGGTGCGATTCCGCGTCTACCGCGACGGGAACGCCGTCCCCGACGACACCATTCTGCCGCTCTCCGAGGCGGACGCGTTCGAGGCCAAGCTGAAGCCGCAGAACCTGCGCTACGACCGCGAGCGCTTCATGGCCCATTTCGACGTGCAGATGATCGGCGCCATCATGTTGCACTGGGGCCGCATCGCCGAGATGAAGACGGGTGAAGGCAAGACCCAGGTGGCGGTGCCCGCCCTCTACCTGAACGCGCTCGAAGGCAAGGGCGCCCACCTGCTGACCCACAACGACTACCTGGCGAAACGTGACAGCGAGTGGATGAGGCCGATCTATGAGTCTCTGGGGCTCACCGTCGGCGTGATTCAGCACGATATGGACGGCGACGAGAAGTACGAGGCCTATCGCTGCGACGTCACCTACGCCACCAACCACGAGGTCGGATTCGACTATCTGCGGGACAACACTGTCGACTATGCCGAGTGGCTGGTGCTGCGCGATCTGAACTACGCCATCGTCGACGAGGCCGACAGCTTGCTAATCGACGAGGCGCGCACGCCGCTGATCCTGGCCGGGGCCGGCACCAAGCCGACCGAGCTCTACCGCAAGGTCGATCGCATCATCCCCCGGCTGACCAGGGACACTGACTATATCGTCGACGAGAAGAGCAAGGTCGCCAACCTCAGCGAGGATGGCGTGCGAAAGGCTGAGCAACTCCTCGGCGTCTCCAATATCACCGACCCCGAGAACATCGGACTCTTCCAGCACGTCAACGCCGCCCTCCGCGCCCATGCTTGCTACGAGCGCGATAAGGACTACGTGGTGCGCGACGGCAAGGTGATCATCGTCGACGAGTTCACCGGCCGCCTGATGTTCGGCCGGCGGTACAGCGAGGGACTGCACCAGGCCATCGAGGCCAAGGAAAAGGTTGTCATCGAGCGGGAGAACGTCACCACCGCGACCATCACGCACCAGAACTTCTTCCGCCTCTACAAGAAGCTCTCGGGCATGACCGGAACCGCCAAGACGGAAGAGGCGGAGTTCATCAAGGTCTACAATGCCCCCGTCGTGGTGACCCCGACCCATCGCCCGATGGTTCGCAAAGACCACTCCGATGTGATTTACAAGACCGAGGAGGGGAAGCTCCACGGGATCACCGCCGAGATCGTCCAGATGCAGAGCCTGGGCCGGCCCACGCTGGTGGGCACACGATCCATCGCGTTTTCCGAGCGGTTGAGCGAGCGGCTGAAGCCCGAGCGGCTCCAGGTGCTGGCCCAACTGCTGCTGCTCGAGGACGCGCTGCTCCAGACCGATAAGGCCGGCGACGAGCAGAGGCGGGAGTTGCGCCGCGCCCTGCAAGGGCGAATGGGCGAGATCGAGCGGGAGCTGCGGCACCTGGAAACGGCCGTGGCGAAATTCGACCACAGCGGTACTCGCATCGCCCAGCCGGAGGAGTTGCGGAGGGTCGAGAGCCGTCTGTCTCGCGTTAGTCGATTCGCGGAGGAGATTCAGAGCTTGCTCGCCAAGCTCGACGGCAAGGACGGCGATGTCGGTCGGGGCGAGATCAGGCGGATGGCGGAGATCATCTGCTACCAATCGCTGGAGGAGGTGCCGCTCGGGCGCGCCGCGGCGCTGCTGAGAGCCTGCGGCCGGGAGCCGGATGTGACCAAGCCGGACAACGCGCGGCGCCTGGCCACCTTGATCGGCCTGGACGAGCGAGAGCATGAACGCCTCGCCCACGTGCTCGATCACGGCATTCCGCACCGCGTGCTGAACGCCAAGTACCATGAGATGGAAGCGCACATCATCTCCCAGGCAGGCCGCTCCGGCGCGCTCACCATCGCCACCAACATGGCCGGCCGAGGCGTGGATATCCTCCTGGGCGGCAACCCGAACGAACTCGCCAACGATCT
>Ga0315273_10009346_pt1 | contig 12423 bp, 16 predicted proteins | sample YL17G02_0_MG_FD_205753 | JGI IMG/M metagenome (GOLD analysis project Ga0315273, IMG submission 205753) | Sediment microbial communities from Yellowstone Lake, YNP, Wyoming, USA - YL17G02_0 | ecosystem: Environmental > Aquatic > Freshwater > Lake > Sediment | place: USA: Wyoming | collected... | reverse complement strand
TGTCGAGATGACTTGGAAGGATCCCAGCGGAAGAATAAGCTCATCCAAGACAAGTTTCATATCTTGAAACAAAGGATACGAGCACTGTGATCTCACTTCTTGAACAATCCGGAATTACCAGAGAGTTTGTCAAAGAAGCGCTCTTGGGCAAGGCACTCATGGTAGGGGGAAGCAAGCTTTTGAGCGGAGTTAGCGGCGCAGCCAAGGCTCTGCCTGGTGGCAGGCTCGGTACGGCCGCAAACGTTTACGGCACAGCCGAGGGCGCAGCATCTATGAATGATGCAGTGAGAATGGGAAGAGAACTGGGCGCACAAGCAGCATCAATGGGGTAAATTATGCAGTACGCATGGCTAGAGCAGTTGGTCAAAGAAGGGCAGGTTCGCCCCGAAATCGCGGACGAAATATACAAGGACTGTAGCTATTTTATGCAGAAATCTGCGGAGTATGTGAACATCAACCCCGATCAGCTTGCTGCCCTGGTTAAAGGTATTAGCCAAGCAACAGGAGGGGCGGTAAAGAAAGCCCCTGCTACTGCGTGGGAAAAAATCGTAACCCGCCTGGCCCCTGTCCAACAGGCCATAGGACTTGCGTTCGGTATTGGCATGCCCGTAGCCTTGGGTGCGTTTGCCGTTAGCAAAATGCCCAGTGTGGTTCTCGGTAGAGAGACCAAAAAACTCCAAGAGATTAAGCTGAAGCTTTTATCCGATCCGGAATTGGGCAAACACAGAGAGAAAGCCGAAGCCCGCTACTACGAGCTCGTACGTCTCTCTCCCCACGCCGCCCTTCAGGAGGGGATCGCCAAGAAACTAATTACGGAACGTCTACATAGTGGATTTACCGCACAGGATGCACAAAGTCTGGCTCTGATTCAGAGCGCATCAAAAGATTACCATCCCGATATGATTCCTAGCATTTCCTCGCATCTAGAAGGCATGTCAGTCAAGAAGGCCTCCGAGAACATGATTCCGGTATCTGGGAAGGTCATGGGAGAGATCTGCGCAGACGTCTACACCCTAATCAAATCAGCTGCTTCCGCCAGGAAACCAGTCAAATACTGGCAAGCTATAAAAGCCATACTGCCAGCAATGGGAATCGTGGCCGGAGCACATCTACTAACCGCCGCAGCGGTGGGCGGAGTGCATGTGGTAGCTGATGCTATCAAAAACAAAAAGATGCAAGATCAACTCCAAAAGAGTTTTACTGATGCCATGAAGCAAAGCGATCCCAATAGGGAACCTCTGCACGCCAATAAAGAGAAAGCCCAACGTGCATTCCAGACGCTGGTACACTTTTCTCCTCATGTGGCGTCAGACCCCTCGGCAGCTAGAGCCTTCATGAACTCGATCGTGTCTCAAGATCTGGGCGCGCAGATCGGGTCTGTGAAAGAGTTGTCCGAGATCGAACGTAACCTTAAGCAAGTGAAGTCGCCTCATCCATTTATCGAAGGCCTGCGCGAAGGCGCAACACTCACCGGTATGGGCAAGGCCATCGGCGGAACATCCAAGGATCTGATGGGGCCGATCATCGGTGCTGGTGAAACAGATCTAGCAGATGCGATGCATATGTACGCGGATAAACCTAAATACCGCAACCTATAGGTTTGACGAGCATGGATAAGCTTCTTACATTTCCAGGTCGGACGGACAAAGGCATTTTCACCTACGTGATCGATGCCGAGAGAGGCTATTTGGAAAAAACCGCCTCCGAATACCATCCGACTATCGCGGCCTATATCAATGCTGCCAAGCCCATTCCAGGAATGACTCAGATACTTCTGACCGCCCTGGGTGCTGGTGAGTGGTGGGGCGATAACGTCAACGGCGATTACTTTCCGCAAGAAGCGCTAGCCTATGAGGGTGAGGATTATGGGTACAAAACCTTTAAGACACTCGCCAAGATCTATAAACATCATGTGAACAAAGACCCGTTCCGATCCTATGGAGATGTGGCGCTTGCGGTCTACAACCCCACCTTTCATCGGGTGGAACTGATCGTACTTTTGGATAATGCGAAGGCTCCGGATATCGAAGCTCGGATGAATAGCGGCGACTATCCTGATTGGTCGATGGGATGTAAGGTCCCTTATGACATATGTAATGTGTGCGGAAACCGCGCCCCTACCCGAGCGCACTACTGCGAGCATGCCAAGTACTATCTTGGAAAGATTGATCCAATCAGCAACAAGAAGGTCTATGTCATCAACACCAGGCCAAAGTTCTTTGATATCTCTATAGTATTGATCGGTGCGGATAGGATTGCCAAGACACTCAAAAAAGTCGCATCCCCTTACGGGAATATCCCTATTCTAAGCTCCGCATATGTGGCAGAGAAAGAGGCAGAACTCAAGCGCGCTGAAATCGAAAAAGAAGTCCCACCCAACCAGCCCCCGGCCAGTGCCGATACTATCAACAAGGCAACCGAGCTGGCAAAGACCATCACCGAAGTAAAGGCGATGGAACCGCCCATGAGCAGGGATCTTCTGAATGATCTGGCCAAGCAGTCGCTACCGCGGAGCATGTCCACCATGACCATCATGGGGATCTTACCAAAACCCCAGGAGTTCCAAAGAATTATACTCATCCGCATGGGTCACCGTAACCTGGCTGACCAGCTCGATGAAAAAAATGTGTGCTTCGATCCCATGTCAGTGCAGGAGCCTACCGACGAGCATCGCAAGATGTTGGATCTGGGCGCCCACAATTTCGATGATGACATCATGGCCAAGCTCACCCCCCTGATGGCAGATCGCAGCTATGCTGCCCCCCATCTGGGTCGGCGGATCGTCATCATGATCAAACAGGGACGGGAATATCCTCTGCCGCAGTTTGTGAAGGTCAGCGCAACGCATGCAGAAGCCAACGGAGAGCGAAAGCCAATAGGGCCGCTACTTCCACTTCTGGCAGCCGCCGGGGCTTACGCTGTTCTGACGCAGAGCGCCCCGCAAGAAGCACTCAAAGGAGTCAACAAGATCCTGTCTTCCAAGGCGGGACTTGTCGCGGCACTGGGCCTCGGCCTGGGGCTGATTCATGGTTTCAATCGTGTGGCCGGTCCCAAACAGACAGGTCAATTCTCCCCGCTCGGGGCCTCCAGCAACCCCGACACCAGTGATGTGTTCTCACGAATCGAAGCCCTAAAACAAAAGCCTTTCGCGAAGGTTGCCCTGGACTACAATCTAGGCTCCGCCGCCAAGAGGCTGTTTTTAGGAGTCCCGGCCGCCTATATGGCATCGGGTGTTCTGCAGAAGCATAGAGAGCTTCGCCCTTATGACGACGAAGGACGGATAAAAGGTTTTATCCGCCGCAACCCTGACGTTATAAGCGCAGCCCTCATTGCCGATGCTATGCTGTCAGCAAAAGGGAGTCCTTTCAGCACGAGATCCCTGTTTCACCACGCCAAGGGGCTTGGTGGAAAAGCAGTTGGACCAGTCAAGGCTAAAGCCATGGGTGTCGCCGAGGATTTAGGAAAGTTCGGAAGCTCTGTTAGCCAGGCAAACGAACTGTGCGGTGAGGAACTTATAAAGACAGCAGATGCTCAGGAATATTTGTCTAATGCCCTTATATGGCCTTTGGCTATGGGCAAAGCGAATCTTCCTGGTAGAATCGTGGGCGGGCTTTTCGACCAGGCTGCTTTAGAGGCGGGATCTCGCCTTATAAAGCGGCATAAAGAAAAAAAGCAAAAAGAGTTATCTTCAGGGAAATCTAAACAGCCTTAAGGAGAATGAATTATGTCAACTTTACAGGAACTTTTGGAGCAAGACATGGGCTTGGGCGAAACCGTTAAGACTGCATCGGTATCTTCAGACGACGAACTAGATCGTCTGGCAGCCGCTCTCGGTCTCGGACTCGACAAAGAAGCTAAAGAGGAAGAGGAAGAGGAAGAGGAAGAAGAAGAAGACAAAAAAGTAGAGAAAAAAGCTTCCGTGGGTCTCGATGGGATGTACAACCGTCTATTCCCAGAAGACGCTCTCATGTCCAAAACAGCAGAAGAGCAGGAAAAAATTGCCTACGAGCAAGATCTTGGAGGCCGTGCGTTTGATTATTATGCTACTCGTTTCGATCGCAGGATTGAAAAGTTGGCAGCAGACATGCTGACCGGCGGCGCAACCATCAGCGCAGCAACCGCAGCAGATCCCGAAGGCAACGTCCATAAGGATCCAACCATTCCACAGGCGACCAAAGACAACCGTCCTGCAGACGCAGGTCAGCCCCCAAGTATCGCTCAGGGAGTTATCAACGAACTGCCCAAAGGCGATGAGCCGAAGACCGTAGGGCATGTTGAGATGCGCAAAGCCGCCCTCATCATGGACGCTGCTCTTCGCAAGCAGTGGTTGTTGACCCAGTTGGAAGACTGAGACCTGGTGGTGTGATTTTTAGGAGTTTGCTTTAAGTCGAAAACAAAACATTTAGGAGCATTAATATGAAATTGCATGAACTGAGCCCCGAAGATCAAAAATTGGTGCAGACCGATCTTGGCGAATTTGACAAACTCGCTGAAGAGCAAATGGCAATTGCCGACGAAATGTACACTGTTGGCTTCACCAAGCTTGCAGCTGAAACCGCAGACTATCTCGACGCGATGTTTGAGAAAGTAGCGGAAGACAAAAAAGAAGAGAAGGAAGAAGAGTTGGACGAAGAGTCTGAGAAGAAAGCCGCCGAACTTGGCGCTTTCATCGAAAGAGGATACTTCGACGGCCTTCGGAAACTCGGCGCAGAGCGTCATGGTGATGAACTCGCCTATCTGCTTCCCTTCGTAGAAGAGAAGATCGCAGCCAAAGGCGCAGAAGGCGCACTTGCTAAAGGCTGGAAAGCGTTCAAAGCCTACCATACCAAAGGCAAAAAGCAGTTGGCATCTGGCGGGTCAGCCCTTAAGCGCGCGGTAACTGGCAAGTCAGAAGCCGGCCGTGATCTTGGAAGCAAGAGTCGTTGGGGCGCAGCCAAAGCCGGCCTTAAAGAAGTTGGCAAAGGTGGCGCACGCTTCCTACCCCATGCAGCAGTTGCGGGCGGCGCAGCCTATGGTGGGAAAAAACTGTACGACAAGAACAAGTAGGTAGTACTGGTAGGGGGGACGCGAGTCCCTCCTTTTATCGCAAGTTTTCAAAAGAGGTCGTCTATGACAAAGACTTTTAACGATCTGATTGCAGAAGCTGACCAGATCATAGATAAGCATACGACAAAGACTGCGGCCCAAACTGCGATTCAGCAGGCCGACGATGTCTTCAAACTTGCCGAAGAACTTACCCATCCTGCGGACGATTCGAAAACGCACATGACCATGATCGAGAAGGTTGCCCATGCGTTCGCGCTTGTGGATACCGTTATCAATCTTCCGGAGATCGTGAAACTAGCTCAGTTTGAAGAAGAGGCCATGAAAAAAGGCATCTCTCCCGACAGAATCGCAGGATACTTTGAGAAGAATGCATCGGCCAAGTTTAAATCGGCGTTGACCCTGCTGGAAGACTAAGGGTGATACATGGATGACCGGGAGATCATGCTTAAGGAGGCGAATCCGCGGATCCTCAAGGGCCTGCGCTTTCTTAGTAACGTGGCTAAAAAGAAGGGCGATAAGCTCTTTCCTAAGGCTGAAGCGCTAGAACCATGGTTTAAAAAGCATGTCCAGGGAGCCGATCCCCATAAGGCATGGAAGCAGTACCAGAAGCATGTGATCGAAGGTGGTGATGAGTCTCTACTTCTTTGGCCTTTTAGGGCACTCGCCCAAAAGTTGGTCAAGCCAGAGACCGGAAAAAGGATCGCGCACGCCCGCTGGAAATATATCAGCAAACCGGCTCTAAAAGCCGATGTGGCCCTGGGCGCCCAGCTGGAGAAGATCCCCCTAATAGGGAAAGCTCTTTTTAGGATTAAGGAAGACATCCCTTGGGGCAAGGGAATGAAAAAGGAGATCTCGCGGCCGTCCGCCTTGGCGCCGTTAATAAAAGTCAGAGATCTTGCCGAACCTATCCTAATCGGTGTAGGATTAGAGAAAGGGCTTAAAACATTGTCAGAATTAAAACAGCAAGGTCAGACAATGAAGGACCAAAAACTACGGGAAAAGGTTGCTTCCGTAATGCTCTCTCTTCATGAGAAGAACAAAGAGCATGAGAAGCGGGCACACGCCCTGAGACTCCTGTGCAAGCAGGCGGAATTGGGATATTCGCGTATGCCACAGACGCACAGCGAACTAGAGACTAAACTAGCCGCGCTGGTAAATGAGGACCTTGTAGTGTTGGAGAAAGCTTTGGAATTAGCTGGCAGTAACATCAAGTTAGGAGAACTAGGGTCGCAAGATCAGGGTTCTGCTCTTACGGCAGCTGAAAAATTTCAAGCTACTATCCTAGGTGACGAATTACTTTAATTTCATGGAGGATGCGATGGTAGTAGCAATTTCGGATATCCGCGTCGTGCCTATCGGCGAGGATCTTACGAAAGAGGACCTCAGTCTCTCTATCTTGAGAGGCACTGAGAAAATGTTCCGGGTGGATAAACCCATAGCGGCGGGCGCACAGTTCCTCAAAGGGGAATGGGCAGTGCTCAACGTTGATGGCAAAGCAGAACGCCCCAGCGCAACACCGGTAGGCCATACCTACTTGGTATTCTGCGGGACCGATCGCTTTGATTCCTATGCCACAGGTCAAGTGACGCTCATTATGAGTCACCCAGTTGTTGCGAAGAGTAGCCGTTATGACACTACTCAGACCTACGCTGTTGGCGACTATTTGACCGTCAACGATCTTGGCGCAGGCCAGGCGTTTGTCACAAAAGCAGGCTCAACTGATCCAAAACTCGCAAGAGTATTGGAAGTTGGAAATGGGTACTTAACCTGGGAAACGTTGGGCGGAGTGTAAGCCAAATCCCGTTAAACTTTGAAGGAGTTTAATATGTACGAAGGTTTAGACGCCACGACGTTTAACAACATGTTCATCGAGCAGTTGGACACCGTCGATGGTATTCGAAAGACAGCAGCAGGCGGCGCCGCTTTCACAAGAGCGAAGATCAGGGAATTGGGCTTTGGACGTAGGGTTCTACCTCCTCAGTCTGTAACTCGCGCCGATCTCCAACGTTCAACCGACCACGATACACTGATCAAAATCGTGGACATCGAACACGATTCCAAGGCTATGGCGATCAACTTTGCAGCGGAAGCTGACGAGCGCTATATCCAAGGGAAACGTGCAGCGTTCCCGTTTTTCAAGATCGAGTCGGAAAAATTCGTTAAGTCGGAAGGCGAACTTCTGGCTTATGATTATCCGATAACGAAAGTCATCGAAGAAAACAGCGTCAAAGACATCCAGAAAGTCGAAGACGTAAAGTTCATCGAGTATGCCGAAGCAGCCATTTCCATCACCGGAAAGCGCCTTGTTTCGACTGCTACCGCGGTTGACCGTCGGGAAATGAACTCCCTGTTTAAGATGATCGACTATGATCAACTCTTGGCAGACGTCTGTCTCATGAACATCGTTGACTATGACGATTACATGATTCAGCCGGCAACTGAGATTGGTTCTCCGTTGGCATCTGAAATCACGGTAGACGGCTACAAGTATCAGACAATCCTGAAGCGGAAACTTGTTGTGACCAACAAGCACGACATCCTGCTTCCTGGTGAAGTCTGGGCCTTCGCATATCTCGGTCATTTCTTCATCCTGAATGACGTGAAATTCTGGATTAAGAAAGAAGCCGACCTGGTGATCTGGAAGACTTGGGAATACATCGCCGAAGGTTTCTCAAACATCAAGTCTGTCGCGAAGATTGAACTTGACGTTGCGAATCCAATTCCGGTTGGTGGTACCATTTAAGGTTCTTGCGCTGAGGGGTACGGTTAGTACCCCTCTTTTACACAGTTCACAGCTTTTTAAAAGCTAATTAGGAGGACACATGACTTCGAAGTATAAGATAATCAACACCACGATCAAGCCCCCCAGGCCCAATCCCAGAACAGGCGAAGATATGCGGCCGGCGGTCGAAAAGGTAGGCCATAACGTCAAACTTAGGATGGGGCCCACCGAAGAGATTATGGTGGAAAGACATCGTCCGAGGATTATAAATAGCTTGGATGAGGGGATTCTGAGGGCCCAGCGCGCAGGATTCATCCGCATCGAAGAGATTGAAAACGTTAATGAGGTGCTCAAGAAGCACACGCTCTCAAGTGAGGATAAGTCAGAAGTCTTGTTCTCAGCTGATGAGCATGCGGGGATCGCAGATTTACACGCTACAACCTCTCGCAGAGGGGCAAAAGCGGTAGAGATGGGTAAAGACACCTATGCACAGAATGCTGGTACCGAATCGTCTGAGGCGATCAATCCGGATGGTGACCCGAATTTTCTAGTAAGAGCCGATAAATCGGTGGCTAGGAAAACCAGGCCTGTCAACAGAGAGGAATCCCCGGTTGCAGCTAAGGAGTAGACATGGTTCTTCAGACAATAGACGGGACCTCGAGGATGGAAAGAGCCAAACGGTATCTTAGGCTCTTTTTGCGGGATACCCCGCAGCTTAACCGTCTTATTCGCAAAGAAGAATCTGATGCCGAGCTCCTTACCTTCGCAATCGAGATGACCATCTCTGACTGGAGTAGTACGTCTCCGTTTATTGACCGGATAGATATCAACAACTATCCGAGTCTTTATCTTTTAATGCACGGCGCAGTCGTTCAACTGCTAAAAACCCAAGGTATCTATCAAGCCAGAAACGAACTGCAATATCAAGCTGGAGGGTCCAGCTTCATGCGTTTCAACAAGAGCAGCTACTACATGAACTGGATGATCAATCTGGCGAATGATTACGAAGTTAAGAAGCGCAACATGAAGATCGCCAAAAACATTATGGGCGGCTGGGGCGGCGTTGCTTCGGAATATGATAAAATTGGCTACGCCTGGTAGGCACAGCAGGGGGATCTCGTGGATAACTTCTGGGACGGTTTCGAGAAACGCTCGTGGAATCTGGAGGATGCTCGCAAGGCGTATGCCGCAGTGGTGAAATCCAAGCTTGTTCGTCGAGGGGTCGCCCCAGGCGGCGGGACCCAATTTGGCAAGCTTCGTCCTGGTTCTTACGAGGGTCCCGTTTCTATCCCAAAATTTCCGGGAGTCCCGCAAAATCTCGAAGGTCGTATCTATCAAAAAGGACCTAGTACCGATTTCTTCGAGCGTAAAGTGTTTGCTCACGGTTCGAAACAAGCACCGGCACCGGCACCCGCACCCGCACCGGCACCCGCACCTGTAACTGCGCCTAGGGAACTAAAAACACGCGGAGCACCTGTAAGGGTTCCTACGGGGCGGAAAAAATCCTTTTTGCCTATGGGGGCTTCGACAGCACGGGAGGGCAAGAAAACAAAGGGAAAGGTGATGCCGCCGTCCCCACCGCCACTACCATCGCCAATAAAGGATATGGGTCCGGAACAGAAGGAACTATTTAATAGGACTGTTCTGCAGCATGAGGGAAACGAGTCGCGCTACACAAAAAAAGCGCTTAAGCCCGAAAGCATGTTCGCGAGTCACGCTTCTCCACAGGTGATATTTGATGAAAGTAATCAGTTGGCAACACTGCCAAAGGGATATGAGCCCGTTAGGGAGTCATTTCAGAGGGGGCGAAATCTCACAGGAGAATCCGCATCCATGTCAGGGATGTTTCCGAATTTCGCATACGGGCAGACAAGATTAAGTCGTCATGCCAGAAGGCATATGACCGATATTTACGAACAAAAGCAAAAAAAATATATCGCGGAGCGGCTCTCAGCCGCAACCGCACTGGCCCAAGAACGCGTGAAAGATATTGGGAAGGGGCCGAAGCGCATGGGGGCTTCAAAGTTCCGGCGTCATGTCGATGTCAATAATCCCCATATTGAGTTCGATCCTGCAAATCCTCGTGATTCTGGGCTGGCCCTTATAGCGAAAACAAGAGATGCTGAGGAGATGTTGTCTGAAAGTAGATTTGAGCAAAGAAGAGCTAGGTTTAATAGGGTCCAAGAGAAGAGGAAAGCTGAGGGAGCGACTCTGCGCCCTGGAAATGCAGGTAAGTCTGAAGAGGGTCCCCTGCTTACGCGCAGGGCTAGAATGGACCAGCGCAGCGCCGAGAGAGGAGAAGCACGAAAAGCTAGAATGGACCAGCGCAGCGCCGAGCGGGCGGCTGAAACAGGGCCAGAAAGAAAAGCCAGAATGGACCAGCGCAGCGCCGAGCGGGCGGCTGAAACAGGGCCAGAAAGAAAAGCCAGGATCGCGAAGCGCCGAGCCGAGCGCGGCATAGTAAAGGTCAAAAAGATTAGGGATTGAGTATGAAAGGTTTTGGGTATGGGTTCGAGAAACGCGCCGTGACCAACAAGACCATCTATCGGAGCTATATCCACAACCTCTTGTCCGTCCTGAAGGCAAGCAAAGACCCGACAGATAAGGCAGTTCATGGGTGGTTGTACAAGAAGCTCCCTAACTTGGATAAGAAGGTAACCTCGAAGATCAGGGAGATGGGCGAAGCTCCGGCAATCAATTGGGCGCATAACGTCAAACCCATGGAGATAAAGTCGCTTATCCATGAGGCAAAGATTAGAAAGCATGAGCCGGGATGGGCGCGAGATACCGTAATAAAAGCACTGGTGGGGTAAACTATGAATGCGTTTTGGGATGGGTTTGAGAAGAGAGCCGTAGGCACCGGGCTTCTAACCATAGATGCTACCAAAGGTATGCCCGAAGAAGAGCGCGAGGCGATCAAAAGCAAGGTCCCGTGGATTTCCAGGAACTTCCCAGGCGTTATTCCCATGGCACTTGTAGGGGGCGCCGGTGGGCACTCCGTAGCGGATATCGTCCATGGCGGTAAAAATGCACGATTGGCTGGCGGGGCGATAGGGTCCTTAGGTCTTGGGCTGGCAGCAGCGGGCCTTGCGAATAAGCCCTCAAGATTACATCAGGGTGTCCGTGCTAAGTACGAGAAGGTAAAAAACGAGGAGAAGAGAGCTGCCGAGCAAAGCTCCGAGGATAAAACTAATAAAAAGAAGTATACCGGACGCGGGGCAGTGGTCGGGGGAGCATTAGGGGCTGCTGGCCTGGGGGCGGCCATGGGCGGAGTACACGGTTTTGTAGACGGATTGGGGCACCCCGCAAAAAGGAATGCGAAATCTTATACAAAGGCACTCCGGGCGATCCAACGCAAAGAAATACTTAAAGCGATGGCCATAGGCGGGGCAGGTGGCGCAGCGTTAGGTGGGCTAACCGGCTTGGGTATTGGGCATGCTAAGGATAAAGTCGAAAAGTATAAACATGAAAATCGCCATAAAAATTATGGGTGGTTTGGATGGGAAGATAAGCGTGACTGAGCAGAAACACATCCGCACCTTCCGCAGCAAGAAGCTTCATCCTGAGCATGTCAAGCTCCTGAATGAGGCTATCCGGCATAACGCGCGCGGGAAGGAAAAGGATGTGCATATCACCTACCGTAAAGAAAACGGCGAGGTGTCTGAGAGAAAAGTACGCCCCCTGGCGGTTAAAGGAAAGAGCCTGTTTGTGGCGCATTGTCATGAGCGCAACGCAATACGGAGCTTCAGAGTAGAGAGAATAGCCATGGTTAAGAGTGCCTTCTGGGATGGATTTGAGAAGAGGGCAACAAGTTTTATACAGGGTGGAATCAGCTCATTGCAGAATGCTTTCGGAGGTGGGGCTTCAGCATCCCCGCCGCCACCGCCACCGCCACCACCGTCACCACCAGCGATGCCATCAAGCCGGGGGGCTCGTATGTCAGCTGGTTTTAAAGGAGTGTTGTAATGAAAGAATTTTGGAATGGATTTGAGAAGAGGGCATTGTTCCCTACGAAAGCCAGTGAACTCGGGGTGGGCGGGGTATTAGGTAGCCTGGTACCTGGTGGTACTACGGGACATACCCTAATCGGAGAGCGCCCCGAGGGTCACAGCCGTGTAATGGAGTGGCTTAAGCGAATTGGCGGCAATGTGGGTGGCTCCATCGTCGGCGGGGTAGCTGGGGCCGGAGCTGGCGGTACGATCGGGGCTATTCTAGGCAGTATTACTGGTAACAAGGCGGGGGCGATTGGGGTAGGTACGGGTTTGGGAATTGCCTTGGGGAGTATTATCGGCCATGTTGGGGGAGAAGTCATCGGGCAAAATGCCTCGATTGGTCAGTATTATGATGAGGAAGGTAAAATTAAACCCGAGTATAAGAAGCACGAAGGCTTTTAGTAAAACTTCGTTACAAACGCAACAATATCAAAAGTTTTAGAGTAGAGAGGATAGCCGTGGTTAAGCAAGCATTTTGGAATGGGTTTGAGAAGAGAGCTGACGTGAGTTTGATGCTCCCCGTAATATCTCACGGACACCGCTATCCTCTTAAAACCGACGAAAGCAAGAAGAGGTATATCGGCGATCGGGCCACGGAAGGGACTCTAGCAGGCGGAGGGCTTGGTGCTCTCTTCGGGGGCTTTGGAGGCTTTGGAGGAGCGG
>Ga0315273_10009345_pt1 | contig 12423 bp, 10 predicted proteins | sample YL17G02_0_MG_FD_205753 | JGI IMG/M metagenome (GOLD analysis project Ga0315273, IMG submission 205753) | Sediment microbial communities from Yellowstone Lake, YNP, Wyoming, USA - YL17G02_0 | ecosystem: Environmental > Aquatic > Freshwater > Lake > Sediment | place: USA: Wyoming | collected... | reverse complement strand
AGCGCGCCGTGGGGTTGGCCGGCCTCAAGGCCAAGTACGACCTGGACATCACGTCCGCGAACTTCGTCGCGATCAGTGACGGCGGCGGTCCGGCGACGGTCCGTGCGCTACTCGATGGCACCGTCACGGCGGCGAACATCTTCAGCACATCACCGGCGATTCCACAGAACAAACTGGTGGTGCTCAGCGATCCCAAAAACAACTTCCTGCCCGGCAACGTGGTGCCGCTGATCAGCTCTGCGAAAAAGTCGACTGCACTCAAGACCGTTCTGGATGCGGTATCGGCCACGTTGACCACCAAGGGTCTGACCGAACTCAATGCCGCGGTGACGGGCAACTCCGGTGTTGACCCTGACGAGGCGGCCCAGAAGTGGGTCCTCGCTAACGGGTTCGACAAGCCGGTCGGCAAGTAGATGATCACCTTCACCGATGTCTCCAAGCGATATCCCGACGGCACCGTGGCGGTCGACAGCCTGAATTTGGAGATTCCCGAAGGCAGCCTCACTGTTTTCGTCGGGCCATCGGGATGCGGAAAGACCACCTCGATGCGGATGATCAACCGGATGGTCGCGCCGACCACGGGAGTGGTCACCCTCGCCGGCCAGGATGTGTCGACGGTCGATCCGGTCACTTTGCGACTGGGCATCGGTTACGTCATTCAAAGCGGCGGTCTGATGCCGCATCAGCGGGTGATCGACAACGTGGCATGTGTTCCGGTACTCAAGGGACAGTCCCGGCGGGCGGCACGCCGGGCGGCCTACGACGTTTTGGCGCGGGTGGGCCTCGACCCGAAACTGGGCGAGCGCTATCCGGGGCAACTCTCCGGTGGTCAGCAGCAACGTGTCGGGGTGGCGCGGGCACTGGCCGCTGATCCGCCGATCCTGCTGATGGATGAACCTTTCTCGGCGGTCGATCCGGTGGTTCGCGACGAACTCCAAGCCGAGATGTTGCGTTTGCAGAGCGAGTTGCGCAAGACCATCGTTTTCGTGACCCACGACATCGACGAGGCGATCAAACTCGGCGATGCGGTGGCCGTCTTCAGTTCCGGGGGTTCGCTTCAGCAGTACGACGCGCCGGCTCGTTTGTTGTCCAACCCCGCCAACGACTTCGTGTCGGAATTCATCGGTGCCGACCGCGGCTACCGCGCCCTACAATTCTCAAGCGCGTCAGACCTTGTGCTGCAACACATTCCGACGCTGAACCCCGACGAAATTGATTCCACGGACCTGATGCCGGGCGAGTGGCGGCTCGTCGTCCGCGAAGACGGCTCACCGTTCGGATGGATTGACGCCGGTGGCGTGGACCGGCACCGCGCCGGTAGCGAAATCTACGGCAGCGTGACTGCGGGCGGTTCGCTCTTTCATCATGCGGACGGGACGCTGCGGACCGCACTTGACGCGGCGTTATCCTCGCCGTCGGGTATCGGGGTGGCTGTCGATGAATTCGGTGCGGTCGCCGGCGGCGTCCTCGCCGACGACGTCGTCAGTGCACTCGCCGCGCAACGCCAAGCGCCACCGCCGACAACGGACTAACAGCAGTGAACTATCTACTGAACCATCTCGACACCGCGTGGGCGTTGACGCTGATCCATTTACGGCTCTCGCTGATCCCGGTGATAATCGGACTACTGATCGCTGTGCCGTTGGGTGCGTTGGTGTGGCGTCATCGGGTGCTTAGGCGTCTCACCACCTTCACCGCCAGCCTCGTTTTCACAATTCCTTCGCTCGCGTTGTTCGTGGCGTTGCCGCTGATCATCCCCACCCGCATCCTCGACGAGGCCAACGTCATCGTCGCGCTGACGCTGTACACGACCGCACTACTCGTTCGCGCGGTACCCGAAGCCCTCGACGCAGTCCCGGGCAGCGTTCGGGATGCGGCATCCGCCCTCGGCTACACCCGAATAGGTCAGTTGCTCAAAGTCGAACTGCCCCTCTCCATTCCGGTATTAGTAGCGGGTCTGCGGGTAGTGGCGGTGACCAACATCTCGATGGTCGCCGTGGGTTCGGTGATCGGCATCGGCGGATTGGGAACGTGGTTCACCGAGGGCTATCAGGCTGACAAGAGCGACCAGATTGTCGCCGGGATCCTGGTGATCTTCGTGCTGGCGGTCCTCATCGACCTGATCATCGTGCTGGCCGGACGGTTCATCACGCCTTGGACGCGGCGGGTGCCGGCGACATGAACTTTCTGCGACAAGCCCTGGAATTCATCTTCTCGGCCGAGAACTGGCCCGGCACGGCCGGACTCGGTGCGCGCATCCTCGAGCACCTGCAGTACACCGGGGTGGCTGTCGGAGTCTCGGCACTGATCGCGATTCCGATCGGTCTGATCATCGGGCACACCGGCCGGGGCGCGCTGCTGGTGGTGACCGCCGTCAACGCACTGCGGGCGCTGCCGACGCTGGGAATCCTGTTGCTCGGGGTACTGCTGTGGGGGCTGGGTCTGCTGCCGCCGACGGTCGCGCTCACCCTGCTCGGCGTGCCCCCCCTGCTGGCCGGCACCTATGCGGGTATCGCCAACGTGGACCCGAACCTCGTCGACGCCGCCCGGTCGATGGGGATGACCGAGGCCCGGGTGCTCACCCGCGTGGAGATCCCCACGGCGATGCCGTTGATCCTGGGCGGACTGCGCACCGCGACCCTGCAGATCGTCGCCACCGCAACGGTGGCCGCGTACGCCAGCCTCGGTGGGTTGGGCCGGTACCTGATCGACGGGATCAAGGTCCGACAGTTCCATATCGCTCTGGTGGGGGCGTTACTGGTGACGGTTCTGGCGCTGCTTCTCGACGCGGTGCTGGCCGCCGCAGTGTGGGTCTCGATGCCCGGATCCGGCCGGCTGCGGCGGCGGATTCCGCAGCCGCTTGTCGATGACGAGATGCGACTGGAGACCCAGCCGCCGCGCAGGACGCCCGATTACAGCGGCAGGGACCCCGCACCCCCCGGCGGCGCGTCGCCTAACGTAGAAGGGTGGTGAGTCCCGACGATGCTGCGACCGCGAGTGCGTGGCCGGCGATTCTGACCTGGCGATCCCACGACGACACCCGGATCGAATCCACTCGGGTCCAGCTTTCCGGTAACCGGATCAAGGCCTACGGGCGAATCGCCGCGGCCGCCACCGCAGCGCACCCGGCCTTCAGCGCTTCCTACGACCTGGTGACTGATGACAACGGCGCCACCAATCGGCTGTCCCTGACCGTCAGCGTCGCCGAACGGGATCGGCAGCTGTCGATCTCCCGCGACGAGGAGAACATGTGGCTCATCACCGACCATGAGGGCCAATCCCGGGACAGCTATGAGGGCGCCGTCGACGTCGACGTCGTCCTGAGCCCGTTCTTCAACGCCCTGCCCATCCGCCGCGTCGGGCTGCACCGCCACGCTGACGCGGTGACGCTGCCGCTGGTTTACGTGAACCTGCCCGAGCTGACGGTCGGTCCGGCCACGATCAGCTACCGCAGTTCCGATCCGGAGAGCGGCGGCGGAATCAAACTCATCTCCCCGGTCGCCAACACCACCATCGTCGTCGACGACGACGGATTCATCCTCGACTACCCCGGCTTGGCAGAGCGGATCTGATCACCGCGCCCGCGCGCCCGGCCGCGGCGAGTTGCTCCCGCCAGTGATCCTCGCCGATCACCACGGTGAGAATGTCGGGCCGTGAGAAGTTCTCGAAACGGACGTGCGCGGCGTGACCGTTACCGACCAACTCGGCGACCGATCCGTCGACCGCCAGGGTGTTACGGGTTCGGTCCAGCAACTCCAGCGCATGGTCGAGGGTGGGGATCAGCTCTTCGGCGTTCGCTTCACACATCGCTCGCACCAATTCCGGGGCAGTTCCCGCGACCCGGGTGCCGTCGCGGAAGGATCCGGCCGCCAGTGCGAAGGCCAGCGGAACATCGCCGGCGGTTGAGGCCAGCGCTTCGGCGAGCAGATGCGGTAGATGCGAGATCGCCGCCACCGCGGTGTCGTGCTCACCGGACTTCGCGGGAACCACTACCGCACCGCAGTCCAGGGCCAGGTGCATTACTTGAGAGAAGACCGCGGCGTCGACGTGGGCGTCCACACTGATGACCCACGGCGCATCGCGGAACAGGGCGGAGTCTCCGGCCTGCCAGCCAGAGTGCGCGGTGCCGGCCATCGGATGGCCACCGACGTAGCGGTCGAGCAATCCGGCCGCGCCCACCAACCCCAGCACCGCGCCCTTGACGCTGATGACGTCGGTCAGCGGGCAGTTGTCGGCGAGTTGCTTGACGCGCGGCAGCAACCCTTCGACCGCGGGCATCGGGACCGCCAGCACGATCAGCGCGTCCCGGCTCGCGGCCCAGGCCAACGCCTCCGAGAGGTCGGTGGTGGCGGCAAAGCCGTCCGATTCGGCCGCCTGGGACCCCAGTGCTGATCGGTTGTAGCCCAGTGCCTCCCGGCCCGCCGCTACCGCGGCCCGCAACACCGATCCGCCGATGAGGCCGAGTCCGAGTACGCACACCGGGGTCTTCGTCACGCTTCCAAGGTTGGCACATCCGCCCGGCAGTTAGACCGGGAGCTAGTCAACTTCTCCGTTCTGCGACTACCGTAAGCGCCCATGGATGCACAGCGGGCTGGTCGCGAGCAGGGGGCACCGGTCGCCGGGGACACCCCGGATGGCTTTGCTGTGGCCGTCGTACATGAGAATGCGACCTGGCGATGTTCCCCGATGAGCCCGGAGGCGCTGACCAGCCTTGCGGTTGCTGAGACGGAGTTGCGGGAATTGCGAAGCGCCGGAGCGGTGTTCGGACTGCTCGACATCGACGACGAGTTCTTCCTGATCGTCCGGCCCGCGCCGTCGGGCACCCTGCTGCTGCTCTCCGACGCCACCGCGGCGCTGGACTATGACATCGCGGCCGAGGCGCTGGAGAAACTTGACGCCGACATCGCGATGGAGGATCTCGAGGACGCCGACCCCTTCGAAGAGGGCGACCTGGGTGTGCTTGCCGATGTCGGGTTGCCCAATGCGGTCCTCAGTGTGATTCTCGACGAAACCGACCTCTATGCCGATGAGCAGCTGGGCCGGATCGCCCGGGAGATGGGATTCGCCGAGGAGTTCGCGGCGGTCCTCGACCGCTTGGATCGGTGAATGGGTTTGCCGGTGACGCCGACGAGGCGCTGATCCGCGCGGCCATCGCCGCAGCCAGGGCCGCCGGACCCGACGACGTGCCGATCGGTGCCGTGGTCGTCGGCTCCGACGGAGTGGAGTTATCCCGCGCTGCCAACGCCCGTGAGGCATTCGGCGACCCCACCGCCCATGCCGAGATCCTGGCATTGCGGGCCGCCGCCGCGGTGCGCGGCGACGGCTGGCGACTAGACGGTGCCACCCTCGCGGTGACGGTGGAACCCTGCACCATGTGTGCCGGCGCGCTGGTGATGGCGCGGGTGGCCCGGGTCGTGTTCGGGGCGTGGGAGCCCAAGACCGGCGCGGTCGGCTCACTGTGGGACGTGGTGCGCGACCGACGACTGACGCACCGACCCGACGTGCGCGGCGGGGTCTTGGCCGACGAGTGCGCGGATCTCTTGGCGGGCTTTTTCGCCGCGCACCGCGATTTGGGCTAGTCGGGCGCCGGACCGTAGGATTTCCCGCGGTGGCGTGTCCGAGCGGCCTAAGGAGCACGCCTCGAAAGCGTGTGACGGGTAACCCCCGTCCGAGGGTTCAAATCCCTCCGCCACCGCCATCTTCACCCGGCCGTTCGCCCACCACCGCGCGGCGACGCTGGGCGAAACTGCCGGATTAGCATCATTTGGTGCGGCAGCAAAAACAGGTCACCGGCTCAGCTGCCATTATGGCAACGCTGGCCATGGGCCTGGGTAGCGCCGTCGTCCTGGGTGATCTGAGAATCCTCTCGGCCAACATCTCCCTCATTCGCACCGGCCTGCAGTTGTCCAACAGCATGGCCATCATCGTGTCGTCGCTGGCCACCCTGACCCTGGCCGCCTCGGTGTTGGGGGCCGGCGTGCTGGGCGACCGGTACGGGATGAGACGAATGTTCCTCGTCGGCGCATCCGGCGCGGTGGTGTTCGGGCTGCTCGGGGCCGTCGCGCCCAACGTCGTCGTGCTGTTGATCGCCCGGGCCGGGATCGGGGTGGCGTTCGCGTTTCTGAGTGCCCTGTCGCTGGCCATCATGAATGCGGTGTTCGCGCCCGAAAAGCGCGCGATCGCGATCGCGTGGTTTCTCGCCGCGATCTATATCCTCGGCGTGCTTCCCGGAACGCTGGGCGGCATGCTGGCCGAACGCATCGGATGGCGCGCCGGAGCGCTCGTCACACCCGTCCTCGCCATCATCGTGGTGGCGCTGACGATGCGTTATGTGCCGGAGACGCACCGTTCGCACCGCGGCATCGACGTTCTCGGACTGCTACTGGTGGCCGTCGCACTCGTGGGCGTGATGTACGGCACGGCCCAGTTGAAGAACGGAGTGCACCCCGGCGCGATCGCGCCACTCCTGGTTGGGATCGGCGCGGGCGCCGCGTTCCTGTGGTGGGAATTGCGCAGCGACGATCCAGCGCTGGATCTGAGGATCTTCCGATCCCGCAGGTTCACCGCCGCGGTCACCGCAGGCGCCGCCAACAATCTGGTCCAGGGCGGGTCGGGGATCATGGTCATCTTCTACCTGGTGGTCGTCCGCGATCAACCGACCTGGATCGTCGCCATTCTGATGATCCCGGCCACGCTGCTGTCCGCACTGGCTTCCCTCGGTGCCGGCCGGGCCGCGGCTCGGATCGGGGACTGCGCTGTCCTCGTGGCGGGCCTGTCGGTGCTGGCGGTGAGCCTGCTGTTACGGCTGTTGTTTGGGCTTGACACCCCGATCGTCGCGGTCGGTGCCGTGATGGCGCTGATGATGATCGGCGGCGCGATCGTGCAGACACCGCAGACGACGGTGATGATGTCCAGTGCGCCGCCGGAACTCGGCGGCGTGGTCTCGGCAGTCAAAGCCGCGGTGGGGTCAAGCTTCAACGGTTTGGGTTCGTCGCTTTTCGCAATGGTCGCGATCGTCCTGTCCTACGTCGACCTCGGTCCGGACCTGGCGGGCACAGGGATCACTGCCGAACAGGCAGGTGCGCTCCTGAGTGCCGGGGATGCCGCACCGACCGGCCCGGCACTGGACTCGGCCCGCACGCAGTGGGTGATCTCCGAGGTGACCTCGAGCGTGCTCGAGGCGGCGGACGCGATGAATGTGCTGATGGCACTGATTGCCATGGGTGCCGCCGCGGCCGTGCTGGTTCTGTTTCGGCGCACGTCGCCGCATTGACGCGGGCAGACCCCCGCAGCTATGGTTGCCAGCAACCTCAGCAAAATTTCAGCTATTCGCGGTCACGGGAGTAATCGATGTCGGTCAAGCGGTCGGGTGCGCGCGCTGGAGCAGCAGCTTTCGCCGTCGGCCTTGCACTTTCTTCGGCACCCGGCGCGGGGATCGCTGCCGCAGCCCCCAGCGAAGACGACACCTCGTCGGTGTCTGCGCCGAAGTCGGGTGGTCCAGCAAACCCAACGAGAGCGTCGGGATCCGGTGATGCGGAGCAGTCACCGGCCCCCGGCAGGCGGGCTACGCGGCGGGGCCTGAGCCCGGCGACGGACCCGGCCGCGAGCGCCGAGCCGATTAGTGTGCGGCGCGCCCGTCCGGCCGATTCCGATCCCATACCCAAACCCGCGACGGTCGGCAGCCAGCTTCAGCAGGTTTCGCCAGCCGCCGCGAGCAGTCCCGTCGGCCCGGCAAACCTTCCGTCGGTGTTCACGCCGTCGCTTCCGGCACTCACCCCGGCAGCCGCGATCGCTTCCGCGCTTCCCGCCCGCACGCCGGCCCGGGCGGCGCGTGCCACGCGCACCGCGCAGGCCGCCACGGTCCGGCCCGCGGCCGACCCGGCGTTGGCGATGGGCACGATGCTCGCCGGGTTCCTCACCTCGTCCACCAACTGGGTCTCCGGGTTGCCGGCCAACCCGGTCAGTGACTTGCTCGAAGGCGCACTGCTGCTGGTCCGGCGGACGCTGATCAATCTGTTCCCCACGCTGAATCCCGGACAGACGACCGGCCAGGGCGCAACCACGGCCACCGGCGCGTACTACACCGACGCGGAATTGCGCGACTATCTGCTGGGCCTGGCCATGCAGCAGTACGGCAGCCTCTTCGGTCAGACCGTCCCGGTGTACGGCAACGGCGGGCCGTGGCCGGACTACTACTACCTCAAGATGGACGGTGTCCTCCCCAGCACTGGGATCACCTCGGGAACCAACACTCAGGTCAACGGTGTCGACGAGGCAGACTTCGTCGAAACCGACGGCCAGTACCTCTACGTTGCCCACAACGGGCAGTTGCAGATCGTCGGCGCCGACCTGACAGTCGCCTACCAGACGTCGCTGTCCGGAAACGTCGTCGGCCAGTTCCTGGCAGGTGACCGGCTGACGGTGATCACCCAATCGGGCTACAGCTGGTACGGCCCCATGGTGCGGATGGCCTGGGGCCCGTGGTGGGCGATCGACCCGCAGACCACGGTGACGGTGTACGACGTCACCGATCGAACCGCGCCGACGGTGGTGACGCAGACGATGTTCGACGGTCGCTACCAGGAGGCGCGGTCCGTCGACGGTGTGGTGTACCTGGTGCTGCAGCGGGGATTGGATCTGCCGGCGCCGAACTACACCGATACCCCGGTCACGCCGGATACTTCTGAGCCTGTCGACGGCAAGGCCGATCTCATCATGAAGCCGGGACGCTGGGAACCCACTATCACCGCCTATCGGACCTATGAGACCTGGGACCAGTACGTTGCGCGGGTGGGCGATGAGATTGTGGGACTCTCCCTGCCGCACGCCTACAGCGTTGATGCCGAAGGGAATTCGGTAGACCTCGGCGTCGTAGCCGGTGCAACCGGCATCGTGCGCCCGCATACCGGAGGCGCGCAGTCGGTGCTCACTCTGGTGTCGGTGGACTCAACCGGATCGACCGGCGCGGCTTTCGCCGACAGCGTGGGCGCCATGGTGGCCTCCGGGAACAACACCGTTTACATGACCCAGGGCGCACTGTACGTGGGCACCCAGGAGTACCAGAACACCGATACCGGGTCGTCCGACAACACCCGTATCGACCGGTTCGTCATTGCCGGCACGCAGGTCGCATGGCAGGCCAGTGGTGTGGTCTCCGGCACCCTGCTCAATCAGTTCGCGATGGAAGAGCACGACGGCTACCTCAATGTCGCGACGCACACCAACGCCTCTGAATTGATCAACGGCACCTGGAGCACCAGAAACGACAACGGTGTCTACGTGCTCGACACCGCCGGTGACACCCTCGACGTTGTAGGGAGCCTCACCGGTTTGGCGCCGGGCGAGCATCTGTATGCGGCCCGGTTCGTCGGGGACACCGCATACCTGGTCACCTTCTTGCAAACCGATCCGTTGTTCGCCATCGATCTCAGTGATCCGACTGCCCCCACCCTGCTGGGCGAACTGATCATTCCGGGCTTCTCCAACTACCTGCAGTCCGTGGGTGAGGGTCTGCTGCTGGGCATCGGTCAGGAGCGCGAGGCCGGCAGTTGGAACACCAACGTGCACGCCACACTGTTCGACGTGAGTGATCCGACGAAGCTCACCGAGATCACCCGGCAGTTCCTGACCGAAAACACCCAGTGGTCGTCCTCGGATGCCCAGTTCGACCACCACGCACTGCTCTACTCCGCCGAGGACGGGCTACTTGTCGTGCCGGTCTACGCCAGCGGCTACGACCCGCAGACCGGTGTCTACCGGTCCGAGCAACTACTGAAGGTCATGCGCGTCACCGCGAGCGGGATCGAAGTGCTCGGCGAGATCCGCACCGATCAGTCGGTGTTCCGGACCGTGCGCATCGGCGACGTGCTCTACGCGATCTCCGACACGTCGGTGACGGCCTACAACATCAGCGACCTTTCATTGATTGGCAGCAGCGCCGCGCCCGCTGTGGTCTAACCTCAAGTGGGAACGAGGGAGGTCGACGGGTGGAACTGATAGCCCCGCTAGATGCGATGTTTCTCCTCTCTGAGTCGCGCGAGCATCCCATGCACGTCGCCGGGCTCCAGGTCTTCGAACCCCCCGCCGGCGCCGGGGCGGACTACCTCCGCGACATCTATCAGCAACTGGTGGGCCGCGACGACGTCAGCCAGACCTTCCGTAAGCATCCCGCCGAACTTCTCGGCGGAGTCGTCAACCTCACCTGGGCCTTCGACCGCAAACTCGACCTCGAGTACCACCTGCGCCGATCGGCACTGCCGTCGCCGGGCCGCGTGCGTGAATTGTTGGAATTGACCTCGCGACTGCACGGAACCCTGCTCGACCGCCACCGCCCGTTGTGGGAGAGCCACCTGGTCGAAGGCCTCAACGACGGGCGCTTCGCGGTCTACACCAAGATTCATCACGCTCTCGCCGATGGCGTCAGCGCCATGCTGGCGATGCGCCGGGCACTGTCCGCCGACCCGCAGAACCGCGAGTTGCGGGTCACCTGGGGTACCAATGAGCGCCCGCCGACGGACGACGCCCCGGGTTCATCGCTGCTGGGCGAACTGGCGCAGCTCGGCCGTTCGGCTGTCGGATTCGGTCCGTCGGCGTTCAACCTCGCCCGCAGAGGCCTGATGGAACAGCAGTTGACGCTGCCGTTCGGTGCCCCGAGGACGATCCTGAACGTCCCGATCGGAGGTGCGCGGCGGTGCGCGGCGCAATCCTGGTCGATGGAACGGATACTGGCGATCAAGAAGGCGGCTGGCGTCACCGTCAATGACGTCGTGTTGGCCATGTGCGGCGGGGCGCTGCGGGCCTATCTGATCGAGCAGAATGCGCTCCCCGATAAACCGTTGATCGCGATGGTTCCGGTGAGCCTTCGTGATGACGTCAACTCCACGGGCGGCAACCAGGTCGGAGCGTTGCTGGCCAATCTGGCCACTGATCTGACTGATCCGGCGAAGCGACTTGAGTCGGTGAGTGCCTCAATGCGCAGCAACAAGGAGGTGTTCTCACAATTGCCCAAGTCCCAACGGATGGCGCTGTCGGTTTTCAACGTTTCACCACTGCTGCTGGGTGCGATATCCCCGGCGTTGGGGGCGGCTGCGCCACCGTTTAATCTTGTGATCTCCAACGTGCCCGGTTCGCGAGAACCGTTGTACTGGAACGGCGCCCGACTTGACGGCAACTATCCGTTCTCCATCGCGCTGGACGGCCAGGCACTAAACATCACCTTGTCCAACAACGCCGACAACCTCGACTTCGGTCTGGTCGGGTGCCGAAGCAGCGTGCCGAGCCTGCAACGTCTGCTCGGTCATCTCGAGGATTCGCTGACCGACCTCGAACGTGCGATGGGAATGGCGGCGCGGAAGCCGTCTGCTGGCAAGCTGCCGGCCAAGAAACCGGCGGCCAAGAAACCGGCGGCCAAGAAACCGGCGGCCAAGAAACCGGCGGCCAAGAAACCGGCGGCGCCTCGCCGCCGCCCGGCCTCCTGACGCGGGTCGTCAGGGTCCACTGAGCAACCGGGAGCCCTTGATTCCTGGATAGAGTCCTCCCGTGACCGAGCGTGCGTTCTTCGACATCGAGGCCGAATTGCCCGGTGCTCGCGGGCGCAGTGGAGTCATTCACACCCCGCACGGCGACATTCGGACTCCGGCATTCGTCGCGGTCGGTACCAAGGCAACGGTCAAAGCGGTGCTGCCCGAGACGATGCGCGCACTCGGAGCTCAGGCGGTGTTGGCCAACGCCTACCACCTGTACCTGCAACCCGGCCCGGACATCGTCGCCGAGGCCGGCGGCCTTGGCGCGTTCATGAACTGGCCGGGGCCGACGTTCACCGATAGCGGCGGATTCCAGATCATGTCGCTGGGCTCGGGGTTCCGCAAGGTCCTCATGGCGGACGTCGACCGGGAGCAGGCGGATAACCTGGTCTCCAAGGGCAAGCAGCGCCTGTCCCACGTCGACGACGACGGTGTCACCTTCATCAGCCACCTCGACGGTTCCACTCACCGGTTCACCCCGGAGGTGTCCATCGGAATCCAGCACCAACTCGGCGCGGACATCATCTTCGCCTTCGACGAACTGACGACTCTGATGAACACTCGCGCCTACCAGGAAGAGTCGTTGGCCCGCACCCAGGCGTGGGCTGTGCGCTGCCTGACCGAGCATCGCCGGCTCAGCGCGTCGGCAGTACCGAGCGGATCGGCCCAGGCGTTGTTCGGCGTCGTGCAGGGCGCGCACTACGAAGATCTTCGCCGGCAGGCCTGCCGCGGACTGGAATCGATCGTCGACGCCGACGACCGCGGATTCGACGGATATGGCATCGGGGGAGCGCTGGAGAAGGAGAACCTGGCCACCATCGTCGGCTGGTGCACCGAGGAGTTACCCGACTCCAAGCCGCGGCATCTGCTCGGCATTAGCGAGCCCGACGACCTGTTCGCC
>Ga0315273_10009344_pt1 | contig 12424 bp, 14 predicted proteins | sample YL17G02_0_MG_FD_205753 | JGI IMG/M metagenome (GOLD analysis project Ga0315273, IMG submission 205753) | Sediment microbial communities from Yellowstone Lake, YNP, Wyoming, USA - YL17G02_0 | ecosystem: Environmental > Aquatic > Freshwater > Lake > Sediment | place: USA: Wyoming | collected... | reverse complement strand
CGACGACACTCTCAAGCATGAGATGGTGCACATCCTGCATTTTAATCATGATGCCGAATTCAAGAAGGAAGCCGCGCGAATCGGAGCATCATACCGGGCGAAAGCGCACAAGAGTCTTAAGCTGCCGCCGCGATACATCTATTATTGCCGCGTCTGCAAGGCCGAATTTCCGCGTCGCAAACGGTTGATTTCGGCATCGTGTGGCAAGTGTGCGCCGTCCAGGTTTGATCCAAAGTACAAACTGGCGCTGAAGACACGGGTGAAGTAAAGACAGCCGTTGCGGGTTGCGCTGATGCACAAATGCAAAGGGCGCGGAGACCGCGCCCTTGCTATGACCTTGTTCGAAAAAATTCGAACCTACAACAGCGATTCCGCTTCCCAGGCAAGCAACTGATCGGCTAACGGATCGTAGCCGATGTGCCTGTAGCGGATGACGCCGGTTTTGTCGATCACAAACAGAGTCGGAATCCCGGTGACACCATACTTCTCGGTGATTTCTTTGTCACCAAATAAGACGTTAAACTGATAGCCCATGTCGGCAAGGAACGGACGTACCAGACTGCTATCGCGCTCCCAGACGTTGAGCGACAGGAATTCGACATCCTTCGGTCTGCTGTCAACATACTCCTGCATTAGCGGCATCGTCATGCGGCAAGGTCCGCACCAGGTGGCCCAAAAATCGATCACGACGATTTTGCCTCTGAGATCAGCCAGCGACACGGTCTGTCCCTGCAAGTTGAGGAAAGAAAATGCTGGTGCAGGCAGATCTAACTTCTCGGCGAGGGTTCTTTGTTTGAGGACCGCGCTGCTATCTTTCAGAATGGCAAGGCGCATCTCGCGCTCTTTTCCGGCAGCGGTCTCTATCTTCTTGGCGGTTTCTGCATAAGCCGGTAACGCCTTAAGCGGTTCAAAAACAGAGGAGTGTGCGAGGCGGCGGTAGTCAGCGAAGCCCACGCCTGCGGCGTCATTAATCACCGTCAACGCCGAGTCATTTTGTCCCGCCATAACAAACAACTTTGCCAAATCAAACAGCGCGTCTCCCGGATTGCGGGTTGATAATGCCACAAGCTGACGCTGGTAGACTATAGCATCGGTATATCGCTTGTCATTACGATAGAGATTAACCAGCGCTTTTTTGACCTGCGGATCGTGCTGATTCTTGCCGGCATACTCAATCAACGCCGCTTCCGCCTTGGCCTTGTCTCCCTGTGCGATCAGGATATCGTTCTTGAGTTTGGTGGGCTGAAATTCGTCAGGTGTTGTGATCGCATACAGGTCGGCGTATTTCAGAGCGTTGGCATAGTTCTTCTTCTGGAAGTAGATGTTGGCCAGTTGCTGAAAAGTTGACGGATAGGAATTATCGATGTCAATGCTCTTGCGGAAATACTCGATCGCACCGGCGGTATCCGGAGGCGTTTTGCTCAGGAAACGTGACGCCATCCCAAAGTTACCCCAGTAGTACTTGGGATCAAGTTCCACGGCTTTGTGAAACATCTTCTCAGACTCGTCGCCGGTCAAGCAGCGACCGTAGAGATAGGCGTACATCGCCGAATTGGGATTCTTCTCCTGGAGCTGCTTGTAGTAGGCGACCTTGGCGTCGGACTGGTCAAAACCGTCAAAGAGTGACTGGTTCTCGCGATGCAGCATCGTTGAGTTGGGATTGGCCTTAAGGAAATGCTCGTAGACCGCCTGATATCCTTCAAATGTTCCCTGCCCCGCCATCGATCCCGCATATGCCTCCAACGAGTCGTTGCACGCTTTCATCTCCGGTGGGTCGCTGTAAACCGTCGCGATCGGTTCTTTGGGTGCCTGGCTGCAAGCGGCAATCAACAACGCCAGCACGACGCCGGCAAGTAGCATCAGTTTTCTCACTTGTCCTCCAAGGTTTAGAGCAGAGTTCTTGATTTCGTATTCCAGTCGATATACAGACGTCTACGGATGTCTTGCGTCGGTGGTTGCCCGATACCGGCGGTTGACCCGAAAATATCCGCTTTGTTCGCGGACTTGGCAAGCCCAAACTGCTTTGCTCTGGCGTGACCTTCAAATTAAACGTTGATCGACATTGTGCGTTTTGGGATATTAGTAACTTCATTGAGCAGAATATGGAAACGTCGAAATCGTAAAGAATAGAGGCATTATGAAAACACCCTTTAGACTTCTGGGGCTCTGTGTGGGTTTGTTGCTACTGCTTACATCATTCTCACTCTACAGTCTACCGCGACTGGCGGCAGAACGCGGCGCCCCTTGTATTCGCTGTCATGTCAACCCAAACGGCGGCGGGATGCGCAATGAATTCGGTCATGCTACCGCATACAATGATTTGTGCCTGCAGCAAACCAAGAAGTATCTCGAACCGTTCAAAAGCAGTCCCAAACTGACGGACTATGTTACCTACGGCTTGGACTATCGAATGCTTTACAACAAGGATCTCAGTTTCTTCAGGATGCAGACCGATTTCTATCTGTCACTGGAGTTGCTCAAGCACACGACTTTTAACTTCACGGTATCACCCGCGAACATGAAAGACAGCTACTTGATGTTGAAACTGAAGGACGACCGATATTGGTTCAAAGTCGGCCGATTCTATCCGGCGTTTGGTTTGCGCGACCCCGATCATAAAGCCTATGTGCGTACTGTGCCACAACTCGGGTCGGAACAAACGCTTGACGGTGTTTCGGTCGGAGGTAACTTCCTTAACGGTTCCAATATCACAATGGAGTTTTATCAGCCGGGCAAACAGAGGATTGTCACCTTTCACTCTTTCCGAGCCGGCTATTTGGGACCTTTTGGATTCCTGACTGGTATATCGTGGCGGCAATCACAGGATATGCAAGGTAGCAACCCGTACCGCGGGTTTCCGATCGCGAAATCGTTCTTTGGCGGACTGTCGTACGATCGTTTTACGGCGTTGGGGGAAGTGCAGGCAGTCGGCAAAGGCAATGAGCAGAGGGAGTTTTATGCCCAGATGGGAGCCAAAATCATCGACGGACTCCACCTGCTGACCGAATACAATTTTCATGATCCCGAATGGGCGCACAAGACCGGCTCGAATCAGTTCTATCGCTTTTCCTGTGAGTTTTTCCCGGTACCGTTTGTGGAGATTTGTCCTTCAGCCACGTTGGAGAAACCTCGGGGTCAGTCGGAATTCACGACGCGATACTTCGTCCAACTTCATGTGAATTATTAGGAGGTTAGATGACAAACACGAAGTTAATCGCGGCTCTGTTCATCATTGCCGTTGCAGTCATGTTGGCTCTTGGTGCTTGCAGCGACCACGGGACTGCCGTCCAAGTTCAACCGGGCGACGGTGATTCCACCGTCTCCTTTGCTGCCACGGTTCATCCGTTGCTATTGTCCAACTGCGGATTCAGCGGTTGTCATATTGGCGCCAATCCACAGCATGATTTCAGTGTGGCAACATACGCCACTATCACAGGAGTCTCGCTCCATGGTCGGCACGTTGTCCCCGGGTTTGCCGACTCCAGCGCGATCTACATTGCCGTGTCGCCGAGATATGCAGAGCTTGGTATAGCCGGCCGCATGCCGTTTGGGCGCACACCGCTGTCGATAATTGACCAGAACAAGATCAGAGATTGGATCGATCAGGGGGCGAAGGACAACTGATAGCCGCAAAAGTCACAACAAGATGATCGCTGACCTTCACCAAATCCCTTGACATCGGCGCCACCGTCTTCGACATTATCATCAATGAAACTTTCCGATGCCAAAATCGGCGACATGGTGCTTGGATTCTTTGCGCTGTCGCAGTGCGAATTGATTCCGTTTACCGGTGGTGTGCGGCTGCAGCTTGAGTTCCGCGATGCGTCGGGCAAGGTGCCGGGGGTGATGTGGAACGAGGAGGCAGAGATGGCATATCAACAGCTCCGAACTGCCGAAGTGGTCAAGATCAAGGCGCTCTTGAGTTCATACAAGGGCACACCGCAACTGCAAATCGAAAAAATTCGTCCCGCTAAAGCTGAGGAGTACGATCTGACCGAGTTGTTGCCAGCCAGTGAATCTTCACTGGAGGAATTGGAGCAGGCAGTCAGTGAATTGATCGAGTTGATCGGGGATACCGAGATCAAGAACCTGGCCAACGATGTGCTTTCGGATCCACAAGTGCGTCCGCGCTATTTCGAAGTACCTGCCGGTACGAGATGGCATCATCCGTATTTACGCGGATTGGCCGAGCATTCAGTGTCCATGGCGCGAGTGGCGGTCAAGGTCTGCGAGCACTACACTTACCTTGACAAGTCATTGGTGATCGCCGGAGCACTGTTGCATGACCTCGGTAAAATCGACGAACTGACGGTCGGCAGTACACTTGAGTACTCGTCCGAAGGGCGGTTGTTTGGGCATATGGTGATCGGCTATGAGTTGCTCAGAAGCCACGCCGTCAAACTTGGCATCGCAGATGATATCAATGTCAAGAAGCTGCTGCATCTGGTCCTATCGCATCAGGGCAAAAAGGAATATTCGGCGCCAGTCGAACCGGCGTTTGAAGAAGCCTTCGTGCTCTACTTCATCGATGAACTCGACTCGAAGCTCAATGCCATCAGCCGCATCCGCAATAAACCCGAGAACGAAGGGCAGGAGTTCTCCGAATGGGTGAATCTACTCGGCACTTATCTGTATCTTGGGAAGAAAGAACCACCTGACGACACGGCGAAAAAAACGTAGGGGCACGTTGCTACCTGTCCGATCCCTCGCGAATTTTCCTCACTAATCAGGCAACCAAACACCTCCTCTGAGTGTCTTAATACTGGAAGTGATGAACAGAGACCGGTTCTGGATAGAGCTTGAGAAGGTGCATGCCGAGGCGGAGCGATTTTGCCGCCGTCTGTCGGCGTCCCGCGAAGATGGCGATGACCTGTATCAGGAAGCCGTCCTGCGGGCGCACTCAGGTTGTGACGGACTTTCCGACCCGTCGGCGTTTCGCCCCTGGTTCTATCGACTCATCGTCAACCACTTCAAGAACCGACGTCGGGGCGCATGGTGGCGCCACCTTGTACCGCTGACGTCGGAACTTGAGGAGCAGATGCCCGGATGGGATCCCTCCGGTCAGCATTGGGCGAACCGCCAGTTGGCCAAGGCATTTGCCGCAGTCACGCCCGAAGAAAGAGCGCTGATCACGCTCCGAGAAATCGAGGGTTGGGCGGTTGCCGAATTGGCGAAGTTGTACAAGAGGCCGGAAGGCACAATCAAAGCCCGGTTGTCGAGGGCGCGCGCTAAGATGCGAAAAGCACTGGCGCCGCCCGAGAATCGGGAGCAGATGATGGAAAAAACAGATTTGAAACCTCAAGAGGTCGCGGTATGCGTTGTGACGAAGCCCGAACAAGAATGACAGAAGGTCTGCTGGATGATGCGGCATTTGCCGATCATATCCAGACCTGCACCGCATGTGCCAAGCTGGCAACGGCGGATCGGCAGTTAAGCCGTTTGCTGCATGAAGCGGTCAACGCCGAGACGGCTCCTACTACGCCGATCAGAATTGTTAGACAACGCATCGAAACCATCGCGGCTGGAGGTCAACGAAAGGACAACAGAATCATGTCAAACATTTTCACTCAGTTTCGCATCCATCCCCGTCTCGGGTGGAGTTTGGCACTGGCAGTGGCACTCTTCTTGTTTGTGTCGCTGGTGCCGTTTTCATATCAGCGGATTGCCGGTTACGAGAGCACGGTCGCGTTCAATTCGCCGATTCAGATCGCTCCCGAGCATCTCAAGAGTGCGCTGGCAGCGGTCGGGCAGTCCGGTGTCAAGGTTGGTTTGGAACTGACCGATGCCGGGTCGGTCTTTCATCTTAAGGGTCTCCCATCGCAGCTTGCTGCCCGTCAGGCGGTGGCGGTCATCAACTCGTTAGCAGGCACCAAGGGTGAATCACAAATCACGCCGGTCTACGAGACTATCTCTGCCAGTCTCTATGCACAGGCACGAGAGCGACTTATCAGTATCGAGATCGACGGCTCGGGGATGACGGATGCAGAAATGGAGAATGAGATTTCTGCCAAGCTTACTGAGGCGGGACTTACTCCCGACCAAGTATCCGTGACGACCGGCAGCGATGGTTCGAGACAAATCAGTATCAGTGCCAACCGCGATAGTGGGAACACCAGCGATACGTGTCAGGTGCAGCTCAATGTCAAGGGGGACTCCAAATTCGGTCTCATGATGTTGAACTGTCAGGATGACGGAAGTGTGACCGACGAGGAACTGAAAGCTGATGTGCGGGCGAAGTTGGCGGAGCGGGGAATCACCGCTGCCGACATTGTCATAACAACAGACGCCAGTGGCAAGCGCAAAGTCGAAGTGAAGGCGCAGAAATAAACTTATCCCATGTGCGCCTTATCATCGAAGGCGCAGTATCCTCTATAGAATCAATGATCGGGCGCTCTCGTGGGCGCCCGATTTGTTTCCATCACCACGTTTCACATCCAATCGATAGCGTTTAGGGGTTGACCCAAAGCGGTGCAGGTGGTACATTCCCCCAATCGCGGGAGGAATTTGAATCTACCCAACGCCCTGACACTCCTAAGGATTGCCCTTTCACCTATCTTTATGGGGCTGTTCATCATCGACAATCTCTGGACGCGGTTTTGGGCCATGGTGATCTTCATCGTCGCGGCGTTAACCGATCTCTATGATGGTTACTATGCCCGCAAGTATGGCATTACCACCAGCTTCGGCAAATTCGTCGACCCGCTGGCGGACAAGATTCTGGTGTCAGTAGCTTTCGCTTCTTTCGTGACACTTGGCTATGTAGCCATGTGGATGGTGCTTGCAATCATCATTCGCGAGTTTCTGATCACTGGTTTGCGTTCGCTGGCGGCATACAAGGGGGTCGTGATCGTGCCAACCCGTTGGGCCAAGGTCAAGACGTTTATGCAGATGACCGCCATCGTCGTAATTCTCCTGTTGATCAATCTCAAAACCTTTGCCAAACCGATCGGCATCGATATGCCCTGGCTTGCATCAGCGCAAACCACTCTGGTTGTCAAGTGGATGATGTTAGTGACCGTCATGGTGACGTGGGGTACCGGCATTGACTATCTGGTCAAAAGCTATTATCTTCTAAAAAACGCATTGAAGTAGCGCCTTTGAAAAAAACACTGATTAAAATGTTCGCAACCGGCTTCGGCTTTGGGCTGTCGCCGCTAATACCCGGCACAACCGGCACGATTCCCGGCGTGATTATCGCCTGGTTTCTTTTTCCCTACGGCTGGTGGCTGGCTGTGGCTATGACGTTGGCTGCGCTGGCCGGCGGAGTCTGGCTGGCAGGTGAAGCCGAAAACTATTATGGACATGACGGCAAACCAATTGTCATCGACGAGATTGCCTGTATCATGTTGTCATATCTCTGGGTGCCACATCAGGTCAATTACTATATCATCGGCTTCGTGCTGTTCCGCCTGCTCGATATCTGGAAACCATATCCGGCGCGCAAATGGGAAAGTCTGCCTCGCGGCTGGGGCGTGATGGGGGACGATTTCGCTATTGGTGTCTACACCAATGTCTTCCTGCAAATGCTGGTGCTTTTCAGGATCGGGATGTGAACGCAGAAATCATTACTATCGGTGAGGAGATCATCTCCGGCCATACGCTCGACACCAATTCGGCTTACATCGCCAACAAACTGTCCGAAATCGGCATTGCGGTGCGGTATCGAGTCTCGGTCGGTGATCGTGTGGAGGACATCGAGGAAGCTATCCTCACGGCATGGAATCGCTCGGCGGTGACAATCGCCACAGGAGGACTGGGTCCGACCACAGACGATATCACCAAGAAGGCGATTTGTAATGCCTTCGAGCGCAAACTCATATTTCACGATGACCTGCTGAAGCTGCTGGAAGACCGGTTTCGCAGCCTCCATCGCAAGTTGCCAGCAATCGCACAAAATCAAGCGCTTCAGCCACAAGGCGCCGAGTTGCTGGACAATCCGATCGGTTCGGCTCCGGGAATTCTCTTTCAGGAAGACGAACGCTGCTTCATCTCACTTCCCGGTGTGCCCTCCGAGATGGAAGCGATCGTAAACCAGTCGGTGTTGCCACTCTTACTCAAGCGACAGGGACGCAAACACATCGAGATTCGTCGTATCCGCACGACCGGTATCACCGAGTCGGAACTGGCACAGGCCATTGCCGATCTTGAGCCGATTCGAGAAAACATGTGGCTGGCGTATTTGCCGGGACATCAGGGCACTGATCTGCGTGTGGTGTGTCGCTCGGCAAACGAAACGGAAGCCAAGGCCGAGGTGGACAAACTGTCCGAGGCCATTGTCGGGCGAATAGGAGAGTTCATTTACACTATCGGCGACCAGACCATTTCCGAGGTCGTGGGATCGTTGCTCAAGAATGGCGGCAAGACTATTGCCACGGCAGAGTCATGTACGGGTGGTTTGATCGCCAAGTATCTGACCGACGTGCCGGGCAGCTCAGAATACTATCGCGGATCGGTTGTGGCCTATGCCAACGAGATCAAGCAAAGCCTGCTCAAAGTGCCACCGGAATTGTTAGAGCAACATGGTGCGGTCAGCGCACAGGTCGCCGAGGCGATGGCGACCGGTGTGCGGCGTGTAATCGGAGCAGATTTCGGTCTGTCTTCGACCGGTATCGCCGGTCCGGATGGCGGCACGCCCGAGAAACCGGTGGGATTAGTATATATCGGTTGTGCGCAGGCAAGTGGCGTCGTGTCGAAGAAGGTCAACCTCTTCGGTACGCGACAACGTGTGCGTGAGCGGAGCGCGACCATGGCGCTGGATATACTTCGCAAAATTATTATAGGTAGGTGACAATGCGACTTTTCATAGCAGCCAAGATTTCGGATGCCATTCGCTCAGAACTGACGGAATTCGTCGATCAGTTTCTGCAATTTCCGGGCAAAGTCAAATGGGTCGAACCACAGAATATCCATCTGACCCTGAAGTTCCTTGGCGAAACCGACTCCAAACTGCTCGATAAAGTCAAATCGGCGACGGCAGCGGCGGCAAAGGGGCTCGGCGCGTTTGACATCACACTCTCCGGTTGCGGGGCATTTCCCAATCTCAGGGCGCCAAAGGTATTCTGGGTCGGCATTGTCGACGATAAAATGCGATTGCGTACTTTGGCACAGCAAATTGATTCCAATATGGTCGAACTCGGGTATGAGCGGGAAAGCCGCCCGTTTTCGCCGCATCTGACATTGGGGAGGGTAAAAGAGCCGGAACGGTTGGAGTTGATCAAAGACGCATTCGGCATGGCCAAGTTCCCGCCGCAACCATTGGCGGTCAAGGCGATCTATCTGATCGAATCACGTTTGCGGCCCAGCGGACCGGTGTATACTGACGTGGCGGAATTTGCGCTGTAGTCGCGTTAATGGCGTGAAATGTCGAATCACCCTCTCCCCTACCCCTCTCCCGGTGGGAGAGGGGAGCAGAAGGGGTGAGGGTTTGCGAGAAACAGGTTCCATAGATACTCGGTACCCCATCCGGCAGCTGCCGGACTGTGGGTTCGTAGAAAGAATCTAACACGAATGTGAGGTAAACATACATGGCACAAACTGACGGCAGACAGAAGGCATTGGATGCGGCGTTGTCGCAGATTGAAAAACAATTTGGTAAAGGGTCGATTATGCGACTGGGAGCATTCGACACCGGCGAACGGATTCCGACTATTTCCACCGGCTCGATCGCGCTTGATATCGCGCTTGGCACCGGCGGTGTACCGCGCGGACGAGTGGTCGAAGTGTTTGGCCCTGAATCCTCCGGCAAAACCACGCTGGCGTTGCATATCATCGCCGAGGCGCAGAAAGCCGGCGGCATCGCGGCGTTTATCGATGCCGAGCATGCGCTGGATGCTTCCTATGCCCGCGCGCTGGGAGTCGATATTGACAATCTGCTTTTAAGCCAGCCCGACACCGGCGAGCAGGCGCTAGAGATTACGGAGACTCTGGTACGCTCCGGCGCGATTGATTGCATCGTGATCGACTCGGTGGCGGCGTTGGTCCCGCGCGCGGAAATCGACGGCGAAATGGGGGATCAGCACATGGGGTTGCAGGCACGGCTGATGTCGCAGGCGCTGCGCAAACTAACCGGCAGTGTCTCCAAGTCGAGGACCACGGTCATTTTCATCAATCAGATTCGCATGAAAATCGGCGTGATGTTCGGTAACCCGGAAACCACTTCCGGCGGTAACGCGCTGAAATTCTACTCCTCGGTGCGACTCGATATCCGCAAGGTGTCGTCCCTAAAAGAAGGCGATGATATGATCGGCAACCGCGTGCGCGTGCGTGTCGTGAAGAACAAAGTCGCGCCGCCGTTTAAGGATGCCGAGTTTGATATCCTGTTCGGCAAGGGGATCAACTACGAAGGCGAACTGCTTGACCTTGGCACCGTTCACGGATTTATCCAGAAGTCGGGCACATGGTTCTCCTACGGTGACGAGCGCATGGGGCAGGGTCGCGAAAACGCCCGTGGATTCCTGCTGAACAACCCGGAGATCAAAGAGAAACTCAAAGTTGCTATCCTTGAGAAGGTGGGGTTGGGGAAGGAAGAGCATAAAGACGCTAAGGAAGGGAAGAAGGAGTAGGAGTAGGGTGAGACCCTCGCGGATTCGACAGAATGAATTCGGAATGTCAAAAGGGCAAGCCTTTCGACTCACCTTACCTAATGCAGATGGGAGGTACACCAAATGGAAGCAGGCGAAGCACTGCGAATCATCCGCATTCTAGCCGACGGAGTAGATCCGTACACAGGGGAGAAATTCCCACCTGAGAGTCCATATCAAAATGCCGCTACCGTCAGGGCATTGTTCACGGCGGCGCAGTCTCTGGAGATAGCGATCAAGAGAGAACGCTCTCGAGGCAATCTCCCTGAGCGTGCAGGAGAGCCATGGAGCGGTGAAGAGTCAGATCGGCTGGCACACCAATATGACAATGGTGTGTCAATACCAGAACTGGCCAAGGTGCACTGTCGCACCTCTGGGGCAATCCGTTCACGGTTGGTCAAGTTGGGTAGGACAGTTCCTGAGCGAGACAGATAGAGAGGAACATAGGTTGAAGACACCCCAGAACTCACTGAAGCGCACTGCCGAAACAGCCAACTCGCTGATTCCCGTCGAGCGGATCGAACAACGAATCCTGGTGATTCGTGGGCAGCGGGTCATGCTGGACAGCGACTTGGCGGAACTCTATGGGGTCACTACCAAGCGCCTAAATCAGCAGGTAGCGAGAAACCCCGAACGCTTTCCGGAAGACTTCATGTTCCAATTGACACTGAAGGAATTCGAAATCTTGAGGTTGCAATTTGCAACCTCAAGTTGGCGGCACGGTGGCCGCCGCACCCCACCCTATGTGTTTACGGAGCATGGCGCAATCATGCTCGCCAGTGTGCTCAACTCCGAGCGTGCCATTGAAGCCAGCGTTTTCGTGGTGCGGGCGTTTGTGAAGTTGCGGAGTCTACTCGCGACACACAAGGAAATCGCACAGAAATTGACCGAACTCGAACGCAAGTTGACGGGGCACGATGAAGACATCAAGACGCTATTCGCGGCCATAAGGCAACTAATGGCACAACCGGACCCGAAGACAAAACGAATCGGGTTTCACGGCCAGAACGAAAAGTAGTCCGTATGATGCGGTGGACGAACCCACGGCCGTCAAATTCGCCCACTCCTTGTTTCGTAGCCAGTGCAGTCATTGGCTCAAAACCTCACGAGGATGCAAAATGATCTACATGCTGTGTCGAAATCGCGTGGCTGATTATCAAACCTGGAAGCGAATCTTCGATTCCCATACAGAAGCCCACCTCGAAGCTGGACTAACTTTAGTCAATCTCTGGCAGAGTCTCGAAGATCCGAACAACGTCTTCTTTCTCTTCAAGGTTGGCGATCTGGAAAAGGCCAAGGCTTTCGTCGCGGCGCCGGGAAATGCGGAAATCGGCAAGGCTGCCGGTGTACTGGATGGCGAAATCCATTTCGTTGACGGCGCCTAAATCTGCCCGCACGGCGTCAGGAACCCTTTCCTGACGCGATTGATGAACTGCCTGCCGTCAGGATGGGGATCCTGACGGCGCAATATATGAGACAATCTGCCTGGTGCGGCACTCTATATCTGCACGTTCTTCCCGATGCCGGCTTTCAGAGCTTTCTCATAGACCAACTTCGCGGTGGCGGCATCCTGAATCGCCAATCCGTTGGACTTAAACAACGTGATCTCGGCAGCATTCTTACGACCCGGTTTGCGACCGAGAATGATCTCTCCAAGTTCGGCATGGATATGATCCGCAGTAATCGCCCCTTCCTGAATTGGAATCATGATGTCCCCCGCTTCCTTAAGGCAGGCTTCGTTAGAATCAGCGACCAACTTGGAACGCTTGATGATGGCTGTATCCAACTCACGCGCGCCGGGAGAGTGGCTGCCAATTCCGTTGATATGCGTCCCCGGCCGCACC
>Ga0315273_10009342_pt1 | contig 12426 bp, 16 predicted proteins | sample YL17G02_0_MG_FD_205753 | JGI IMG/M metagenome (GOLD analysis project Ga0315273, IMG submission 205753) | Sediment microbial communities from Yellowstone Lake, YNP, Wyoming, USA - YL17G02_0 | ecosystem: Environmental > Aquatic > Freshwater > Lake > Sediment | place: USA: Wyoming | collected... | reverse complement strand
AGGAATATTACCGTTAGATTTTTCTTTCAATATTGCAAACCAAACAGGAATTATAATCGGAATAAAAGACCCATATTCTATATTCTATAATTCATCAGTTTTATTTTCTCTTAATTCTACTCCTTCTACTCCTTCTACTCCTGTATCAGGTGATTCTAACACTACCACAATAACAATTATCGACGGTAACACGTTTGGTCTATTATCTACTCCAAATATAAACGTCCATAACCTGATTACTGGCAACTGGTCAAACGTAACAATAAACCCGTGTGTATATTCTGTTGTGTGGGATACGCCTATCGATATATTTGTATCAAAAACAGGTTATCTGCCTAATTCATTAACTAACGTTTTAGGCGGTGACCGTGATTATGGTATAACACTTATCCCGATTGAACTAAACCCTTTTCCAAACACTACTCTACTATCTGTTTTGGTAATGAACAATAATATCGCTATTAGTGGAGCGTACGTACAAGCACAAGAAACATTCAACGGTAGCGTCATAAATTACGATGGGTATACAAATAACGCAGGAGTAGTCACATTTATTATTAATAACGATTCTGTGGTAAAAGCAACAGCATCGAAGTCGGGTTTTTCTGCGTCAACAGTAACAGAAACAATAACGGGTCAAACGTATGCAATGCTAATCACGCTAAATAGTCCTTACATTATCCCAACATCTACGCCATACACCATCCCACCGACAGTCGCACCAACAATAACAAGCATAGGCGGTACCGTAATATCAGGTAACGCGACTGTGTGTAATGCCACAAGTGACGGGACGATAATTGGAGAATTGAAGAAAAACATTGCCTGCATGGGATTTAAAGACTATCTTTCCCAATCGTTAGCGCTAGCGGCATTAATTGTAATGGTTTTTATGTTAGTGGGCGGTAGATATGGAAAAGGATTAGGAACAGCATTAGGCGCCGTTGTAGGCTTTGTTTTATCATTAGCGCTCGGAATTATCCCGTTTTGGGTATTTGTAGCGCTCATAATTCTAGCAGTTGGAGCGGTGGCGTTTAAAGCGGTGATGGGATAATGACTGCGCAGGGCTTAGCACACTATATAAGTGCTCTATCTATTTCATTATTTATGAGCGCCTTTTTAATCACCTATTTTTTATTTAGTATGTACGGAGTCTCTTGGTCATCAGGAATTAATTTACCAGACACGATAAAAATTTATTCAAACGAACAAAATTTAAAGACAGGTACATTTAATATATCTGCATTTTATACTGACGGTGGCGGTATATGGACGCAGATAACAGGTATAGGTCTAGTTCTAAACACAATATCTAACCCTTATGGGGCAGGAATATTAATAAAAAATATACAGATAGGCGATGATTATAAAATTTCAAACCATTACCAGATTAACAATTCTGTCAAAGGCGATTATTTTGTATATGTACGCCGCACGGGAGGACATGATACTATTGCCATAAAAGTATCTAGTGATGGTTTTCATATTCCGACGTATAGTATGCTAGGTTTACCGTCCTACGATGAAGTATTTATTTCTTATCCGAGCGTGAACCAAATAGAAAATGCTGTTATTACCACAGATTTTTATGAACGTATAGACGGTAACCCTATTTTAACATTTACATTTAACGGAAATACATATCTCACATCAGATAATTTAATACGAAATATGAACTTGTTTGGCTTATTTGGTATTTATTACGGGGGTGTAAGTTCAAACACTCCTGAATTTACGCTAGAATATTTTGATAGCGATAACACCATCATTCAATCAGGGAATGATATGTTTTCGTCCAATCCAGTTTTGGCACCGTTTCAGACAGCATACGCCTTTATAAAAACAATGATAGTTCTAACTTTCTGGAATGTACCAGAACAATATTTACCGTCAGCGCTTAACGTAATCCTGATAAAAACGCAGGCGTTTGCACTACTTGTTTGTCTAGTGGTGCTAGCACGGGGTGGAGGTAATTAATATGGAGATTCAAAAATTCCTTACTATCGCCGTAGTTATTTTATGTCTAGGAGTACTATGTTATATTTTCTTTTATTCTCCCGTGCAGGCAGTAACAATAGCCGAAATAAAATCTTCTTGTCTTAATATAGCCGCACAGGTTTGTGGGGTGACGTATGTATCCTAATAAAACAGGTATAATAGTCGCTTTTGTTTGTGTGTGTATGGCTATACTAGCAGGGACAATTTTTTCTAACACCGCACTAGCACTACCTTCAAACGAAAATAATACTTCACTAAATTCACTCGAAAATCTTTCTTTCGTAAATACAAACGAGCAACAATCAATAAACAACACAGAACCGATAACAAAAATAGTATATACAGGAGAACTTAAAATTAAAAGCGCTATAATAGGTAAATCGGAAAATGAAAAACAGAAATACATAGTATCAGAAACAAACATCCTACTAAACAAAACTCAATATCCTTATACAATAAAAAATTCAAATATAAAAATACTAAACTATTCCTGTGAAGAAACTTCATGCGCATATTGGATAAGCGCTAAAAACGCTGATATAAATAACCCAATAAGATTATATAACCCGCCCTACCACGTTCTCACATCAGAAACATACGACAGTGTAAACAACGAAAATATACAAACAATACAAGAAAAACCTGATGAAGCGGTATACCAGATACTCACGGAACACGTAGACCGCCATACTACGAGGCAATCATGAAAAATCTTTTTGTTTTCTTTCTACTAGTTTGTTTGGTCGGAGTAGTGAGCGCTGATACGACGTTGATTTATACGACAAATGTAAGTGATGGAGTAATAGGACGCGATGGGGCAAACTTAACGTTTTCCGATATAAATACAGGTGCTGGTAATAGATATGCTTCAGTTTCAAGTTCTCTCCAACTTGTCAGCATGCTATATCCGGACAATCTGACTGACTGTTATCGGGTATACGATAAAGCTGTACTTATTTTTGACACTTCCGTACTCCCTGACACCTCAACAATTTCGTCCTCGACATTGGGGCTATACGTAAAAACAGACTATCACCCTTTAGGTGATACAGGTGTGAATATCATAAAATTCGATATTAACGGAACACTGGATAGTTCAGACTACGTAAATTTTTCTGAATCAACCGTTTTCTCTAGCGCGAAATTGGTATCTAGTATGGCGGCAGATAAATATTACAACTGGTCGTTCGACGCACGAGGCATTGAGAATATCTCAAAAACAGGAAATTCCGGTTTCGGAGTTGCACTTAATTATTCGACGAACGCCGAAACTCCCGTTTGGGGGGAGAGCGACATACTAGATACTAATCGTTCGGGCATACGATTTAGAGCGGCAGAGAGTGTTATATCACCTCCCTTCCTTGAAGTCGTATATACCGTCCCTACCCCAATCGCCGGCTTTACTGCATTCCCTCTCTATGGTTACCCGCCATTAGACGTAATATTTACAGATTTATCGACAGGGGAAGATATAAACTATTACAATTGGTCTTTTGGTGATGGTAGTTTTTCAAATGTTTCGAGTCCTACACATGTCTATTATTCCGTAGGAAATTTTACCGTAAATCTTTCGGTAGGTAGTCCATACGGAAATAGCACGAAATCAATATCACAATATGTTAATATTTTTGGTATATCACCAGCGTGGTTTCCGTGGTGCGATAAACAGGATGTGTTTTTTTGGCGCTCTACTTCTGACGTAATTGCATATAATAAATCTGACCATATACCACAACTAGCAAGTGAACAAATTATAACAAAAACCATATCGGCAGCGGATGGGCAGCAACTAATAGCGTCGTTTATCACGCCAAACGACACAGCATATAATACATTTCTTTTAGCCCCGTCAGAATGGAAATTTCACGGATATTTTAACATATCGGCAACAGGTGGTATAACAACCGTCGAGTACAAAGTTTACAACCGTACGGTAACGGGAACGGAAACAGATTTATTTTTCGGTCACGCAATTACTAGTGATATATCGACTGTAGGAGTACCGTTAGAATATATCACTTCGTATGCAAGAAGAAATTACACATATCTTAATTATGGCGATAGGCTGGTGGTCAAAGTATACGCTACCACAACAAGTGTTCCGAATAGAAACATCAGCATAATATTAGCGGGAAATAGTCACGCCTCATACGTTGAATTAGGATATTTTATTTGTAATGCGCCGTCATATTTTTCAATTCCCCATACACTAGGAAAGACGCCTTCATATATTGTCGCCACCCCGTCAGTAATCGGTGACACAATAAGCGTAATTTCAAAAAATGCAACAGCATTTATTATTAGCATTACAAAAAATGACGGTACAAAAGGTAGTGCACAATGGGTTTATTGGTGCGTAGGATTATTACAGGAGGTTTTGAAATGAAAATATTAATCCTTTTATTTTTACTATTCTTAATTGTTCCAGTATCAGCAATAATAAGCGTTTCGCCAATTTCAAAAGGTCAAACATATATTGAATGGAATTGGAGTGGCACGGTTACAAACATTTCTATTGACGGGCTGTTAGTTTGCAATACAGATATAAGTGGAGGTCATTTTGTACTGTCAGGTCTAGAACCAAACGAAACACACAGCATAAAAGTTCAATCAACAACAGATAGCGGTACAAACACCACAAATACATTACCTTCCCTATCAGATACAACCCTACAAATTTTCTTTTCGTATATTTTCTTTATCGCTGCTATAATCTGTATTCTCATAGGTGTTAGAATACCGTTTGTGGCGTTCATCGGCGCAGGATTATCAATCATAGGAATAGTTAACACTATTACCGTTTCATTCTGGTCAGGGTTTGTTTTTATGTGCGTATTTTGCGCTGCGATTTTTATAGCATTCGATAAAGGAGATTAATATATATGAAAATTGATATGATAATTTTAGATGGTAAACCTGATAAAAAAGGTTATACTCCACCTACAAAATTATCTTTTTTAGGAAATTATGCTATAGAAAACTGTATATTAAAATTAACCGAAATGTATTTCGGCAGTCGTTTAGAATCAAAAATAGAAGATTTATTGAAAACTAGGAGTGAATAACATGCAGTTAAATGAAATATGGTTTTATATTTGGAACACGCCTTATATTGAAGCGAATATACTAAAAGATATGAGAGTAATCGCTACTATCACCCAAAAAATTATCGGTGCGGATAACGAAGAATTAGAAATAGTATACAAAAGAAAATATGGGTGGAGTATTTTACCTAACATCGCGTTTGTAAAACGTAACAAATTTATGATGTTTCTTGACCTAGAAAACTGTATACCTCTCATGGAAGAAAAAAAGATACTCGTGGAAGGCGATTTATTTATTACGGAAAAAACTATTACTACGCTTAAAGAATCAGGAATAGAAATAAAAGACTTTATTACTGATAAGTCCGGAAAGGGGAAAATGTTCAGAGGGGCTGTTATGCCTCCGACATTGTTTCATCAGATAATATCAGCACATTTTCTAAAAGAAACGCTAAAAAATCCCTCTGATAGTTGGGAGGCAAAAAAATGGATAGTAATTGCTATAGTTCTCGGCATTGTTGTTATTGGCGTGACCTATCTTCTTACTGGGAAAATCACTCCTTTAGGGTGACGTTATGACAAAAAAGAAGGGTGACGTTATGACAAAAAAGAAAATTCCCGAAAAACCGATAATAAAAAAACCTGTTATTATTTCACGGTGGAAGCCTGTTGAAATAACTGAGACAAAAATAGATGTAAACTGGATAATGTTACGGCGTAAAATTATGAGTTGTAAGAAAATTATAAATTTTAATCCATTTAATTTTCTATGGTTAAAATATACAATCTGGTTTAATAAAAAATTTAATTCAGGTGAACACTAATGTCTGACGACATTGTCTCAAAATTTATTACGGCATCCCTCGAAGATGATAGCGAGACGGCAACAACCAATCAAAATAATTTTCCTGCCGCAATAAAAGAAATTGGCGAGGCGGTCTTTAAACGTTACCCTCACAAAACTTCTAATTTATCCTCCGAAAATATATTAGGCATGGTGCGCTGTTCAGCGCTAAACGACTACATGGAAGAAACATACGGTATACGATATACTACGCTGGACATTGTAGTACAAGAAGTGGAAGAAAGGAGACTGTCGAAGGGTGGCTATGGTCTTGAAAAATTCATAGAATCTATGAAGTCCATACAAGCATCGTTTGAACAACATGAAATACCTTCACGTATAGCAGGGATATTTTCAGGAAAACAAAGGTAATTTCTATGAGCGTGAAGGCGTTTGTTGGGTGTATGGATGAAGAAAGCGCCTGCCCTATTTCAGGTACTGGAAAAACCTGTTCTATGACTGGTTTTGGTTATTTTAATCATCTAGAAAGAAAAACAGTTTGGTCTAATTACTATACTAATTTTTCCGATGAAGTTATGGGTTTTCAAAAAATGATTAATAAAATACAGAATGAATTAAAGCCTTTAACTCATTTTGATTCAGTAATAGATGAAAGACCAGATTTAATTCTACTAATCACCGAAACACAGGAAATTTTAAACTCTTGTGGTTCTGAAAATAATAAAATCCTATTTGTCGATTCTTTCGCCCACCAGTTAAGAAAATACGGCGTTGATATGTATTACGATACTCAACGCTATGCCAATATACAGAAAAGATTACGCAGCCATACAGATACTATACTTATTCCTTTCAAACGACACTATAATTTATCACCATGTTATAATTCGCGCTGTAAAAAATCGCATTATATAGATGTATATTCACAAAAACCTTACCTACCAAACGCTATTATCCGTTTTAACGCCGTGGAAGTTGGAAAAATGTATAACACCTATCAGGTGGTTTTAGATAAAATCAACATACCGACTAAACAAGATTTATTGGAGTTGAATAAAAATGAAATTACCCAAATTACCAATGTTTAAAATTCTGGATACCGACCGTAAATTAAAAGAACTATTAGCGGAACACGGAATAACTGGCATAACAGAACAACAGGAAATAATAACAAAATTTGTTAATATTTTTTCGGGGCGGTAAACATGAATGGCGAATATGAATTTAACACGCGAATATATGTTTTTGGAGTTATTGGGGTACTCCTTATTTTCTGTATATTTTTTCTTCCCCCCATTCTTGAAAAACCCAAAACTATACCAGTAATAAACATAAGCGTAAACATAACCTCCACTCCCACGCCAATTATTGAGTATGTCTATATTACTCCCACTCCCGACAATGGAATATATTATGCTAGTGAATATCAATCGGGAGTAAGAAAATTACAGCGCCCGTTTAGTTTTTATCGTGAAAAAGCATTAGGTGAAAAAGATTTATCGGTACATATTACCGTCTATGACTACAAAATTTTTAGCAAATATCATTGGTTTAATCCATCTGATTATCTTTATTATACTAAATTTCCGCAATCGCCAAATAATAAATTCCTGTTTGTATTCATTAACACTTATTTAGATGATATAATCGGTGACGACACAAGATTCTGGATACCCTCCGAAAAATCTTTTGCCGTGCAAGTAAGCGATAGGGTATATTCTCCTATATCGTTTGAAAAACAATTACGGATTAAGGAATTAGAAGAAACATTTAATCTAAACGATAATAATAGAATAGGATATTATAACTCATATTTAATATATTCCCCCACGCGAAACGATAGTAATACGGCAGGAGAAACAACTAATAATATAGACGTCTTGAAAGGTGGAAAAAGTAATGCGATAGATGGCTATCTGGTTTTTGAAATACCAAAAGGAGCACAAGAAAAAGATATATCAGTTTTAGGGAATTTTTATACTTTCGGTTCCTCACAATGGAGGTTAAAACTGTGATAAATAAAATAACAGAACAGCGAGCCACTAATTTTTTATGGCACTTTTACACGGGCAGGGATTGTGAGTTTAAATCCCTGCTTTGAATCACCTATCGGCTTGTAATAGTCTTGCATTACCATTCAATGCCGTACTGCTCACGGTTCTCCCAGTCTTCGGTCTCCTGCTGTGCAACTTTGTCTTCCCAGACTTCGTAATCTGTTTGCATACTAACCACTATGATTCATAAGTATTTATACCTTATGATTCTTACTTAAAAAAAAGAGTGTTGATTATTTCTTAACCCTCTCTTCAGCCAGTTTTTCTATCTGTATCATAAGTGCGTTCTTTGCATACGCTCTTATTGTCAGCCCCTCATCAATCCTGTCCGGTGCGTGTTCAATATCAGCACCATCAAAGGCAATTCTTATTTTAGTGCCCCGTTAAAACTCTATACATCGTATGCGCGCCATATATCTGTATGATTATGTAGATTACATATAGACGCTATAAAAAGACCCTTAGCGAGTGAAATAGAGGCATCGACTGTAGGAAATCTAATAGAATATATATCTATCGATGTAAGGTATATTTCCTCTGGAAAAAGAAATTATTTTTTATTCCCTTACTAAAATTGCATGAACTTTATTTTTTAAGCGCTTATGTTCAGCGCGTTTTTCTTTAATTCTGTTTTTCATGTATTTCCTATGTTGTTCAGCGCGTCTTAAATCCCTTATACATTTTCGGCATAACAATACCAGCAATAGTTTATCGTTTGAAAAATTTTTTTCCGTGTTGCAAATAATTTATCCCTCCGTCTTTTTCCTTCCATTCATAATATAACATCCAAAGCATTTTCGCAAAAATAAATAAACCTATGGTTAAAATAATGGCTTCAATATAAATCTGCCATTGTGGTATGTCATAAAGTATTTTCTCACCAGATTGAAATAAACTCATATCGTTTATCGGCATTTTTCCATCTCTTTAAGTTCTTGAATTAATTATGCCATACTAAATCTTTCTTTTGGCTCATTTTTTCTTCCCTCCCTCCATTACAATAGGTAACGACTTTATTACTCTTTTCAAAGCGTCATTACCGTTTTCAAACTGCGATAACCATATCCTTTTTTTATCCCCATTTATATCAATAGTTTTTTCTACGTCATAAAATACATTAATCATTGAAACATCTTTCTTTTTTGTATGTAATAAACATTCGCCTAAATGATAAGGTCTAGAAGTAATATAACTATATTTTGACGAAAAAGGCATACTCCGCAAAATATCTTTTAGTAATATCGTCTTATCATCATAGTCTTTTTCTTTTTTGAAAGCAAACCCTCGTAACCTATTTTTATTTTCCTTCGTTTTATCATTCCATAAATTATAAATATCCGACATGACAAAAACACCACTCCCTTCAAAATCGAAGGCAAAATCTCCTAGTTTGGGTTTTTTGGGTACTTGTATTTTCTCTGTTGTGCTAATACTATCCGTGGAAAACGAAATAACACAGTCAGGTTTTTGTAGCGCGTATTCTAAAAGTTTTATTCTGGTGCCTGCCGTTATTAGAGAAGCATACATAGGGTTAAATAATTTCCCTGTCTTGTTTTCGTCACCAACAACCTGAATGGTTTTTCCATACAAACTATTGAGAATAATTTTTACGCAATATTTTATATCAGGGTCATTTTCGCGCTCTTTCCAGTCGTATAATTTGTTAATCTCTGCTTTGAAAGGATAGTAATAATCCTCAGCGAAAAACTCATACCCCGACAATACCTTTATCCTGACGTGTTCAAAATTATCTAGCATAAAATCTATTTCCTGTCTGCATAGATATTGCCTGAATCTCCCATTCGGATAAATATTCAATAAACCTATCTGTTGCCTGAAAGGTGAAAAGTACGCTTCGAGGCAATCCACTTCACATAAATAAAATCCATATTCACAGTCAGGATTTAGGATAAAAGTCTTTTTCCATTCACCGCGGGAAAAATCTATCAATTCTACAATCTGTGCAGGGTAAGCGCTTTTAATGTCATAAGAATATACCTGTTCAAAAAATCCTTTTTGTAAAAGTTCAAACCTCCCACCGTAATAAGATTTATACGCGTACTCAATAACTTCCCTGTCTATTTCATTTATCGTAGGGATATAACACTTCGATAAAAAATATTCTTCACTTAATTTTCCTTTACTAAATGGGCGCTTAGGGTAATAATTTAAATTCCTATAAATAATATTCCAAAAATGGTCTGCAAGTCTCTGCGTTAATTTCGCGTCTTGTATACAATACCTGATAATATCGTCACTATGTTTTGACCAATAATCTATATCGGTATTTAATTTCCCTGCGTCAATAATTTTTAATTTACCGTCTCTTAAAAACTTTTTTGACGCTTTTTCTAAACTAGTATCCAGAAAATTATACAAGTCATAGAAATAATAATAGTTCTTACTCCCGTCATTAATTGCAAAAAACTTTTTATCCAGATACTGTATATGTCGCCCTTCGCCGATGTTTAAATTCTTGTTAACATATAAATAAGTTAAATCTTCAATCGGTAAATGCTTAACAACGCTCTGGAAATCAAAATTAATATTATAGAACCAATTAAATTTACCTCTAAATTTCTTATGCAATAAAAATTCTATAATGTCCTCAAAACAATCGATGAACGAATACCTCCCGTCACTATCACAAATTAATTTTACGTATCCTTTATACGTCTCTGTATCTAACCCCATATTCTCTTTTTTCACGAAACCCATATTCTTAAATCTCCTTTGCATCATTATTTTCAGGAGTGAATAATCTATTCTCGGCATTGTTCATCTCCTGAAAATAAAAATACTTAAATACCAATACTTCCATTCTCTCAATAATTCTAATGAAACTCTTAATCCGTCTTTTTCTCTGGATGTTCAAAAGATGATTTTTATATTTATGAGGATTACACCTATAATAATCCTTCATATACTCATTATACACCAACTTATCTTCACCAACCATACACAAACATCACTTCCCTGCCCTCTGTTGTCGCCGTGCTCTATACTCCCGTGAGGCTTTGCTATTTACGCCATGTTGTACCTCGTATAAATCTGCCTTAGGGTGTAAATACGATTGTCTTAAAACCCGTGGGTATGTTTTATCTTTCTGATGGGTTGGGTCAGTGAGGTATTTTTTTACGCCGGCATTAGTTGAACCTTTATGGTGTTTAGTACCTTGCTGTTTTTTAGGGGTGGTGAATTTTTTATTATTGAAATTTGTTGTATCGCCTTTTGTTGGAGATTGAGAGAGATATTTTTTAAGTTTGGTACGGATGGTTTTGCCTAGATGTTTTAGAGCGTTAGAGGATTTATTTTTGTTGTTAGCAAATATTTTAAGCGCTTCATTTTTGTTTACACGGTTGACAATCTGGATATCTCGGATGAAGGTTTTAGAACGATTGTCTAGTTGCCTATCTTCTTGTGGTGAAAAGGGTTCTAGGTTGTTGAGAGATTCTTGTAAGTCTTTTAGCCTGCCCATGTTAATTACCTCGTAATCTGATTGAGGTTATTTCTTTTATATCATGAATTAGATGGATTGTACAACAGAAAGCGACGTGGTGACAATCAGTACGATAAGATAGTTCAACGAAGGAATGATAACCAAATTCACAGTCAGTCATTTATGCGCCTCCGTGTAACCAATCAAAAGTCGCGCGTAACCTATCACGAAAACGTTTTAGGCGGTTATCGTCACCCGCGATGTCTAGATGATAACCAACATAATACGCACACTGTGTTTCATCTTTATAGCCATTACATTTTTTGTCTAAGTCTTGTTGATTTATCAGGAGTGGTTTTTTGTAAAGTAAAGAACAACACATGTTGCTCAGAGAGTAATGGTTACAGCGTTTTTGTGGCATTGTCTTTTACCTCAAAATTAGTCATAATTCTCCGCGTTTAACACGTCTATAAAATTTGAAACATAATATAATGAGCGGATATGTGTCTCATAAACGCTCTCTGACAGGCTGTCAATATATGTTTCTAGGTTTGCCTCCCTAATACATATATCACCGATAGTAGTTATACGAACATACATTTATCTATCTCCTTATTAGATTTAATATATAAATACAGAATGAAAAAAAAATTAGTTGGTCTTGATTCTGATGTAAAGGTTTTTACCCTTTTCAACTTTTGCTAGTTCAAAACCTGCAATTCTGACAGGTTTTGAAAGTTCAAACCAGACGATGTTATTCTCGTCCTTAATCTCTTTTGCACCGACAGCCTCAATAATAACCTTCATGTTGTGGAAGATAACATCAGAGAGAGAAAGGAGTTTAATTTGGTCACCGTTTAAATTTAGACCATTGATTTTTACGATGGGCGTTCCTGTGTGAGACCCAGAGAAGTATCCAGTTTTTTCATCGAACCTAATGCGAGTTATTCGCAATGCTTTCATTGTGTCAGGAGTTGTACCGATTTTATAGCGGTCTGCTTCCTGTTCCTGTGTGAGACCCAGAGAAGTATATTCTACTTCGTTACTGTCCTGTTTTGTTTGTGTTGTTTTTGTCATGTTTGCTTG
>Ga0315273_10009341_pt1 | contig 12426 bp, 5 predicted proteins | sample YL17G02_0_MG_FD_205753 | JGI IMG/M metagenome (GOLD analysis project Ga0315273, IMG submission 205753) | Sediment microbial communities from Yellowstone Lake, YNP, Wyoming, USA - YL17G02_0 | ecosystem: Environmental > Aquatic > Freshwater > Lake > Sediment | place: USA: Wyoming | collected... | reverse complement strand
TCCTCTAACCCGGGATTTGAAAATAGATGATCCGCACACTTCTGAATTAAGACGTCAAATCATTCAGGGGAAAAAGTTTTTAAGAAAGATATATGAAGAATGGTATTCTGCGATTGCTTCATCCCTTCCGCTGACCGAGGGCCCCGTGTTGGAACTGGGCTCTGGGGGTGGGTTCATCAAGGAGATTTTCCCAAGATTAATCGCATCCGATTGTTTTTTCTCCCCACGTTTAGATCTTGTCATGGACGGGCAGCAGTTCCCTTTTAAAGATAAGAGCCTGCGGGCCATAGTCATGACGAATGTTTTTCATCATTTACCGAGGCCGAGGGAATTCTTTAGGGAATCAAATAGATGTTTACATTCTGGAGGAGTCATCGTGATGATAGAACCCTGGGTAACATCCTGGTCGAAATTTATTTATAAAAGGTTCCACCCTGAACCGTTTGAACAGGAATCACCGGATTGGGAATTCAATCATTCTGGCCCTCTCTCCAGCGCGAATGGCGCCAACCCGTGGATTATTTTTAAAAGAGACAGAGAAAGATTCCACAGAGAATTTAGAGAATTACAGATCTTGTCTATAACACCAATGATGCCTTTTCGCTATTTCGTTTCCGGCGGAGTATCCTTACGCTCTTTAATGCCCGGGCCGGCGTATATTTTTTGGCGTTTGATAGAGCGAGCGATTCACCCTTGGATGAATCGAATGGCGATGTTTGCACAAATCATTTTGCTGAGAAGATAGCAACCAAAGATCTACTGGAAATCATTACGAGGCTAATAGACTGTAATGGAAAAATAGTTCGAGATTCATCTGGGCCCGATAATCAAACAAGAAGAATGCTCGATACGAGCTAAACCAAGGCTGTGGGATTCCCCTGTCGGAGTAAGATATTCTTGACGGGTCTCAAATTCTCGTAAAAAATGCCCATGAAGGAAATTTCTCTTTTCCTCTTTAAAGTTGCAAACAGATTCTACACGCATCTTTTCTCACTGTATAATCCCCTCTATTTTACCTACAAAAAACATAGTGATAAAGAAATCATCGAATGGCTATCTGGGCAAATCAAGCCTGGGATGAATGTTGTTGACGTAGGAGGGAATATAGGTTTTTACACCATCTTATTCTCGCGCTTGGCTGGAGTGCATGGGAAGGTCAATGTATTCGAACCTGACACAGTTAACTTTAACCACTTGAAACAAAATACCAAAGGACTGAGGAATGTGTCGATCAATCATTGTGCTATCGCCGAACGGAGTGGAATGATCCGCCTTTTTCGTTCGGAGGAGCTCAATGTGGATCATCAGACCTATGATATGGGTGAAAATCGCACTTCCATCGAAGTCCCTTGTGTTACCTTGGATGACTACTTCCATCAAAATGAACGTATTGACTTCATCAAGATAGACATTCAAGGATATGAATACCATGCACTTCTTGGAATGAGAGAAACGATCAAAAGATCCCGCCCAATCGTGATATTTAGCGAGTTTTGGCCGTATGGGCTTCGGAAAGCAGGGGTTGACCCCAATGAGTACCTTGCTCTCTTGAGAGAACTGGGATTTGAGTTGAAATACTGGCCCTCTCCTAAAAGAATCGACGACCGAGAAAGATTTGATGATAAGAATTTTTACACAAACATCTATGGCATAAGAAAGTAAATTCTCGAGATGGAAAGTTTATTGCTGACTAAGGAGGATTTTTGGAACAGATTAATTGGAAATGACTGCAGGATTAATACGTTGTGGTGGAAGAATCGCTTAGGATGTATCTATGCTCGATGACCAACCCAGAAGAATGCTCGATCGAGCAAAGCCGAAGATACATTGGCTTCGGAGCAAGAACCCCTCTGGAAGAAGGTCTAGAAAAGACAATTCAGTGGTATAAAAACAATTCTTGAGTAACTAATGGTTGCACTTGATCAGCGAGTGATCGAGATATCAGTCAATCAAAAGGAAAATAGCCGGAGGTGTATTACATGATTAAAGATCGTATTTCTTGGATTTTATCTCCGACGCGGCAATCCACATTCAACAACGCCGTATTTATCGCGCTTGTCCTTTTCGTTTTATCTTTTGCTATTCGGTTGCTTTATTATCATTCTCATTCAGATTTAACCACCATTGGAAGTATTGTGGGGGTTCCATTTTCTGATGCCCGCTATTGGAATGAAGGGGCTATTGCAATTTCTCAAGGAAAAGGGATTATCGGATCCTACAGACCATTTTATTCAATTTTCTTGGCGATATTCTATATATGGTTCGGTCCGTCATTCTTCTTAGCTAAGATCCTCAATATCATTGCCAATTCATTAACTGTTTCTTTCATCTATTTAACGGGGGAAAAAGTATCTAATAAGTTAATCGGCTTAGCTGCAGCAATGGTAGCGATGTTAAACACGCATTATTTGACAACTAATCTTACTGTTATGACAGAGTCTTTAGGATTATTTCTTTTTGTTTTGTCCTGTTACCTTCTTATTTTAGGATTAGAACGAAAAAGTTACAGTTTACTATTATTTGCAGGCATCGTTTTCTCCTTGTGTAATTTAACCCGAACGATGACTCTAATTGCTTTTCCAGGATGTGTAATCATTATATTTTATATATTAAAAAAACAGAATATATCCTACAGAAAAAATATCTTACTATTGTCACTATTCTCTTTTGGCGTTTTAATTACGTTAGCACCATGGTTGATAAGACAAAAAGCCGTTTACGGTGTTTTTTCAATAGCACCTAATTCTGCTGACGCACTTTATGCTGCAACATCTCCGAAATATCAACAATGGACTGGTGCAGTAGCACTAGAGGTACTGGAAAAGCGTCTCTTTACCCCTAAAGAACAACATGACTTTTTTCTGAGGGGGGCAATGAAAAATATTTCCCAATATCCTCTTTTTTATTTAAAGAATTGTCTAAAGTCTACTTATGAATTTATGTCCTTTTATAAATGTCAATTATCCCCAATACCCCAAAAATATGAGTTGATCTTATGTTTTGTAGGGATAATACTACTATTTATTCTTAAGAATAATTATGCACTCATATTGATCAATAGTCTTGTTTTTGTGGCGATTGGGTCAGGTATGGTGGCAAATTCTGGAGCCCCACATCGGTTATTTACAATGGTATCTTGGATTTTTGATTTTTTCTATATATTTACTTTAGCCTATATGGTTTGTTTCGTTTATTCCAAATTCATTTTAAGAAAGCACGAACCCTACTTAAAAAGATTAATTTCTAAGGAGGATCCCATTATAGATCGGTCATTTTATGATAAAGGAAGGTTAAAAAAATACTCGAAATATTTTAGTCTCCTACTTCTCTTTTTCTTTATCATCAGTTCCATTAGAATAATATATTCAAATTTTTCCAAAACACAATCCATCGAAAAGGTCCCATCATTAAATTTTCAGGAGAAAATGAAAATACTTGCTGAAATAAATAGTATCCGCCCTGGAACTTTTGATCATATTGGACTCAATAAAGACACATTTGCTGACCCTGAAAATCCGTATGTGAATGATCCAAATGACTATAAAGACCATGGGAAAATAATTGTAAATTTGAGTAAGATTGACAAATATTTGTATTATATTCCAAAGGAGAAGAGAATTGATGATTTGTTTAGGCTTTTTGCATATCGGAATTATGATAGAAGCATTTTTTCCATGGGGAATTGGGGATGGGTATTTTATATCTTTCCAGGCAAAATACCTGATCAGTTGAAAGAAAAATACGTTATATCTGTTGGAAAATTAAGTGTTGACATGAAATCCATTTTTGAGGCTCGACGAATAGTTGAGCTAATTGCAATCATTCCTTATGAGGAAGGAATAGATTTAAAAAAGATTTTATTCGCATCCAATGAAGACCACTGGAATATATTAGACCATTTAAGAAATTAGTTGGCAGAAACTTCGATGTATGGGATCGGGGATCAGTTTAAGGGGCTTTGGTCCTCGGGGTTGCTTTAGGGGCAGACAATCGTAATGGAATATTAACTTTTGCTTTTTTTGTGATAATCAATTTTTGTGGCTCGTCCAGGAGCTTTGTATCACGCCATTTCGAGGGGGGGGGGAACCAACAGCGGGACATATTTCTCGACGAAAAAGATTTGAAGACTTATCTTTTTTGTCTTTCCGAATACAAGCTTCGGTACTCCCCTTCGATCTATTGCGTATGCTCTTATCAAGACAAACATCTCAGGGAAATAATCGAAAAGTTAAAGGAAGGTTTGATCAAGAAGGGAAAGCGAAAATACTTTATTACGATTGCTTGACCCCATATCTGATTAATAAGAGGCGCGCAGCGCAATGGGAAATAAGTACAAAAAGAAATTTTCAGATCCTATACGAAAATGAAGACGGAATATTGTTCAAATTAGACCACTCTATGCAAAAATAGGAACTGCAAAGCGATGAAAGGAGTTAACCTTTTTAAAAAAAATGTTTTCAGATATGCATGGAAATTTGGAACCTATACGAAAAAACACGGCTTGAAGAAAGCATTAAAACGAAGCTTCGAGAAATTGAAGTATTCTTTCTATGTTGAACGGGTCCCAGCACCCCATGCGGAAGAAATCTCCAACGGAAAACCAAACACTTTATGCTACCGATGTAATATCTGCGGCAAAGACTGTGAATCCGAAATCACAGATCTGACGAGAGAAAAGGCATCCTGTATGAGTTGCGGTTCGACGGTAAGGATGAGAGCGATCATCCGTGTCCTTTCCTTGGAGCTCTTTGGAGAAAGCCTTGCAATTCCAGATTTTCCTATTCGACATGATGTCGTGGGTATGGGAATGAGTGATTGGGAAGGATATGCTGAACGCCTCAAACCTAAGCTCGATTATAGAAATACGTATTATCATAAAGAACCTCAACTTGATATTATTTCGATTCCTTCGGATCTTGAAGGAAAATTTGACTTTATCATCTCTACCGATGTCTTTGAGCATGTTAAGCCCCCGATCTCAATCGCTTTTGAAAATACCCGTAAGTTGTTGAAACCCAACGGGGTATTTATATTTTCCGTTCCATACCTTAAAGAGGGGAAGACCATTGAACATTTTCCTGAGTTGTATAGGTATGAAATAATCAAGAATAACGATAGTTCTTTTCTAAAAAACATAACAAGGAGCGGTGTTGAACAGATATACGATCATTTGGTCTTTCACGGAGGTGAAGGGTCTACCCTTGAGATGCGGAGTTTTTCAGAAAGTTCTTTAATGGAAGAATTTCTGAAAGCAGGTTTTACAAACGTACGGATTTATAGGGATCAAGATTTGAAGTACGGAATACGTTGGGAAATTGATTGTTCGTTGCCGATTGCTGCAAGAATCAAGTAGAGACAGCTTCTGTGTTCATCCGATCCTTCGTATTTTGGAATGGGTTTGATGAACTTGGGAATCTTTCTGTGGCCAAGGGTTGAAAAACCTTCTATAATCCTTTCATGTCTTTTAAACATGTCCGTTTTCTTTCAGACTGGGCTCCCCTGGGCAATCAGTCCATGGCCATCAGTGGGAAAAAGGCCACCCTGGAGATCGAAAACAACGGAGGGGATCTCCTCATCCTTGAATATGCCTATCCGGGACGGGAGGAGGAGAGAGGCGTTTCCGTTACCATCCGGGTTTTTGATACGGTGGTGGGCCAGTTTCGGGGATTCTATTCCTCACCCTTCTACATCGGATTTAAAATTCCTCCCTTTCCCCAGCAAAATCTTTTGATCACCATTGAAACAGATGCCTCTTTCTTCCGGTGGGATGAAAAGGGGGAACAAAAAGAATACGGGCTCATTCTCTTTCATCTCGAATTGCTCAATCAAAGGAACGATCCTGAGCGATACCGCGTCTTTGAGGCAAAGGCGGAGAATCTCAAGGCCCATTTTTTGAAGCTCTTAAACCCTTCTCGAGAGGCTCAATCGCTACCGATTGCCCTCCTCATTGAACCGACAAGTCGCTGCAACATGAACTGCATTATGTGCGCCAGGAGCATTCCCGGGCACCGGAGAGAGGAGGAGTGCGACCTTCCGGATCCCTTCATTTCGCTTCTGGGAAAATCGATGAGAGGGATTCAAGCCTCCCGGATCCAGGGGTTGGGCGAGCCCCTGATGTCGTCGAGTTTCGTTCCCTTGATGGACCATCTCGAATCGAATCAGGTCCATATTGTCACATTCAACACGAACGGCTATCTCCTGGACGAGAAGATGGCTCAAGTTCTGGTTGACAAGGGGAGGACGTTCGAACACTTTCGGATCTCCTTTTCCCTCGATGCCGCGACCCAGAAGACCTATGACAAAATCAGGGGAAAGGATTTGAGCCGGACGCTGAAAAATATTCGATGTCTCCGAGATTATAAAAGAAAGATGGGAGCCTCAAACCCTGCCCTCTTCATTAACATGACCCTGAGTAAGACCAATGTTCAGGATTTGCCGAAATTCATCGAATTGGCTCATGACCTCGATGCTCAGGTGGAATTGAGCAATCTCGCCCTGGACAGGAATTACGAGACGATTCGGATTCAAAAGTCCCCCCATTTTTTGTTCGACTATCGGAAAGAGGTCCTGACTGCTTATCCGAAGCTTTTTAATAAGTATCTCAGAAAGGCAGACCGGTTGGGAAAGCGGTTGAAAGTCCCTATTCATAAGGCGGGCGACGTAACCTGCATGGACGTACCACCCTCCCGGCTTCAGTTTCTTTCCCGATTCAAAGAGATTTTCAGCCAAACCTTCAAAGCCCGGCAACATCCTGTAATCGCACGTGGGATTTCACCATCGAACCCTGAAAAGGACCCCACCTTTGAACGTCTTCCCCTGTGCCTGCTTCCATGGAGCCAGATGGTGATTAGTTCAAAAGGGGATATTTCTTTCTGCTGTGTTCAGGGTGCATTCGATCATTTGAAAAACCATGACTCCATCGAAGAGGCCTGGAATTCCGAGAGAGCTTGTAACATCCGGGACCAACTGAGTCAACGAATCTTTCCGCCGGAATGTGAAACCGCCGACTGCACGGTGAGGCGATGGAATACCCGGGTCTGCATCATCCATCAATGAGAAAGATTATTTTTGATTTTCCGCGCATTTTGGAATAGCACTCGTTTTCTTCTCATCCCTTGGGGAGGTAGTGTTCCATGGAGCGCGAAAGTGCTCTTCTTCAACAGGTTCTGCAGTAAACCCCGTTAGAAATTCCAGCGGGGCATTATTTCTAACGGGGTAAAGCTTATCAAAGACCCCTCCAAGTCCGCTCGACGCCCAATCCCTCTAACTCTCTACGAAAGGGAGACTTCAATTTTCCCTCTTTGAAAAGGGGGGTGGGCGGATTCTTCAATGGAGTGTATCCCAAAGTTGATTCAACAGGGTGAGGTTTACTATGACGTTGTCGGGAAGTAATGGAGGGGACGTAGTTGACTAAGTTGAATAAATATGGTAATAATTTACAACTTACAGCACGGCAGAAAGGAGAGAGAGGTTATGCCCCGTCAGGCTCGGCTTGATGCACCTGGTACGCTCCATCACGTGGTCATTCGCGGGATCGAGAGAGGGAGGATCGTTGAGGACGATCAGGATCGAAGGAGTTTTGTTTCCCGATTGGGTAACCTCGCGCAGGAGACAGAAACGTCAATATATGCCTGGTCCCTGATGACCAACCATGCCCACATGCTTTTGCGAAGTGGTCCTTCGGGATTACCCAAGTTCATGAGGCGTCTGCTTACAGGTTATTCAGTTACCTACAACCTTCGGCATCATCGTAGTGGCCATCTTTTTCAGAACCGTTACCGGTCGGTGGTTTGTGACGGGGATGTGTATTTCGCGGAGTTGGTGCGGTATATCCATTTGAATCCGTTGAGGGCGGGATTGGTGGGAACACTCTCGGAGTTGGATTCTTATCCATGGAGTGGACATGCTGTGCTGATGGGGAGGGTGAAACATGGGTGGCAGGGCAGAGAGTATGTGTCATTGTGGTTTGGGAAAGGGGTTGGGGAAGGGCGGCGGGCATACCGGAGGTATATGGAGGAAGGGGTGGCTCAGGGGAGCAGGCCGGATTTGGTGGGAGGGGGTTTGGTACGTTCCTACGGTGGGTGGTCAGCGGTGTTATCGTTAAGGAGGAAGGGAGAGGAGGTTGAGACAACAGATGCGAGGGTATTGGGAAAAGGAGATTTTGTGGAGCGGGTATTGAGGGAGGGAGCGAGGTGGAGTCTCCATCCGATGAGGCAAAAAGAGTGGAGGAGAAGAATTAGTAAGATAATCGAAGAGACATGTTCAGAAAGGGGTGTGAAAGTGGAGGAGGTGAGGATGGGAAGTCGGCGGGGTCAGATTCCTGGGGTGAGGGCAGAGATCGTAGGGGAGTTGGTGAGAGAGTTGGGAGTGCCTTTGGCAGAAGTAGCACGGGTGGTGGGTGTATCGACTTCCGCGGTTTCAAAGATTCTCATGAGACGATATAGTAATTCAACTTAGTCAACTACGTCCCCTTCCCATTTTCACGAAAATGAAGACGGAATATTGTTCAAATTAGACCACTCTACGCAAAAATAGGAACTGCAAAGCGATGAAAGGAGTTAACCTTTTTAAAAAAAATGTTTTCAGATATGCATGGAAATTTGGAACCTATACGAAAAAACACGGCTTGAAGAAAGCATTAAAACGAAGCTTCGAGAAATTGAAGTATTCTTTCTATGTTGAACGGGTCCCAGCACCCCATGCGGAAGAAATCTCCAACGGAAAACCAAACACTTTATGCTACCGATGTAATATCTGCGGCAAAGACTGTGAATCCGAAATCACAGATCTGACGAGAGAAAAGGCATCCTGTATGAGTTGCGGTTCGACGGTAAGGATGAGAGCGATCATCCGTGTCCTTTCCTTGGAGCTCTTTGGAGAAAGCCTTGCAATTCCAGATTTTCCTATTCGACATGATGTCGTGGGTATGGGAATGAGTGATTGGGAAGGATATGCTGAACGCCTCAAACCTAAGCTCGATTATAGAAATACGTATTATCATAAAGAACCTCAACTTGATATTATTTCGATTCCTTCGGATCTTGAAGGAAAATTTGACTTTATCATCTCTACCGATGTCTTTGAGCATGTTAAGCCCCCGATCTCAATCGCTTTTGAAAATACCCGTAAGTTGTTGAAACCCAACGGGGTATTTATATTTTCCGTTCCATACCTTAAAGAGGGGAAGACCATTGAACATTTTCCTGAGTTGTATAGGTATGAAATAATCAAGAATAACGATAGTTCTTTTCTAAAAAACATAACAAGGAGCGGTGTTGAACAGATATACGATCATTTGGTCTTTCACGGAGGTGAAGGGTCTACCCTTGAGATGCGGAGTTTTTCAGAAAGTTCTTTAATGGAAGAATTTCTGAAAGCAGGTTTTACAAACGTACGGATTTATAGGGATCAAGATTTGAAGTACGGAATACGTTGGGAAATTGATTGTTCGTTGCCGATTGCTGCAAGAATCAAGTAGAGACAGCTTCTGTGTTCATCCGATCCTTCGTATTTTGGAATGGGTTTGATGAACTTGGGAATCTTTCTGTGGCCAAGGGTTGAAAAACCTTCTATAATCCTTTCATGTCTTTTAAACATGTCCGTTTTCTTTCAGACTGGGCTCCCCTGGGCAATCAGTCCATGGCCATCAGTGGGAAAAAGGCCACCCTGGAGATCGAAAACAACGGAGGGGATCTCCTCATCCTTGAATATGCCTATCCGGGACGGGAGGAGGAGAGAGGCGTTTCCGTTACCATCCGGGTTTTTGATACGGTGGTGGGCCAGTTTCGGGGATTCTATTCCTCACCCTTCTACATCGGATTTAAAATTCCTCCCTTTCCCCAGCAAAATCTTTTGATCACCATTGAAACAGATGCCTCTTTCTTCCGGTGGGATGAAAAGGGGGAACAAAAAGAATACGGGCTCATTCTCTTTCATCTCGAATTGCTCAATCAAAGGAACGATCCTGAGCGATACCGCGTCTTTGAGGCAAAGGCGGAGAATCTCAAGGCCCATTTTTTGAAGCTCTTAAACCCTTCTCGAGAGGCTCAATCGCTACCGATTGCCCTCCTCATTGAACCGACAAGTCGCTGCAACATGAACTGCATTATGTGCGCCAGGAGCATTCCCGGGCACCGGAGAGAGGAGGAGTGCGACCTTCCGGATCCCTTCATTTCGCTTCTGGGAAAATCGATGAGAGGGATTCAAGCCTCCCGGATCCAGGGGTTGGGCGAGCCCCTGATGTCGTCGAGTTTCGTTCCCTTGATGGACCATCTCGAATCGAATCAGGTCCATATTGTCACATTCAACACGAACGGCTATCTCCTGGACGAGAAGATGGCTCAAGTTCTGGTTGACAAGGGGAGGACGTTCGAACACTTTCGGATCTCCTTTTCCCTCGATGCCGCGACCCAGAAGACCTATGACAAAATCAGGGGAAAGGATTTGAGCCGGACGCTGAAAAATATTCGATGTCTCCGAGATTATAAAAGAAAGATGGGAGCCTCAAACCCTGCCCTCTTCATTAACATGACCCTGAGTAAGACCAATGTTCAGGATTTGCCGAAATTCATCGAATTGGCTCATGACCTCGATGCTCAGGTGGAATTGAGCAATCTCGCCCTGGACAGGAATTACGAGACGATTCGGATTCAAAAGTCCCCCCATTTTTTGTTCGACTATCGGAAAGAGGTCCTGACTGCTTATCCGAAGCTTTTTAATAAGTATCTCAGAAAGGCAGACCGGTTGGGAAAGCGGTTGAAAGTCCCTATTCATAAGGCGGGCGACGTAACCTGCATGGACGTACCACCCTCCCGGCTTCAGTTTCTTTCCCGATTCAAAGAGATTTTCAGCCAAACCTTCAAAGCCCGGCAACATCCTGTAATCGCACGTGGGATTTCACCATCGAACCCTGAAAAGGACCCCACCTTTGAACGTCTTCCCCTGTGCCTGCTTCCATGGAGCCAGATGGTGATTAGTTCAAAAGGGGATATTTCTTTCTGCTGTGTTCAGGGTGCATTCGATCATTTGAAAAACCATGACTCCATCGAAGAGGCCTGGAATTCCGAGAGAGCTTGTAACATCCGGGACCAACTGAGTCAACGAATCTTTCCGCCGGAATGTGAAACCGCCGACTGCACGGTGAGGCGATGGAATACCCGGGTCTGCATCATCCATCAATGAGAAAGATTATTTTTGATTTTCCGCGCATTTTGGAATAGCACTCGTTTTCTTCTCATCCCTTGGGGAGGTAGTGTTCCATGGAGCGCGAAAGTGCTCTTCTTCAACAGGTTCTGCAGTAAACCCCGTTAGAAATTCCAGCGGGGCATTATTTCTAACGGGGTAAAGCTTATCAAAGACCCCTCCAAGTCCGCTCGACGCCCAATCCCTCTAACTCTCTACGAAAGGGAGACTTCAATTTTCCCTCTTTGAAAAGGGGGGTGGGCGGATTCTTCAATGGAGTGTATCCCAAAGTTGATTCAACAGGGTGAGGTTTACTATGACGTTGTCGGGAAGTAATGGAGGGGACGTAGTTGACTAAGTTGAATAAATATGGTAATAATTTACAACTTACAGCACGGCAGAAAGGAGAGAGAGGTTATGCCCCGTCAGGCTCGGCTTGATGCACCTGGTACGCTCCATCACGTGGTCATTCGCGGGATCGAGAGAGGGAGGATCGTTGAGGACGATCAGGATCGAAGGAGTTTTGTTTCCCGATTGGGTAACCTCGCGCAGGAGACAGAAACGTCAATATATGCCTGGTCCCTGATGACCAACCATGCCCACATGCTTTTGCGAAGTGGTCCTTCGGGATTACCCAAGTTCATGAGGCGTCTGCTTACAGGTTATTCAGTTACCTACAACCTTCGGCATCATCGTAGTGGCCATCTTTTTCAGAACCGTTACCGGTCGGTGGTTTGTGACGGGGATGTGTATTTCGCGGAGTTGGTGCGGTATATCCATTTGAATCCGTTGAGGGCGGGATTGGTGGGAACACTCTCGGAGTTGGATTCTTATCCATGGAGTGGACATGCTGTGCTGATGGGGAGGGTGAAACATGGGTGGCAGGGCAGAGAGTATGTGTCATTGTGGTTTGGGAAAGGGGTTGGGGAAGGGCGGCGGGCATACCGGAGGTATATGGAGGAAGGGGTGGCTCAGGGGAGCAGGCCGGATTTGGTGGGAGGGGGTTTGGTACGTTCCTACGGTGGGTGGTCAGCGGTGTTATCGTTAAGGAGGAAGGGAGAGGAGGTTGAGACAACAGATGCGAGGGTATTGGGAAAAGGAGATTTTGTGGAGCGGGTATTGAGGGAGGGAGCGAGGTGGAGTCTCCATCCGATGAGGCAAAAAGAGTGGAGGAGAAGAATTGGTAAGATAATCGAAGAGACATGTTCAGAAAGGGGGGTGAAAGTGGAGGAGGTGAGGATGGGA
>Ga0315273_10009340_pt1 | contig 12427 bp, 13 predicted proteins | sample YL17G02_0_MG_FD_205753 | JGI IMG/M metagenome (GOLD analysis project Ga0315273, IMG submission 205753) | Sediment microbial communities from Yellowstone Lake, YNP, Wyoming, USA - YL17G02_0 | ecosystem: Environmental > Aquatic > Freshwater > Lake > Sediment | place: USA: Wyoming | collected... | reverse complement strand
TGCCGAGAAATTTCACCCTGACGTCCTCCGGTGCGAGGCCGCTCGTGCCCTCGAAGACTTGAACCATGGCCTTGTCCCCGTTGATCTCGAGCACCCTGCCCCGGCGCAGGCTTCCGTCGCCGAGCTTGATGTCGGCCAGTTCTCCGTAGGTGACCCCTTCCACACCCTCGACGAGCATGAGGGGACCCGTAATCTGCCGAACCGTCCGGTATTCTTTTGCAATCATCATTTACCTCTCCCTTCAATGATGAGCGGTTCAATAGGATCTGCATCTCCCGGGCCCCCTTCGTTCCCCTGAAGACTGCGGGGGGCGAGATCTCTATTGCACCCCTCATGATTGAATTTTACCGCGGATTGACCTGGAAAGTTTCTCTTCCAGGACCTTGAAATGCCCGATACTGTCCTCCGGAATGAGCTTCGCCCGGGCGATGTCGTCGAGTTCCTCGATCCGGAGCAGGACATCCAGGCTGACACCGGCGGCAAGGCTTGCCCTGGCCTCGTCGTAGTAGTGCAGGATCGCCTTGAGAAGCCGGAACTGCTTATCGAGTGACGTATAGGTATCGCGGTCGTCGAAGGCGTTCTGGTGGAGGAAGTCCTCACGGATCAGCTTGGCGGCCTGCATCAAAAGGCGGTCTACGTGGGCAAGGGCGTCGATGCCGACCAATCGGACGAGTTCATCGAGCTCGGCCTCCCGCTGGAGTATGGACATGGTGCGCTTGCGATTGGCGGCCCACTGGGGGTCGATCCTCGTATCGGCGCTGCCGTCGACCACTTCCTGATAGAGTGAATAGGAGTTGAGCCAGTTTATCGCCGGGAAGTGCCGGGAGAAGGCAAGCTTGTCGTCCAGCCCCCAGAACACCTTCACGACGCGCAGCGTGGCCTGGACGACCGGCTCGGAGAGGTCCCCGCCCGGGGGAGACACCGCGCCGATAATCGAGAGCGCCCCCCGGCGGTCATCTGTACCCTGGCAAATGACGTTCCCGGAGCGTTCATAGAAGCTCGCGATCCGGGAGCCCAGATAGGCCGGATACCCTTCTTCGCCGGGCATTTCCTCCAGACGTCCCGAGATCTCGCGCATGGCCTCGGCCCAGCGGCTCGTGGAGTCGGCCATGAGCGCGACGGAATAACCCATATCGCGGAAGTATTCTGCAATGGCGATGCCGGTGAAGACGCTCGCTTCGCGGGCGGCCACGGGCATGTTCGACGTATTCGCGACGAGGACCGTCCGTTCCATGAGCGGTTCTCCCGAGGCCGGATCCTTGAGATGGGGGAACTCCATGAGCACGTCGGTCATCTCGTTGCCGCGCTCGCCACAGCCGACATACACGACGATCTGGGCGTCGGCCCACTTGGCGAGCTGGTGCTGGACGACGGTCTTGCCGCTGCCGAAGGGGCCCGGCACACAGGCCGTTCCACCCTTGGTCATCGGAAAGAGCATATCGATGACCCGCTGTCCCGTCACGAGCTGTTCGGTCGGTAGGAGCTTGCGCTTCACAGGGCGGGGCTCGCGCACCGGCCAGCGCTGCACCATGGTCACACCGAACTCGCCTTTGGGTCCCTCGAGAAGGGCCACCTGTTCATCTACTCCGGCGCTCACGGGGCCGATCTTCTTTACCACACCGGATTTACCCGGCGGCACCATGATTTTGTGCACGACCAGGTTGCTCTCCGCAACGGTGCCCAGAATATCCCCCGCCTGTACCTTGTCACCGGCCTTGGCCACAGGCTGGAAATCCCATTTCTTCGCACGGTCGAGCGCGGGCCGCTCGGCCCCTCGCACGATGTAATCGCCGAAATCACGAGCCAGGGTATCGAGCGGTCGCTGAACGCCGTCGTAGATCGACCGGATCAGACCGGGGCCGAGTTCCACGGAGAGCGGCTCACCCGTTCTCACCACCGGCTGGCCGGGCCCGATCCCTTCCGTCTCCTCGTAAACCTGGATGGAATATTCACCGCCTCTGATCTCGATGATCTCGCCGAAGAGATTGGCTTGCCCGACGCGGACCATCTCGTACATCCGCGCACCGGTCAAACCGCGCGCCACGACCAAGGGTCCCGATACCTTTATAACTTCACCATTACTTGCGTTCATATCCGCTTTCCTTATTATCCGTATTACTGCTTGCCAAGGATATCCACCCCCAGAGACCTTTCCACGGACCTGCGTATTTCCTGGAAGCTCACATGCCTGCTTCCCTCGTGGGTCGGAATAACCGTAAGGACGGCCGAAGATCTCAGCCTGAAATTCTCGAGGGCTTCGGGCGCCTCGACGGCCATGTCCTCCGTCAAGAGCACGAGCGCGACTTCGGGGTCGCGCGCGAGTATAACCAGTTGATGCTCCAGTTCGGCACTGTTCTCGACAGCGACGATCTCGAAGCCGACCCCTTTGAATCCCAGGATGTGATGCCGCTGTCCAAGAGCAACTCCCTTAGGCATAGCTCTCCCTCAATCTTTGGCGCAGGACATCAGGATTGATGCCGCTCAGTCTGCCGTTCACGACCAGCCTGAGATTCTGAATCTCATTATGGAATCCTTCCAAAAAAGAGAACACGCGCTCCGGGCCGGCGGTCTGGGCCTTGCCCTCCTTTGCGATACGGACAAGCAGATTGATCACCATGAGTTCAAAGCCGGAAATCTGTTCGTCGCCGGGGAGATTGAGGGCATCATTGAGCAGGTCGCCCATCTCGCCCCCGATCAGGGATGGCCAGACTTCAGGATTTGCCGAGGCTGAAAGCTCAAGGGCTGCAGCGGTAAAATCTTCCAGCGGCAGAAGGTACTGGCAGAACCGCTTCAGAGATTGTCCCTGCTTCAAGGCCCTCCAGAAGATCATAACCAGCGCGCCCCGTATTCTTTCAGCGCTGTAGGTCTTGACAAGCTCCGAGCCCGATTCGTCGGACAGGGCAAGCAGATGCCGCAGGTATGCTCCGTCCAGGATGATATCGATAGTCCTGGAATCCGCCCCTGTCTCTGCTGAAAAACCCGCCTCAGCTTCGCGGAGCGTCCGGGGAAGACCGGAGTGGTCCCCCTGCGAAATCTCCGCAAGGGTCTCCGGGGCCAAATAGCAAGCCATGAAAGGATAAATGCCTTTCCCTGTCAGGACATGCTTCAGGTTCAGGTAATCTCCCGCCAGGAGAAAAAGGTTCGCCGGCAGCGGGCTCGGGCAGTCGCCCCGTATCGAGAGCACGGTATCATAAAAACATTTGTCGACCAGCGCGCTGAAATCGGCCCAAGCCGTGCCCGGGGCAAGAAATTCCCTGAGAAAGGTCTCCTGGAGGTTCGGCATGAGGTCGGCAAGCTTCTCCTGTGAGATCAGGTTGAGGAAAAATTCCCGGCTGACGAAGCGGTTTTCGAGAACGCTGATCCTCCCCGAGACGAAACCCCATTGCATACGATTTGTAAGCCTATACGCCATATCCCTTTATCCTGGAAACAGCTCTGCAGCAATGCCGGGCAGCAATTCGTGTTCGATCTCCCCGTGGATGGTGGAAAGCGTCTGATCGATCTCGAAATCCGGGCCGATGAAAATAAAACCGCCGCGCTGATGCAAGGCATTCGCCTCGTCGATCGTGATTTGCGGTTTGTCCGCGCCCTTATTTATATCGGCGATGACACGGGCGAAAATGGCTTTTTCATCAGGATGTATCTGCAAGCGGCCGCTGGAATTTCCTGCCGTCTTTTCGATCCGGCCCCGCATGACGCCGGCATATCGATCTTCCGGCCAGGCGAGGATCTCCTGGCGGGCTTTTTCGAAAAGCCCCCGGAGAATCGCATTCCTGTGTTCGAGGATCTGTTTGCCCGCATTGCCTTTAAAGGCAATGAGCAGTCGGTTGTACTCATCCTCGATCGTCGTTCCCTTCGCCTTGTAGATCCTCTCGGACTCGGAAGACACCTTATCCTTCTCCGAGCTCAGCAGAGCGGCACTCTGCATCCTGGCGGTATTGACGATGTGAGCGCCTTTATTGCGCGCTTCGGTCAGTACTGTCTGCCGGATCTTCTCCAGTCCCATGGCTTGCCTCTTATTCGATCATCAAGGTACTGGCTGGTAAGCCATCGGCTGAGTGAGAAAGATAATGAAAAGAATGGTGGCCAAAAGCGCAACGACCGCGTAGGTCTCGACGAAGGCCGGGAAGAGGATGGCCTTGCCTGCCTCCTCGGGTCTGCGCCCGACAAGCGCAATGCCCGCTGCCGATGCCTCGCCCTGGAATTTGGCCGATATAAGCTGGGCAAGGCCGTCGCATAAACCGACAAAGAACAGAGCGATCCCCGTTCCCAAAGAGATCTTGAGGGAGCTCCCGCCGATGAGTCCGGTCTGCGTCATCATGAGGATGGCGGCGATAAAACCGTAGAATCCCTGTGTTCCCGGCAGGGCGATCATGACGAGCATGCGGCCGAACAGCTCCGGCTTCTCCCGCATGACCCCCGCCGCCTGGTGCGATGCAATCGCAATGCCCCAGGCTGATCCGCAGCCGGCCAATCCGAACGCCAGGCCGGCCCCCGCAAAGGCCAAGCCCCTTCCCACTTCAAGCAATTCAGGTGTCATTATTTTCCTCCTAATGTCCCTCCTTAAGAAATCACGTCATCATCAATAATGGCAAAAGCGCAGCAGGCATGCCTCGCCTTTTTTCCGTCACTTTCTTATGCCGACTTTTTCATCACGCACATGGGCGAATCGAACTGGAGCGGATGAAAGGGCCGCGCCCCGCCATCGTAGAACCGGCCGAAGAATTCCACGAAAATGAGCCTCATGGAGTGCACGAAGGCGCCGAGCACACTGATCGCGAAATTGAACGTGTGGCCGATGAGCAATAAGAGAATGAACAGGAACATCCCGACGTAGGGGATGTCCCGAAGCATTCCGGCCATGAGATTGAACGACATCGCCACGATGGTGGTGGTGAGGCCCAGCGCCAGGAGGCGGCAGTAGGAGAGCGTATCCCCAACGAACGCCGCAATGCCGTAACTGCCCATAATCCCATAGAGACTCACCACACCGCCCAGGATGCGCCCGATGGGGTTTTTGATATCCCTGCCCTGGGTGAGGATCAGGCCGGTTGCCCCAAGAGCAAAAAGCCAGAGGCCCGCCGTGAAAAGCTTCGGCGGGGTATTAACAAACAGCTTGGTGACAATAATGATGAAGCCGGGCAAGGCCACGAGCCAGCAAAGACCGTCGGAAAATGCGCTCATCCAGTCCCGGTCGCGGATGGCGCCGTACATTTTCAGGCCGATGCCGCAAAACTGGTTGAACACGCCGATGGCGAAGGCGAAGATCAGTGCCACCACAGTCTTGGCCATCGGGTCGATCAGGACGAATCGCTCCTGGAGCGCAAGCAGGAAATTACCCTCTCCCAGGTATTCGGGCTTGTACAGGTCTCCAAACCACGAGCCGGTGATGGCCCCGAAGATGATGCTGCTGATGCCGCCATAGAGCAGTATGCGCGAGAAGAGGTTCACGCCCTCATAGTCTTTTGTCTTGCTGATGAGGTAGAGGCTTGCGAGGACGAGCATGATCCCATAGCCGACGTCGGAAAAGCAGATGCCGAAGAAGGCGTAGAAGTTCAGTTGCATGAACGGCGTCGGGTCGAAGTTCCGATAGCGCGGCAGGCCGAACATCTCCACGAGGATCTGGATGGGCTTGAAGAGGTGCGTTACGGAGATGCTGACGGGAACATCCTCGTCAGGGGCGGGATCGTTGATTGTGATGATGGAATCCGGGAACTCTTCGCGAAGGATCGCTTCGAGCCTCGCAACGTCCTTTTCGCGGACATATCCACCGACAACATGGAGCCACTTGCCCTCGACGGTTTTGGCCAAGGCCTCGGCCCTGTTCCGGCTGTTCGTCCAGTAGGCCTTCAAGATCGAAAGCGGCCGGCGGCCTTCGCCGACGCGGTGTCCTTCAGCAAGGGAATATACTTGGCGTGATATCTCGGCCACATTGCGTTGATAGGTATCGAGATCGCCATGCAATTCATTGAGGCGATCGGAAATTTTCCCTTTGATCTTCGGGAGTGGCACCTCTTCAAACTCCAGGGTGGAAAGGGCCTTGCGAACCTCCTCCGTATTTTCCGGTAGAAAGGCGAAGACCATCCCGATGCGTTCTTCTTTCTTCCCTGTTGTTCTTTCCTCAAGGTCGCTTGGGGAAGGCGATTTTATATTCTCCCAAGCCAAATGAGACCAGGGCTCGATGTTCGGATCGAGGAGCGGAACTTTTTTCGCCGGCAGGTATCCGAACAGCAGGCACGTACGCTCAGGCCGGAAGAAATCGCCTATGTCAAAGGGCAGATCGGCCAGCGGTTCGAGGTCCCGCAGTTCGCTTTCTATCTCACTGATGACGCGCTCCGCTTGACGGTATATCTCATCGAGCTCGTTCGTTTTGCGGTACTGCTCATCGAGCTCGTATTGTTTGAGGATCACATTGAGCTCATCGGGCGTGGTGACCACCGGCAAGGGAGTCAAACCCTGGGCGAAGCTCTTTTGTTCAGGGCAGAAGATATTCATGAAATTGAGGATGAAATCGATTTTGCGGAGGTTCTCGTCCGCATCAGCCGTGGACGCCTTGTGGTACTGCAGAACCGTATTCTCCGGAAGCGTTTCACCCAGATCTGTCACGTGCATGACCCCGAGGCGGTTGATGGTCTTCAGCAACTGCCTGTCGGCCCTTTTCGGGCTAACGATCGTGACCTTCTTGATGCGCTCAATCGCCATGGACTACCACTCACAGAATCGTGCGATGATACGGTTCACCTGTTTTTTAAGGACCTCTTCATGAGTCTCGTCGATGGCTTTCAATGACAAGGCGAGGACGGATTCCGCCTCTTCAACGGCCTTGCGATGCCTCTTTTCCGTCTCCCCCCGGAAGACCGCAACCCGCTCCTCGACCTGCCGGGCGATCGCCTGGCGGAACGCCGCTATTTCAGAATGCGCCGCTTCCTCCAACTGCTTCGCCTCGGCATGGGCCTGGGCAATGATGCTGTCCGCCTCACGCTCCAACGCTACGATATCATCAACCAGCGTCGCCATGAAACAAAATCCCCCTCGAGAAAATCAAGCACAAGCTTCTCCCCAACATTGATGACGAAACAGCTCGGGAATATTTCACTTCAGGTTATGAAATCGATTGTCGGGTTGCAATCCATAATCGAAGACAGAACATTTTGCAATCATTTTTTTCAGCTAAAAACCCCCCCAAACCCCCTTTGTCAAAGGGAGGCAAGGGAGGATTTCATCATCCTTTGTGATTGCGTGTAAGCATGAGGATTTCATAAAAGCAAAAATCTCATGGAACGATGATCCCCTTTGTTCATAGACACTTCGCTCCGGCACCGCAAAAGGGACGCCAAAGAGGGGACAGGTGGCTCAGCCGGCGGGTGTCAACAGTCCTGCTTTCTGCAGGCCCGTATAAAAAAAGAAACAGGCTAACAGGACGAGCAGGCTGGCACAGCCGCCGATGAGACCCCGGTAGAGGCGGTCCGTGAGGAGTCGCCGGCCCTTCGTGACGACTGCCGAGACGAGCGAGTACCAGAAAAGATCGCCCAGAATATGACCGGCAAAGAAAAGGACGATGCCCCAGAACCCGAACTTCCAGCAGTACAGGACATAACCCAGTCCAATGGTGGCCCACCAGACGCTCCAATAAGGATTAGCGATGCTCATCAGCACCCCGCTGACGATAAGATAACCGGGGGCTGCCGTCCCCTCCCCCCAGGAAAGGCTCAACGTCGGGAGGGACCGGAACATTCCCAGGGCCATCACCAGCAGGATGGCCGCGCCGGACAGGGCGATGCCGGCGAAAACCCCGTCCTGTCGAAGATAGGGCGCGAGCCCCAGCATCAGGGCCGCGAGTAACGTCACTTCCAGGATGCCGTGACCGAGGATCAACAACGGCCCGGCCCAGAATCCGCGCCGGGCGCTCTCGCCGAGGGTGGCCGTCAGCAGCGGTCCCGGCATCAGGGCGCCGGACAGGGCGATGACAAAAGATGAAAAAAAGATTGTGGCATAGGAAACCATGGGGGGAACGTTCTCCTTTGATCAACCCTGTCGTAAGGGCCTGGGGATGGCCGATTCGCAGGGCACGGCCGTCTGGCAGAGACCGCAACTATAAATGTTAATGCCATAATGACTGTTAGCGTAAGGGGCCGCCACCTTCCCGAGATATTCACCGCAACGGAGCTTGTCATGACCCGCCTCCGTAATCGCCCCGACGGGGCAGCGCTTCATGCACTTGCCACAGGTTCCCCGGGCATAAAAGAGGCAGTAGGCCTGGTGATCCCGGTAGGGCCGTTCCGTGGAGGGAACGGAAAGGCGGGCGATGACGGTGCCGCAGCGCATCGCCTTGCCCAAAGGCGTGATCAGACCGTCGCAGAGGCCGAAGGTCCCCAGACCGGAGACAAAGGCCCCATGGCGTTCGGACCAGTTGGAGGCAAAGCCGAAACGCTCGGACATCTGTCCTCGAAAGGAGGGAGACAGGGTGGGAGGAACGGCCTCATACCCTGCCTTGCTCAGGGTTTCCGCGACATGACGGCGCAGGTGATCGTTGAAGAACTCCCCGTAAAACCGCGTGCGAGCCCAGCGTTCGGAACCGTATTTACGCTGGCGACGATTATCGGCCTTGGTCGCAGCCGTCTGGGGCAGGATCCAAGCGATCACTGTGAGCTCTGCCGGTTGAACCGTTATTTCGGGAAAGGCCAGCCCAAAGGCCTCCGCCGGAGTCCAGTAGAAAGGACCGATATCCGCCTTCAATTTTTCATAGAGGGGGTCATCGCCCCGGGAGAAACCGACGAGAGGCAGCTCCCAGGCTTTTTCGTCAGCCTTGTCGTCCTTGAGGGAGTTCTCCTTGGACGTGGCAACGAAATCCTTGACGATCCCTTCGATCCGGAGGGCCAGTGCCGTTTTTTTGTTATCCAATACTTTCATGTTATCGTTCCTCCTTCCCTCCTCTCCTTCTTCCTTCTCATTGCCTCCACAACAGCGGGTTGAAATTCGTATCGATGTCGTAGTGGTCCTCCTGCTCCGCCTGCTTCAGAAACCCGACGGCTGCATAGGTGAGGGGCGTCATCAGCGCCTCATAGCCTGACTTCAAGAGCCATTGTGTCACGACCATCTGCCCGATCAGGACCATGGGCAGGGTGCCTGAGAAGGCAAGGATGATAAATATTGTCGAATCGGCCATTTGCCCCACCAGGGTCGAGCCGATGGTTCGCATCCACAAGTGACGGCCCCCCGTCGCAATCTTCATCCTGGCAAGAACGAAAGCGTTTAAAAACTCCCCGAAGAGATAGGCGACAAAGGAGGCTGCAAGAATTCGGGGTGTAAAGCCGAAAAGGGCTTCATAGGCCCGCTGGGATGCCTCTGCGGTCGCATAAGATCCCGCCGTCCAGAAGGGCGAGGCCGGAAGCTCGATACTGAGCCAGATAGCGATCACCGCCAGGATATTGCAGAAGAAACCGGTCCAGATGATCTGCCGGGCCCGGGCATAGCCGTAGACCTCGGTCAGCACATCGCCCAGGATATAGGAGACCGGGAAAAAAATCACGGCCGCCGGAAAGGTGAGTATCCCGATGGATACGACCTTGACGGCGATGATATTGGATACGATCAGGCAGGTGACGAACAGGGCCCCTACCAGGGGCAACCAATGATGACCGCCTGCAATATCTGCTTTTCTTTTTTCAATCACCTGACCTGCTCCGCCTCCACCGTGATACCGATGCCGCCCCGCACGGAGAAGACGGCCGTCACCTTGCACCAGCGGGGCGCCAGCGCCTCTATCAGGTCGTCGAGGATCACATTGGTCAAATGCTCATAAAAAACGCCATCATTGCGGTAGGACCAGAGGTAGAGCTTGAGCGACTTGGATTCGAGAATCCGCTGGTCCGGCCTGTACTGGATTGTCAGTTTGGCGAAGTCGGGCTGTCCCGTCATAGGACAGACAGACGTGAATTCTTCGGTTTGGAGCGTCACGGTGTAGTCCCGCTCGGGATGGTGATTGGGGAAGGTTTCGAGCTTCCTTTCCGGTTGCGCAGTCCCTTTCGGGACCGTCAGCCCGTCGAGATCGAAGCGCTGTGTCAGTTTCGTTTTGCCCTTCCCGCCGTTCATTCCTGCGTCTTCCCTCCCCGCTGGTTACCGGGCCTCCGGACCGGCCGCACGGACATCCTCAGTCACGGCGTCCGCATAGGTCCGGAAGTTGTCTGTAAACATCCTGGCGAGTGTGCCGGCCTGGGCATCGTAGTCCGCCCCATTGGCCCAGGTGTTGCGCGGATTGAGAATCTCAACCGGCACCCCGGGACAGACGGTGGGCACCTCGATGCCGAAGTTCGGATCGGTCCGCATGGGAACCTTCGCCAGGGTCCCGTCCAGGGCGGCATGAACCATGGCACGCGTATAAGCGATCCTGATCCGCTCTCCCGTACCGTAGGGACCGCCACTCCAGCCGGTATTGACGAGCCAGACGTTGACATTGTGGCGGATGATCTTTTCCCGCAACATGCCGGCATAGACCATGGGCGTCAAGACCATGAAGGGGGCTCCGAAACAGGCGCTGAAGGTCGCCTTCGGTTCCGTGACGCCTTTCTCCGTTCCGGCCACCTTGGCCGTGTAACCCGACAGGAAATGGTAGACCGACTGGGCCGGGGTGAGCCTGGCAATGGGCGGCAGGACCCCGAAGGCATCGGCGGTGAGCATGATGATATTCGTGGGATGCCCGCCGATGCCTGTGCGCGTTGCCGAAGGAATATGGCTGATGGGATAGGCGGCGCGGGTGTTCTCCGTCAGGGAATCGTCGTTCAGGTCGATACGACCTGTGTTAGTGTCGAATCCCACGTTCTCCAGGATGGTCCCGTAACGGCGCGTCGTCTCATAGATTTCCGGCTCCGCCTCCCGGGAGATACGGATGACTTTGGCATAACAACCGCCCTCGAGATTGAATATCCCCTCGTCGCTCCAGCCGTGTTCGTCGTCGCCGATGAGTATCCGCTTCGGATCGGTGGAGAGGGTCGTTTTCCCTGTTCCCGAGAGACCGAAAAAGATCGCCATGTCATCAGCGGCGCCCATACTGGCTGAGCAGTGCATGGTCAGAACATTTTTTTCCGGAAGCAGGTAATTCAAAACGGTGAAGATGGATTTTTTCAGCTCGCCGGCATAGGAGGTTCCGCCGATCAGGACGAGCTTTTTGCCGAAATGAATCACCACGAACACCTCGGAACGAGTGCCGTCGACCTCGGGAATCGCATGAAATCTCGGGGCGTGGAAGATGGTGAATTTCGGTACATGCGTCGGGAGTTCCTCAGGCTTGGCCTGGATGAACATGTTGCGGGCAAAGAGATTGTGCCAGGCCATTTCATTAATGACCCGGATCGGCATTTTGTAAGCCGGCGCCGCCGCGGCGAAGCAACCCTGGACGAAGAGATCCTTACCCTGCCAGTAGGCAAGCAGGCGGTTGCGCAATATCTCGAAACGGTCCGGCTCCATGACCTGGTTCACGTCCCCCCACCAGACTTTGTCAGCGCTCGACGGCTCCCTGACGATGAACTTGTCCTTCGGCGCCCGGCCCGTATGATGGCCTGTGCGGATGACGAGAGGACCCAGGTGAGCAAGTCTGCCTTCGCGGCGGCGGATCGCCTCCTCGTAGAGGTGTGACGTGTGCAGGTTCCAGTAGATCATGTTTACGTTCTGTATTCCGTGCTCTTCAAGACCCTGCTGTGTCTGCGTACTGTGGTAGCTGTCCATGACGGCCTCTCCTTTCACCGTGAACACCGATCCTTTCATTGACGACCGGAAGGGTCCGCATAAACCGGCCCTTCCCGATCCGCGACACCCCGATCCTGCCGATCTCACCCGGCCGCATGCGGGGTTGCTGCCATCCTGCCCTCATCCGCCGCTTCGGAGCAGAAACCTGCTTTCGATCAGATCGACGATCCCCGGAGCATCCTCGAGTCCGAAGCAGGGAACCTCCATGTCGAGCGGCTCATCCGTTGCCACGGCGAGGAGGTTATCCTGTCCGCTGCAGAGGAGTTCCTGCTTCAAGGTCGCCCGGTGAACCTCGATCTTCGGGTGGGGGTTCCTCTTATATCCTTCCGAAAGGATAATATCGACATCCCGGAGATAACGGTCCCGTATTTCTGCGATTTCATGGTCCTTTTCCACATCCTCGATGAGGGCGACCCGCCAGGGGGACGACAGGACAACGCTGCGGGCGCCGGCCCTCTTGTGACGCCAACTGTCCTTGCCTTCATGGTCGATTTCGAAACCGTGAACATCGTGCTTGATGGTCGCCACGCGGTAACCCCGCCTCACCAGTTCGGGAATGATCTTTTCGATCAGCGTTGTTTTCCCCGAATTCGACCTTCCGACGATGGACACGACCGGAACCATGACACCTCCTGTGGGCTGCTGAAGACGGCCTGAAGGATAACCGATTTTATGGAAATAGACA
>Ga0315273_10009339_pt1 | contig 12427 bp, 9 predicted proteins | sample YL17G02_0_MG_FD_205753 | JGI IMG/M metagenome (GOLD analysis project Ga0315273, IMG submission 205753) | Sediment microbial communities from Yellowstone Lake, YNP, Wyoming, USA - YL17G02_0 | ecosystem: Environmental > Aquatic > Freshwater > Lake > Sediment | place: USA: Wyoming | collected... | reverse complement strand
CGCACCAGCGCCGGCTCCGGCGCGAGCGCTCGCGCCACCGCGACACGCTGCGCCTCGCCGCCGGAGAGCTCCGACGGACGGTGCGCCCAGCGCTCGTGGAGCCCGACCGCCGACAGCGCGGCGCGTGAACGCACACGTGCACGCTCGGGAGCCTCTCCGGCGATCAGCAGGGGCATCATCACGTTCTCCTCAGCGGTGAACTCGGGTAGCAGGTGGTGGAACTGGAACACGAAGCCGATCCGTCTCGCCCGCACCGCGGCCAGTTCGGCCTCGGAGAGCCCGTCGATGCGCTGCCCAGCGATGCGCACGGTGCCATGGTCCGGCCGATCCAATGTCCCGAGGATGTTCAGCAGCGTGCTCTTGCCGACCCCGGAGACCCCGATGATTGCGAGAATTGTGCCACGCTTGACGATGAGGTCCAGTCCCTGGAGGATCGCCAGCCTCCCGTTCGGGGAAGCGTAGCCCTTCTCCAGCCCGATCGCCTCGAGGGCCGGGACATCGCCCGCAACCGTCGATCCCATGGTCATTTCCGTCATCAGGTTCGCGTGATGCCTCAGGATTGGCGTCGAATGGCCTCGACCGGGTCGAGGCGTGATGCCTGCCAGGCCGGGTAGAGCGCCGCGGCCAGGCAAAGCACCAGGGCCGCCACGATGACGGCCACGAAATCACCGGCTTCCGGCCGGACCGGCAAACGCTCGATGAAGTACACGTCCCCCGGCAGGGTCACGAACGGGTAGCGCTTCAGCGCCGCGATGAGCCCCGCCCCGAGCAGCGCCCCGGCCAGGGTGCCGAGTCCGCCGATGAGCAGGCCTTCGGCCAGGAACACGCGCAGCACGAGCGCGTTCGACGCCCCGAGCGACTTGAGCACTCCGATGTCGCGCCGCTTCTCGTTGACCACCATGAACAGCGTGCTGACGATGTTGAACGCCGCCACCAGCACGATCAGAGCGAGGATCAGGAACATCACGGTCTTCTCGAGCTTCATCCACGTGAACAGGTTTCGATTGAGGTCGATCCAGTCGTTGGCGCGCAGGCGGGGCATCCCCGCCGCGCGCACGAGACGCTGAGCCACGGCCGGAGCGTCGAACATGTCCTCGATCTTCACCTCGACACCGGTCACCGACGAGCCCAGCTCGAAGAACGTCTGGGCCGCGTTCACCGACAGGAAGCCGAAGCTCGAGTCGTACGTGTAGAGCCCCGAGGCGAACGTGCCGACCAGCTCGAAGCGGCGCAGCTTGGGACTGTAGCCGAGCGCCCCGCGCTCGGCGCCCGCGAGGGACGCCAGCACCACCGTGTCTCCCACCGCAGCGCCGATGCGATCGGCGAGGTCCTTGCCGAGCACCATGCCCGGCAGCCCGCCGGGGCCGCGGTCGGGAATGGCGGGCATCGGGGGCGTGATGTTCGAGGCGACCCGCGTCACCCCACGCTCGGCCGCAAGGTCGACGCCCTTCACCACGAGACCCTCGGCATACCCGCCGCGGATCACCATCGCCTTGGCGTAGATGAACGGCGCCGCGCCCAGCACTCCGGGCTGGCGCCGCACCCGGCTCACCACCGAGTCGGGCTGGTCGATACCGGCGGTGTCCTGTCCCAGCAGCACCACGTGCGCGTCGGTGCCCGCGATGCGGGTCTGGATCTCGTTCTCGAACCCGTTCATCACCGCGAGCACGGTGAGCAGCGCGGTCACACCCACCGCCACGCCCGCGATCGAGATGCTGGTCAGCAGCGTGATGAAGCCGCTGTGCCGGCGCGTGCGCAGGTAACGGCCCGCGATCCAGAGCGAGAGTCTCAACGGGCCTCGCGCCCGGCCGCGTCCGCCTCCGTGCCCGCGGATCCGCCATCGTCGTCGTGCTCGATCTCGCCCCGGCCCTCCTCGGGCCGCAGTTGCGGGAACAGCAGCACGTCGCGGATGGAACGCGCATCGGTGGCGAGCATCACCAGCCGGTCGATGCCGATGCCACAGCCGCCGGTCGGCGGCATGCCGTACTCCAGCGCGCGCAGGTAGTCGGTGTCGAGCGGCTGCGCCTCCTCATCACCGCCCTCGCGCGCCGCGACCTGGCGCTCGAACGCCTCGCGCTGGGCGCGCGGATCGTTCTGTTCGGAGAACGCGTTCGCGACCTCCATCCCGGCGACGAACACCTCGAAGCGCTCGACCACCGCCGGATTCGCGCGGCTGACACGCGCCAGCGGCGAGGTCTCGAGCGGGAAGTCGACCAGGAAGCATGGCTGGCGCAGTTCGGGCTGCACGAGGGCGCTGAAGAGTTCATCCAGCATGCCGCCCGGACCGGTTCCGGCGCGCGGATGCAGCGAATGCTTCGCGACCAGCCGGGAAAGACGAGCGGGATCCAGGTCGTGGACCTTCTCGCCCACCTTCCCGCTCACGAGGTCGAGCATGGACAGGCGCGGCCACGGCGGGGTGAAGTCCAGCGTCTCACCCTGATAGGTGAGCTTCGCGTCCTCGCTCACCGAGCGGATGGCGTGCACGAACAGCGCCTCGGTCAGTTCCATCATGTCGTGGACGTCGGCGAACGCCTGGTAGTACTCGAGCAGCGTGAACTCGGGGTTGTGCGTGCGGTCGATGCCCTCGTTGCGGAAGTCGCGCGAGAACTCGTACACCCGCTCGAAACCTCCCACGATCAGACGCTTGAGATACAGCTCGTTCGAGACGCGCAGGTAGAGCTCGATCCCGAGCGCCAGGTGCGTGGTCACGAACGGGCGCGCGAACGCACCCCCATAGAGCGGCTGGAGCACCGGCGTCTCGACCTCGAGATAGTCCCGTGCGTCGAGGAACCGGCGGATGGCCGAGGTGATGCGGGCGCGACGGCGGAACGTTTCGCGCACCCCGAGGTTCATGAACAGGTCGGCATAGCGCTGCCGGTAGCGTGTGTCCGGATCCTTGAGACCGTGCCACTTTCCCGGCAGCGGGCGCATCGCCTTGGCGAGCAGTTCGACGCGGTCGGCGCGCACCGTCAGTTCGCCGGTGCGGGTGCGGAACACGGGGCCCTCGATCCCGACCCAGTCGCCCTCGTCGAGCAGTTCGTAACGCGCGAAGTGGTCCGCGAGCTGGTCCTTGCGGAAATACACCTGGATCCGGCCACTGCCGTCGAGCACGTGTCCGAAGCCCGCCTTGCCGTGCCCGCGCAGGGCCATCATGCGACCGGCGATCCGCACCACCTCGCCGGGCTGGTCGGTGACCCCGGCGCCGCGCGCGTGGATGTCTGCCGCGTGGTGGCTGACCGCATAGCGGTAGGCATAGGGTTCGACACCGATCTCGCGCCAGCGCGCGAGCTTCTCGAGCCGCTGCTGCATGAGCTGTTCGAGCGACATGGGCTCCTTCCGGGATCGTCCGGCGGCCGCGACGCAGCACGCGGGGAACGCGCGTCAGCCGCCGAATCGCCCGACTCTAGGGAGGGCCCGAAGGGGTGTCAAGGATACGACGGGTTCACCGCGATGCGGCGCGATGCCGTTCCTCGAGGTCGAGCTTGCCGGCCGACGGGTCGATGGCCACCGGATAGTGACCGGTGAAGCAGGCGCTGCAGAAGCGGTCGGGCTCACGCTCGCAGGCCAGCAGCCCGTCGTGCGACAGATAGCCGAGGGTGTCGACCTCGAGGAAGTCGCGGATCTCGTCCACGGTCTTGACCGCGCCGATCAGTTCGCTCCGGCTCGGCGTGTCGATCCCGTAGAAGCACGGGTGGGTCACCGGCGGGGAGCCGACCCGGAAATGGACCTGCGCCGCTCCGGCGCGGCGCAGCATCCGCACCAGCTTGCGACTGGTGGTGCCCCGCACGATCGAGTCGTCCACGACCACCACGCGCCGCCCGGCCAGCACCTCGCGCACGGGGTTGAACTTGATGCGCACGCTCGAATCGCGCGCGCCCTGCTGCGGCTGGATGAAGGTGCGGCCGACGTAGTGGTTGCGGATCAGCCCGAGTTCGAACGGGATGCCCGAGCGCTCGGCGTAACCCAGCGCGATGCTGTTGCTCGAATCGGGCACCGCGATCACCACGTCGCCATCGGCGGGCTGTTCCTGCGCGAGACGGTGACCGATCCGGCGCCGCACACGGTCGACGGTGTCGCCGAACACGCGACTGTCGGGACGGGAGAAGTAGATGTGCTCGAAGATGCAATGCCGCGGTCGCTCGGCCGCCGGGAGCGCGCGCACGGCGCGGATGCCCTGCGGGTCGATGCGCACCAGTTCGCCGGGTTCGACGTCCCGCAGGAAGTCGGCCTTCACCAGGTCGAGCGCGCAGGTCTCGCTCGCCACGACGTAGCCGTCGCCGAGCCGACCGATACACAACGGCCGGAACCCGTGCGGATCGCGCACCGCGAACACGGCATCGGGCGTGAGCACGACCAGTGAATACGCGCCGCGCACCTGCTTCATGGCTTCGATCAGCGCTCCCTGGGCGTCCTCGGCGCTTGACAGCGCCATGAGATGCAGGAACACCTCGGTATCGAGCGTGGTCTGGAAGATCGACCCCGAGCCCTCGAGCCCCGCTCGTAGATCGCGCGCGTTCACGAGGTTCCCGTTGTGCGCGAGCGCCAGCGAACCGCCGCGGTACACCACGCGCAATGGCTGGGTGTTCTCAAGCGTCAGACCGCCGGTGGTCGAGTACCGGTTGTGTCCGATCGCGAGCCGGCCACCGAGCCGCGAGATGACGGCCTCGTCGTAGACGTCGGTCACCAGCCCGATCCCCTTATGGGAGTGGAACGCGCCCTTCTCGTCGCAGCTGACGATGCCGGTCGCCTCCTGCCCGCGATGCTGGAGCGCGTGCAGCCCGAGACAGGTCACCTCGGAGGCGTGGGGCACCCCCACCGCGGCGAACACGCCGCATTCCTCGCGCCACGTCTCGCTGGCCAGCAGGTCCATCACGCCCTCCCGGGGGTTCTCGGCGCGGGTCTCAGCGCGCGTCGGATCGGATCCACGGCAGCGGGATCTCCCCTGCCGTCACGTCCATGGTCTGCGCATGCGGATTGCAAAGCAACCCCTGATGACGGTCCACCAGCAGCGCCAGCTCGCGCGCCGCGGCGAGCGGATCGGCGGCGCCCTCGAATCGCAGCGCCCATACCACGCTCTCGCGTACGTCAGCTTGCTCCCCGGTCTGGTGCCGCCACCACCGCTCCGCCCCCGGACGGCGTTCGCCGCCGCGATCGGTGACGCACACCAGCACCTCGCCCGCCCCGGTGGGAGCCGCGTCGGCCGTCGCGAAGCGAAGCGTGCAGCGTTCCTTGTGGGGATTGTAGAACTGGATCGAACGGTGGAGCAGGGCGTCGACCTCCCGGGGTGCCGGCAGCGCGCCGGTCACCTCGATCAGACGCAGCCGGCGCAGCCCGCCCAGCGAACGCCCGGCGGCCAGCCGTGCGCGCGCCACGGCGAACGCCGACACCGCCGCCGGGTCGTCGGACCGCAGCTCGATCCACGCCTGCGCCACCGTGCGCGACGGGGTCGCGTTCAAGCGCCCTCCAGATGTCGGCGCAGGCCGTCGAACAGCAGCAACCCGGGGCCCGCGGCGGCGAGATCGCCGTGCTCGAGCACGGCGTCGCGACGATGCCCCCACGGACCCGCCATGGTTCGCGCCAGGCCACCGAGATCCTGCGCGCGCTCCGGATGAGGCATGATCGCAAGCACGTTCCCGGCGGCGTTGCACACCGCCGCGGCGGCGGCCTCGGCGCCGTTCGGATCGTCGGGGAAGCGCTGCGCGACCTCTCCGGACAGCGTGGCATATCGCAGCGGCACCTGCCCCGCCGCGAGCAGCGCTTCGAACCCGCCGGGCGTCGTCGTGGTGAAGCGGCCCTCACCGTGCGCGACCGGCATGGGCAGCACCGAGCCCGCGGGGATGGCGCACGTGAACACGCAGTTCGACGGTTCGACACGCGTGTAGACCCAGCGCGCGTAGTAGCCCGAGCGGTCACGCATGCGATTGTGCGCGAGCGCCAGCCCGACCCGGCCGTCGTCCGGCACCAGCCCGGCTTCCACCAGCACCTGCGCGCCATTGCAGATCCCAAGCACCGGCTTGCCGCGTGCGGCCTCCTCGGCCAGCGTGTCCATCAGCGGATCCTTCGCCGCGAGCGCGCCGGCCCGGACGCGGTCCTGGTACGAGAAGCCACCCGGCACGAGGTAGGCGTCGTAGCGCGCGAGCTCGGAGGCGGGGCGCGTCCAGCCGAACACCTCGGCCGCGAGACCGACCCGCTCCAGCGCAAGCACGCTCTCGGCCTCGCAGTTGACGCCGGGGAAGCGGAGCACGGCGACGCGGGCGGGGCTCACGCCGGCTCCCATTCAGCGGTCATCCGGCATGCGTCACCGATCATTCCACCTCCTCGTTCCACAGCCGCGGCAGAGGCGAGGCCACCGCGGCTCGAAGCTCGTCCGGTGTCCACATCATCCGCGCTCCGTCGGTGCCCATCACGCGCAGCTCGCCGTGCGAGCCGACGGTGCCGATCGGCCATGCCGTGAGACGGCGTTCGCGGGCGGCGTGGAACAGTGCCGTGGCACATGCTGGCGGCACCTCGAACACGATCGCCGGCGACTCGCTGAACAGCGCCACGTCCGCCGGGGCCTCGAGCACGGCCAGGTCGACCTCGGCTCCGAGTCGCTCGGACGGCGCGGCGGACAGCAGCATCTCGACCAGCGCCAGCGCCAGCCCGCCCTGCGACACGTCGTGCGCCGCGCGCACCCAGCGCTGCTCGGCGGCCAGCACCGCGAGCTCGTGCAGCCGGGCCTCGCGCTCGAGATCGAGCGGCGGTGGCGCGCTCCCTGGCTCGCGCAGCACCTCGCGAGCGTAGAGCGAGCCGGTGAGAGTGTCGCGGACGTCGCCGACCAGGAGCAGGAAATCGCCCGGGCGTGACAGCGCCTGACCCACCGCCGTGGTCACGTCGCCGAGCACGCCCGCGCACATCACGATCGGGGAAGGCGGGATGGCACGCCGTCCGACCTGGTTGTAGAGGCTGACGTTCCCACTCACATACGGCAGCGGCTCGCCGCGCGTGGCCAGTCCGCCCAGCGCCTCGGCGGCGACCGCAAGCCCCTCGAGCGTGGCCTCGAGGTCGCCCATCACCGCGGGGTCCTCGGGATGCCCGAAGTTGAGACAGTCGGTGAGCGCCCAGGGCCGCGCACCGACGCAGGCGACGTTGCGCGCCGCCTCGGCCACCGCGTGCCGGGCACCCAGTTCGGGATCCGCGGCGCACCACGACGGGTCGCCACCGGCCGCGAACGCCACGCCGAGCGGGCGCTCGGGGTGCACACGGATCACCGCCGCGTCCCCCTCGCCCGGACGCAGCCAGGTGCGGCCCTGCACCTCGGAGTCGTAGTGACGGAACAGGTACTCGCGCGAGCAGCCGTTCCAGCTCCCCGCCACCAGCAGGAGCGCGGCACGGGTCTCGACGTCGGCGCGGCGTCGCGTCAGCGGTGGCGCCGGTGCCCGCCGGCGACTCGGACGCATCACGCGCCGGCCCTCGGTGATGGCCTCGACCGCACAGTCCACCAGCACCTCGCCCCGCCAGGTCACGCGGTACGTGCGCTCCTCGCGTGCGCGTCCGATCACCCGCGCACCCGCCCCGGGATACACGTCGCCGAGCGCGAAGCGTTCGTTGTAGATGGCGCACGCCTCGGCCGCGAAATGCTCGGGCAGCACCCAGCAGAACCGTTCCTGCGTCTCGGCGCACAGCAGCACCTCGGGCGGCACCGGGCGGTCGACCCGATGCACGTGGTCGAGCACGATGTCGGCGCCCCGGCCGCCGGCTGCGGCCAGTTCGCTGGTGGCACATGCCACGCCGCCGGCGCCCAGGTCCTTGAACCCGACCGCGAGGCCGCGCTCGCGCACCAGCCGGAACATCTCGGCATTGGCCACGTGCAGCACCCGCTTGAGGAACGGGTCGGGCAGCTGCACCGCCCCGCGCTGATCGTCGCCACCCAGTTCGCCCGACGCGAACGCGGCGCCGCCGAAGCCGCTCTCGTCCGTCGGCTTGCCCACCAGGACGAACACCCACGGGCCCGGTCCATCGGGAACGCGACTGCGCATCACGCCGTCGCGGGGCCCAAGCCCCATCGCCATCACGTTGACGAGGCAGTTGCTCGCGAACCCGTCATCGAATACCACGTCGCCGCCCAGATTGGGGACGCCGAGCGCGTTGCCGTAGCTCGCGATCCCCTCCACCACGCCGCGCACGATGTCACGCGCCGCCACGCCACCAGTCGCCGGGTGGCCGAATCGCAGCGCGTCCATCACGCCCACCACCTCGGCTCCCATACATCCCACGTCGCGCACGATGCCGCCCACGCCGGTGGCGGCACCCTCGACCGGCAGTACCTGGCTCGGGTGGTTGTGGCTCTCGTGCGCCAGGACCAGCACGATGTCCTCGCATGGCGCGGGCAGCGCCACCACGCCCGCGTCCTCGCCCGGCCCGAGAATCACCTGGGGTGCCTTCGTGGGGAGCCGCTTGAGCAGGTGACGGGTCGACTTGTAGGAGCAATGCTCGCTCCACAGGATCCCGAACAGCACCGCCTCGGGCCAGTAGGGTGGACGCCCGAGCAATTCTCCGAGTCGCGCGACCTCATCGGGCTCCAACGTCACCCCGCGCGCCGCGAGCCCTCTCGAGACCGCGCCGGGATCGAGCGCCTCGGCCGGCGTCCACGCCGGCGCGGCGGGCGTGCCGGCGATCACGATGGCTTCCCGGCGCGCGCGAACAGGGCGTCCACGCTGCGCAGGTAGGGCGCCAGGTCGAAGCACGCCGTGAGCGCCTCGGGCGACAGCGCCGAGCGCACGCGAGGGTCTCCGGCGAGCCGCTCGCGGAAGCGACCATCGCCGTCGAGCGCGGCGAGCGCGTGCTCCTGCACGATGCGATAGGCCTCGTCCCGTGCCGAACCGGCCGCGATGAGGGCGAGCAGCACCTTCTGCGAGAAGACCAGCCCGCCACCGGCGTCGAGCCGCCGCAGCATGGTCTCCGGATGCACCACCAGCCCGCTCACCACCGTGTCGAGTTCGGCCAGCATGAAGTCGGCGAGCAGGAACGCGTCGGGAAGCGCCACCCGCTCGACCGAGCTGTGACTGATGTCGCGCTCGTGCCAAAGCGCCTGGTCCTCGAAGCCGGCCAGCGCGTAGCCGCGAAGCAGGCGCGCGAGTCCGCAGATGCGCTCGCTCGCGATCGGATTGCGCTTGTGCGGCATCGCTGACGAGCCCTTCTGCGCGCGGCCGAACGGCTCCTCGGCCTCCCGCACCTCGCTGCGTTGCAGGTGCCGGATCTCGGTCGCGATCTTCTCCATCGTGCCGCCGAGCACCGCCATCGCGGCCAGCAGCGCGGCATGACGGTCGCGCTGCACGACCTGGTTCGCGACCGGCTCGGGCACCAGTCCGAGGCTGGCGAGTGCGGCGGTCTCCACCGCGGCGTCGATGTGGACCAGCGTGCCCACCGCACCCGAGAACTTGCCGACGGCGCAATCGGCGAGTGCCGCTCCGAGTCGCGTCCCGGAGCGGCCGAGCTCCTCGCTCCAGACCAGGCACTTGAGACCGAATGTGATGGGCTCGGCGTGGATACCGTGCGTCCGTCCCACCATCGGCGTGCCCCGGTGACGCTCGGCGAGCGCGTAGGTCGAACGCCGCAGCCGCCGCACCCCCTCGAGCAGCAATGTCCCCGCCTCCTGGATCTGGCACGCGAGCGCGGTGTCGACCAGGTCCGAACTGGTCATGCCGGCATGCACGTGACGCGCGTCGTCGCCGATCGATTCCGACAGCATGCTGAGGAACGCGATCACGTCGTGACGAACCTCGGCCTCGATCGCCAGCATGCGCGTCTCGTCGAGCCGGGCGGAACCGCGCGCACGGGCGGCGACGCCGGCCGGCACCTCGCCACGCGACTCGCGTGCCGCCACCGCCGCCAGCTCGACCTCGAGCCACCATTCGAGACGGCGCGCGTCGCTCCAGGCATGGCTCATCGCAGGACGCGAGTAGCGCGCGATCATCGCTCGCTCCCGCGCGGCATCTCGGACAGCGTGACCCTGAGCTCGGTGCTCTTGCCGTCGCGCTCGACCTCGAGCTTGAGCACGTCCCCCACCTGCGCGCCGTAGATCCCGCGCTGGGCGTCGTCCACCGAGTTGGCGGGGAGCCCGTTCACCTTACGGATCCGGTCGCCCACCTTCACCCCCGCGCGCGCGGCCGGACCGCTGGGATCGACCCGCGTCACCACCAGCCCGCCGAGATCGTCGAAGCCGAGCCGCTGCGCCAGGATCGGCGTCACCGGCTGGAGCGACATGCCCGGATACGGCTGGCGGATGCGGCCGAAGCGCTTGATGTCGTCGAGCACGCGCTTGGCGAGGTTGATCGGGATCGCGAACCCGAGACCGATCGAGCCGCCGCCCTGCGTGAAGATGAACGAGTTGATCCCGATCACCTCACCGTCGGCGTTGACCAGCGGGCCGCCGCTGTTGCCCGGATTGATGGCGGCGTCGGTCTGGATCATGTTCTTGTACAGTCCCGTCTCGGTGACTTCGGACTTGATGTCACGCCGCGTGGCGCTCACGACTCCCGCCGTCACCGTCGGCTTGGTGTCGTTGAGCAGGAATCCGAACGGACTCCCGATCGCGATCGCCCACTCGCCCACCATGAGCTGGTCACTGTCGCCGAGGGTGACCGGCTTGAGGTTGCCGGCGTCCAACTGGATCACCGCCAGGTCGTACACCGCGGACGCCCCAAGCAGCTTCGCCGCCACCTGCCGCCCGTCCGACAGCGTCACCGTGACCTGGTCGGCGTTGCGCACGACATGTTCGTTGGTGACCACCAGGCCGCTCGCGTCGACGATGAATCCGGAGCCCATGCTGGGGACGCGCTGGCGGTACTCCTGCATCGGGAAGAACTGGTCGAAGAACTGGTCGTGCATCATGCCGCCGAACGGATCGGTGCGCACGACCTGCGTCGACACCACGCTCACCGTCACCACCGACGGGCTCACGCGCTCGGCCGCGTTGACGATGGCGTTGCGCCGCGAGGCGCCCGGATCGGTGGCGGCATGCGCGCCCTGGGAAGCGAGCAGCGAGGCGATGGCGACGATCACGGCGGACCGGCCGGCGGGTCCGCGACGACAGGGGTGGATCACGGGTAGAACACCTCCTCGAGACACAGCGCCTGGGGCGGCGCCGTGGCGCCCGCCTTCGATCTACGGCGCGATTGCAGCACCGCACGCATCGCCGCGGCGGGATCCGCCGCGTGCATCACGGCGAGCGCCGTGCCGACCACGTTGCGAACCATGTGATACAGGAAATGGTCGGCGACCAGGTCGAGCTGCAGCCCTCCCTCCCATCGCCGCCATCCGGCGCGCGCCATGCGGCATACCGGGCGGGTCGGCGAGCTGCCGCTCGCCTCGAACGCCGAGAAATCGTGCTCGCCCTCGAGCGCCCGCACCGCACGCTCGAGCGCGTCCGCGTCCAGCGGCCGCCGCGGGTGCCACGCCACGCGCCGGAACAGCACGTCCTCGCGATCGAGCAACCGGTAGGCGTAGCGTCGTGCACGTGCCGACCGGCGCGCGTCGAAACCGGGATCCGTCTCGGCGGCTTCGAGCGCCTCGAGGTCGGACGGCAGGCGGCGGCGCAGCATCGGAACGATGGCCCGCGCCGGCAGGCGCGTGTCGAGCCGGAACGACGCCACCTGACCGCGCGCGTGCACGCCCGCGTCGGTGCGGCCCGCCGCCACCGTGGTGACGGTCTCCCCGAACACGTCCGACAGCGCGGTCTCGAACTCCCCCTGAGCCGTGCGCAGCTCGGGCTGTCGCTGCCAGCCATGGAAGGCGGTCCCCTCGTACGCCACCGTCACCCGGAAGGTCCTCATCGGTCGGCGCGCCACCCGGCCGCGCCCAGGAAGAGTGCCAGACCGGCCACGGTGGCGAGCATGCGTGGCGCGTCCCACGCCCCGCGCACTCGCACCAGCGGTCGCACCCGGTAGTGCCGGGCCTCGAGCGCCAGCGCCACCCGGTCGGCGCGCTCGAGCGAGGCGGTGAGCGTGGGCACCACCGTCGCGCGCAGCCGCTCCATGCGCTCGCCCAGACCCCGCGGCTCACGCCCGGCCCGCAGCCGCTGCACACGCGCGATGCGCCGCGCCTCCTCACGCACCAGCGGCACGAAGCGCAGCGCCAGCCCGAGCATGACACGGGCCTCGGCGACCGGCGCGCCGAGCCGCGCGAACGGAAGGAGCACCCCGGCCAGAGCGTCGGCCGCCCGCTCGCCGGGCCACAGCGCCGTCAGCCCCAGCACCGCCGCGAGCGCGCCGGCCATGCGCACCGAGAGCAGCAGGCCGAGCCGCGCACCCTCGAGCGTCGGGTCACGGCCGAGCACCCGCGGCCAGCCGAGCGGGGTGCCGGGCGTGAGATAGAGATTCAGCACCCACGCGATCGCGGCGCCGGTGACGAGCATGCGCCACCAGCCGCGCGACGGCGCCCGTGCACC
>Ga0315273_10009338_pt1 | contig 12427 bp, 10 predicted proteins | sample YL17G02_0_MG_FD_205753 | JGI IMG/M metagenome (GOLD analysis project Ga0315273, IMG submission 205753) | Sediment microbial communities from Yellowstone Lake, YNP, Wyoming, USA - YL17G02_0 | ecosystem: Environmental > Aquatic > Freshwater > Lake > Sediment | place: USA: Wyoming | collected... | reverse complement strand
TCTTTTATATGGTCTGGAATATCTTCTGATTTTATCGTCTCTTTCCCTTCTGTTTTTTGTATATCATCTTCCCATCGGAAACCCTCTTTTATAGCTTCTTCTTTGGTCAACGGAAAATTATCCTGCGTAATTGTTTCGTTGTAAGCAAATGGCGCAAGTTCGGGAGGAAAATAAAGTCCATATAGATTTTTCTCCTTTAATTCGGCAACAATTTTAGCTCTAATCGCTCCGTATTCCTCTTTCGTATACCTTTTATTTAAAATCACATATTTACCGTTTCTGACACTATCGCAACCAAAGCAATATTCGCAAGAACGCAAAGCAAAGGAGTAATCAATGTCATGCGAGCCAGTACTCCACCATGAACCAATAACATTACTTGAAGTTCCAACAGCAACGCATTCTAATAATAATTCGCTTCTTCTGCCATGACCAATCAAGTCATAACAATTCTTTGTGTGTTTGTTTGAAAAAAGAAATTTGGAGTCTTCGCAAAAAGATATTTCGTATGAATTATGGCAGTTTTTCGATTCAAAAATATAATCTCCGGAAACATTTACGTTTTTCAGATTGTTATTTTCCTTTCTGGGAAAACGCATCGAAAATTTTTCAAACTGATTTTGAAATGCTTTCATTTTTTTATAACTTCCTTTTATCTCCGACACTCTCCGTATATACTCATCTCTTGACAATTGTTCATTTAAAAAATAAAAAGATTTATGCCGTAAATTTACGCACCCAAAACAATTTTGACAATCTGAACAATTTAAAAGAAAAGTGGAATCTATGCAATTGTCCGCATTTTGCGCCCATACAATTCCAGAACTCATATTCACGTTTACTACCTCATAAATCTTTTCGGCTTTATTCGCATAATATGAATCAAGTGCTTCGCGACACAAAATCAGCCCCCGGGAATAAGCGCATTCTTCATTATTGGGGCCTGAATTAAAAATAAAATAGCAGTTTTTGTTTCCTCCCGCAAAATTAGTATACTCGCTATTTATATTTGGACCAACATCTTCAGAAGCAAAAATGCCCGCTTTCGGAACACGCATCATTAATTCTTTCATCTGATCGAAAAAAGGCTTTCGGGGATCATAATCTTTCCCAAAAGAAAATGGATCCCACTTTTCAGAAAGCCAGCAATCTTTGCAATAGATGGTATAGGGAGATTTCGGACCATACATTGAAATCGTGGATTTTCCGCACAATGCACAAATGCGGTTATAAAGAATTATTTCATTTCTGAAAAGCGCTCGCCATTTAAAACGGCATTGCGGGCAGTTTATGGGTGGAGAAACTTCCATTTTTTCATAAAATCCAAAATCGTCAGTTTCAATTATGAAATCTTTTTTGCAGTTCTGGCAATTTCTTTTTTCATTTTGCATGCTTATTCCAAAATTTTTCTCAAAACATCTTCGGGCACCTCTTTTGCTTTTTCTTCTTTTTTAGGTTCTATTTTTTCGGTTTTTTCTAAAATGAGATTTTTCAATTTATTCATATCTTCTGGACTGGCGGCGCGATTTCTGGACGATACAACTTCTTTAATTTTGTTTTTCAGAGAATCAAGCGGCATAGGTTCTGGAGCAGGCTCTGATAAAACTTTATTTAGAACTTTTTTCAATTCTGTATTATCTTTCCCGACGAACTTCGTTGTCGGGATCCCAACCCCTTTAGGTGTCGGGGTTTTATTAAAAACTTTTTTAATAGTATCCAGTATTCCAGGCTTGCCCGCCGAAGAAGGCTTATCAACAGGAGAAAAATGTTTACTGACTTTTTCTGTGTATCTGTTTTCGCTCTCTTCGGCCTTCGCGCTCTTTGGTTTAAATTCTATTCCCAAATCAGCCAATGGTTTGAAAAATTTTGACTCGTCGTATTTAATTTGATTTTCCGAACTCTTTTCCACTTTGACCTCCCCGGATTTTATTTTGGCTATACAATCTTTACAATAAACTGCCCGGCCCGGCTCCGGTTTAAAAGGCACCGTCGTTTCTTTTTTACAGAAAGAACAAACAGCCGGAAATTTCCCTACGCCTGAGGAAGATTCATTTTCATTGCCAAGCGACATCCCGCTCCAGTCATTAATTTCCCTTTCCACAACTTCTTTAGGCCGGCAATAAAGGTCGCGGGAAGATTTGATAACCTCTTCTTCTATTTTTTTATCACCCACCTTGACCATGGGCGGCAAAGTTTTGGCGGAAAAAGGTCTGGAGGTTACTCCATCTATCATTAATTTCAAATAAACTTTATAGTTTGGCAAATTCACTATATCTTGAGGGGTAAATTCCGGCTCGAACTCTTTCTCCAAAAATTCCGCGTCGTCGGAACCAACCCTGAAAACTATCATTGTGCCGACGTTGCCAAAAACGGCATCGCGCACAGCGGAACTTTTATCGGAAATAAGCTGAGCGGTGTATTGATGAGCCATTGTAAGGTTTAATCTATATTTTCTAGCTTCAGATAAAATACCGGCGAAAGCATCGGTTACGAAATTCTGGAATTCATCCACGTAAAGGTAAAAGTCCTTGCGATGTTCCTCGGGAATACGCACGCGCTCCATCGCCGCCAGCTGAATCTTGGTAATAATCATCCCGCCCAAGAGCCCGGAGTTATCCTCTCCGATACGCCCTTTGGAAACATTTACGAGAAAAATCTTCCCTTCATTCATGATGTCAAAAATATTAATAGTGCTGATAGATTGGCCGACGACATTTCGGATGATAGAAGTGGAAAGAAACTGCCCGACTTTATTTTGAATCGGCGCAATGGCTTCATTTCTAAATTTGTCCTGCCAAGCTTCGTATTCATGAACCCAAAAAGCCTTAATGACGGGGTCTCTTAAATTGGAAATTATTTTCTGGCGATAATCTTTATCCACTAGCATTCTGGGAATTCCCAAAAGCGTCGTGCCGGGAGTATCCAGTAGAGCCAAAATTGTATTATTTAAAATATATTCCATTCGAGCGCTCCAAGCATTCGCCCAAATTTTGGTAAAAATACCCATCAGCCCGGAAGCTACCAAATGTTTGTATCGCGGATCAATCAGCTCGAGCACGTTAAAACCAATATGATAATCGGCATCGGCCGGGTTGAAATAAACCACATCTTTCATGCGGTGAGGCGGAATAGCCGAAAGAACTGCTTCAACATTTTCTCCGTGCGGGTCAACCAGGCAAACCCCCTCGCCATTCTGAATATTCTGGATAATCATGTTGAACATCAGCACGGATTTTCCGGTGCCGGACTTTCCGAGTATATAAACATGCTGGCGCCGGTCTTTGCGCTTGATGCCAAAAAGCTGATTTCTGTCACGAAAAGTCGTCAGTCCAAGATAAGTAACATCTTTATTTATGGGTATTTCCGGCAAGTCCATAATTAAATTATAACAGATATTTCCCAAACTAAAAAGCCCCGCATTAAGGGCTTTTTAAAACCAAAGTTGAATTATGTCTTTGGTGGCTCATTTTCACCTTCTTTTTTTTCTTTGAATTCCGCATCTTTGACTTCGGGACCTTGTTCTTCTGGTGTTTTAGTTCCGGCAGTTGCGCCAGCCTTACTAATCGCCTCGCCAATTTTGGACATTTCAGCAGAAAGTTCTTCGGTGGCTTTCTTTATTGCCTCTCCATCGGTACCGTCTTTCACACCCCGGAGCGCGGTAATTTTTGCATTCACGCTGTCTTTTACTTCGGCCGGAATCTTTGCTTCATTGTCTTTCAGGGCTTTCTCGGCAGTATAAATAATCATCTCCGCGGTATTTTTAATCTCGGCATTTTCTTTTTTCTTTTTATCTTCTTCGGCATGCAGTTCCGCATCGGCCTGCATTTTTTTAATATCTTCTTCTTTGAGTCCGGAACTGGCCTCTATTCTGATGGATTGGGTTTTGCCGGAGGCCTTGTCTTTCGCCGCCACATTCAAAATTCCATTTACATCCACATCAAAAGCGACTTCAATCTGCGGCATGCCCCGAGGCGCTGGCGGAACTCCGTCCAAGATAAATCGCCCCAGAGATTTGTTATCGGACGCCATCGGGCGCTCTCCCTGCACGATATGTATTTCCACCGAGGTTTGATTATCGGCTGCCGTGGAGAATATTTGAGATTTGGAAGATGGGATAGTTGTATTTCTTTCAATTAATTTTGTCGCTACTCCGCCCAATGTCTCAATACCCAAAGAGAGCGGTATCACGTCCAACAGCAAGACATCGCGCACCTCCCCTTGAAGCACGCCGGCCTGAACCGCCGCGCCCAGCGCCACAACTTCATCCGGGTTGATGGACATATTCGGGTCTTTGCCGAAAAGATTTTTAACTACTTCCACCATCTTCGGCATGCGGGTCTGCCCGCCCACCATGATTATTTCATTTATCTCGCTCATTTTAAATGGTGAAGCAGCGAGAGCCCTCTTGGTAATTTCAATAGAGCGGTCAATATATTCTTTGGAGAGAGATTCCAGCGTCGCGCGGGACATTTTCATCAGCAAATGCTTCGGTCCGGAGGCATCGGAAGTAATGAATGGAATATTTATTTCGGCTTCTATCGTAGTGGAAAGCTCATGTTTGGCTTTTTCGGCCGCTTCTTTCAGTCTCTGGTGAGCGAGCGGATCTTTGATTATATCTATACCGGATTCTTTTTTGTATTCTTCGGCAATATAGTTTATTATTTTTCTATCAATATCGCCTCCGCCCATATGGCTGTCGCCATCAGTTGACTTCACTTCTATCACATCATCGCCGATTTCCAACACGGACACGTCAAAAGTCCCCCCACCGAAATCGTAGACAACGATTTTTTCATTTTTCTTTTTATTAAATCCATAAGCCAGCGCGGCCGCCGTCGGTTCGTTAATGATGCGCTTCACATCCAGCCCTGCGATAGTGCCGGCATCTTTGGTCGCTTTTCTTTGCGCATCGTTGAAATAGGCTGGCACGGTAATAACCGCTTCGGTGATTTTTTCTCCCAACTTTGTCTCTACATCCGATTTTATTTTCTGTAAAATCATCGCGGAAATTTCTTCCGGCCGGTAAAACTTATCCGCCATTTTTACTTTTACTCCGCCGTCTTCACCTTTCTCAATTTTAAATGAGGCCATGGTTCGATCTTTCTGCACTCCCGGGTCGTCAAAATGATGCCCCATATAGCGCTTCATTTCGGAAATTGTATTTTCTGGATTAGTCACCGCCTGCCTCTTGGCCAGAAGACCGACAATCCGGTCGCCATTTTTTGCAATCGCCACTACCGAGGGCGTTGTACGATTTCCTTCTACGTTCTCAATAATTTTCGGCGCGCCTCCTTCAATGATAGCGACTGCCGAATTTGTTGTACCCAAATCTATACCTATTATTTTTGACATAATTTTTTAATTAAACTTATAATATTTATTACTGCCCTATAGTATATACCAGTATAAAATATTTAGCAAGTTTTTCGTGGTCGCGAAATACTTGTTTAAGTATTAAATATTTGATATAATGACATTATGGTCAAAAAACCCAATATACAAAAGGCTATTTTGAAAATTCTGGCTGAAAAACCAGCTGTCTCCATGCAGTCAATAATGGAAAACCAAAACCCAAAGACGAGTTATGCCCTAACCCGATCTATGAAAAATTTAGTGGAAGCCGGTTGTGCAGAATTGCATAAATCAGATAATAAAAATTATTTTAAAATAACCAAAAAAGGAAAAACCAAATTAAATACAATTAGACTTGAGGGCGAAGATGCTTTAGTTTCTACTTCCTGGGATGGATTTTGGAGAATTATTCTGCTTGATCTTCCCGAAAATAGGAAGCCGGAACGTGAATCTCTGCGCTATCTTCTAAAAAAAGCCGGCTTCGTCTGTCTCAAAAATTCCGCCTGGATTTCCCCTTTCCCTTTTGAACATTTATTTACGAATATAAAAAAAGACCTCGGCCTGACGACCGAGATGATGATTATTGTCACCGAGTTCATAGATGAAGAAAGTAAAAAAGTTTTATTTAAAACTTTCGGGAAATAAAAACCTTTATTCGCCTATTCGCGCGAATTAGAGATATTAATAAACTTCCTTATTGTAACAACTCTCACAATAAACTTTTTCCGGGCGACCTAGTGAGTATGGAGTTTCAAATTCTATTTCGCATTTGTTTTGGTGGTCGTGATTTTTTTTGCTGCACATACAGGCGCGATGCCATAGTTTTCGGAGTGGACGCAAATCAAACCTTCTTTTATAGCGGCAATTCGGACACTTTCTCGGAAATGGAATTTTTTCTTTTCTCAAAAACAAAAGTTCGTTGCGAGTAATGTTGTAATTCTTGGAACAACCAACGCAAATAAAAATTTCATTCAAGAAAGAATCTGGCACATCTTCAATTTTATCTGGAATGGATGCGCTGGAAATTGTTTCTTGGCCGAAAGTCCCGGGAATATTATCTTCCCATTGCCAGCCCTTGGCTAAAATTTCTTCTTTTTTTATCGGCATATAAAGCGCGCCTTGCGTTTCATTATAATAAACTGGCGCTATTTGTGGCGGAAAAAATTCTCCGTACTCCCCTGTTTTTTTCATATACTCAATAATTTTTTCTTTCAATGCCTGATAGTCTGTTTTGGAATATTTTTTATTGAAAATCATATACTCGCCTTTCTTAACACTCACACAGCCAAATAAATTCTGGCTATTTTGGCAAGTATCGGAATAGGATACATTGGCATTATCATAACAAAGATGGCAAAATTGGCAGTCATAAAGACGTACGGCTCCTTGACACTCATAACAAAGAGCTACATTGTACCCCACATGATATAAATCCATAGAATCTTTTAATTCAAGACAACTGTAAACATATTTACAATTTTCTCCTTTGTTGACTTCAAAAGATTGAATTACATTTCTACAATCATAAAGTAAAGACCCGACAGAATTTACATTTCTTTCGCTGACAACATAACGATGAATAGTATCTTGCTCCATTAGATCTTTAAATTCTTTATTTAGTCCTTCGCGAATTACAAAAGAAGATAATTCACAATCTTTCATTTTTTCCAAATATGCTTCTCGGGTATATTGTTGGTTTTTAAAGACATAACTTTTGTTACGTAAATTCGTGGACATAAAGCAATTATTGCACCCGTGGCAATCATAACAATAGCAACAAGACGAACAATCTTTTAAAAAAAGACTGTATTGGCATTGGTAAGACCTGCGCGAATCAATGCATTCATAAAGCCGTTCTCCGGCTTCATATATATAAGAACAATCCATAGAATCACGTGATTTCATCGTCCAAGAACTATACATAACATTTTCACCATCAAAAACAGAGAAAGAAAGATAAACATTTTTATTATCACCAGAGTGATTTGTATAATCGGAATTGACGCTGTTTTTGTTGAGTAATGCCATGCGTGGAACTTTTAATTGCAACTCGTGAAATTGCTCAAAAAATGGCCGATTAAAATCAAAATCCTGCCCGAAAGATGTCGGGTCCCAGCCATCTCCCCACCAGCATTCATTACAATATACTTTATGTGGCTTGTTGGGAGAATAAATAGTGACAGTACTTTTCCCGCAAAGGTCGCAGTTCCGCCTATACAAAGTGCGCTCATTCCTCCAGGCATAACGCCTTTGCTGTCGGCATTCTACACACCAAGTCGGCGGAGGAACTTTTATTTTTTCGTAAAAATTAAAATCTTCCGGTTCTATAGTGAAGTCTTTTTTGCAGTTTTGGCAATTTTTAGTTTCGCTTTGCATAATCAAGCTATATTTTGCTTATAACATTCTTCGCAGGCGATTTTCTTATAATTCCACTCCGGCGGATAATAAGCATTTATATCTTTTTGACAGTAAATGCATTTATACGGATAACCCTTTAATACGGCAGTTTTCCCGGCTTTTTTAAGCATTCGTAAATCAAAATGTATTCTAGATAAAGCAAAATTTTTTCTTTTATGAAATTCGTATTCAGCCTCTGAAATATTAAATCTGTATTTACTTTCTGGACAAATTAAAGCTTGTGATGAGATACTTTTTTGGGTATCAATTATACTATCAGGAAGTTCTAAAGAAGAAATACCATCTTGCGACGACAAATTTTCTTCTGACCAATACCCACCTTTTTTGATTATTTCATCTTTAGATATGTCCGGAAAATAAATCATGCCAGTAGAAAAATTATAATCACCGAGTCCCATAGAATATGGAAAAAATTTTCCATATTCACCATCACGCTCCATATCTTCAATAATTTTATTTTTTAAATTTTCATATTCTTCTTTACTATATTGTTTATTTAAAATACAGTATTTCTTCTTTCTCAAACCCACGCAACCAAAACAATATTCGCATTCAATGCATAAATCCAGGTATTCAGAATATCGGGCATCGGACCAAGTTGAATGTTTTATTTGGTATCCGCCAAATACGCAACTATTATTTCCGGAAACTTCATCATTCCAAGTACCCAGTTGATCTATGCAGTCTTTCGTATTTAGTCCCCTCAATTGATTTCTGCAATTTTGAGAATTTTCCCAGGTAAATACATTTACACATTTATCACAATTAGTAAGATAATTGCCAACAGAATTAGTGGTTTTGAGATTTAAATTTTCACGATGAACAGTATTATTTTTTAATATATTTTCAAATTCATTTTTTAAAATTTCAATATTTTTATATGAATCTAATTTGACTTTTTTTAATTCTTTTAAATATTCATCTTTAGTATATTGTTTATTTCTTATGCAAAATTGCTTATTGCGCAAATTATAACACATAAAGCAGTTCTGGCAGTTGCGGCAATCAAAGAGAAAAAAAGAATCTATGCAATCTCTTGAAAATTCTGAAAAATTTAAGTTGAAAGAATTGTGACACGCCAAACAATTATAAGAATTCTGTAAATTATAACAAAGCACAAGACCAAAAGAATCTTTTGATTCTATGATTCTGAAAGAATAACTTAAGTTTTCACATTTAACAAAAGATCTAGATAAATAACAATTTTTTGACTCCCAAGCATCATCACACCAATCGCAGTTTGTATTATTTTCACCGGTTTGATGCGGACGCGGAACTTTTTCTTGAAGCTCTTTTAATTGGTCAAAAAAAGATCTTGATGGATCATAAACTTGCCCGAAAGACATTGGATCCCAACCGTCCCCCCACCATTCATGTGATTTATAGATAGGATATCTTGGCTTACTTGGCAATACAGTTATCAAGCTTTCTCCCGACAAATCTGAAACACCTTTTCTAAATTTTCCAAAAACCCAAAAAGCAAAATATTGCTTTAATCTGCATTCAAAACACTGTTTCGGAATTTTCAAACCAACTTTTTCATATAAAAGCAAATCGCCAGAATCTATAACAAATTTATTTTTACAATTTACACAAACATTAATTTTTTGGCTCTTTGTATTCATACACATTCACTCTCGCCGGACGCATAATGCGCTCGCCCAACTTGTATCCCTTTTGATTTACATTTGCCACTTTGTGATCCAGCTCTTTTTTATCCGTTTCAATCAGATCGATAGATTGGTGAATATTTGGGTCAAAAGTTTCGCCCACTTTTCCTATCGCCTTGACTCCATATTCCTCAAAAATTGTATTCATCTGCGTGTAAATGCGCTCAACTCCTTTGCGCCAGTTTTCATCAATTTTCTCCCAAGCCTCCTTATTGGCAAAAGCCATATCAAAACTGTCAATCACGGAAAGAAAGCGGGTTAAGATCCGCTCGCGCACGCTCTCCGAAAAATGCATCCGCCTTTCATCCTCTTGTTTGCGATAATTGGCAAATTCTGCCCGTTCTTTTTGCCAACCAGTCAAATATTCCTCTTTTTCCCCGGTGGCTTGCTTCAAAGAGCTTCTTAATTTTTTTAAAGTTTTCTTTAAATCCTCTTCTCCGTCATCGTTAAATTCAAACTCTAAAACCTCGGAGTCTTCTGGCTCGGAAGGAATTTCTGATATTTTTTTTTCTTCCCCGCCTGCATCGTTAGACGAAGCATTGCGGGCAGGCTCGTCTGACATAATTGTTATTTTAACACAAATCTAATAAAAAATAAAAAAATGATTTCAAGGGGTTTTGAGCGCGACGGCGCGAAAACTTCAGGATTTTTTAAGCTTCAAAAAATCCGTACCGATAAAATTATTTTTTTATTTTTTATCTCTTGGACCACTGTGGCGCTTTTCTTGCCTTTTTCAACCCGAATTTTCTGCGTTCTTTTACTCTAGGATCGCGTTTAAGATAACCTAGTGTTTTTAAATTTCCACGCAAGCTTATATCGGACGCCACCAGAGCTCGAGAAAGTCCGTGACGAATTGCCTCCGCTTGAGAATGAACTCCGCCGCCCGATACATGTACTTCTACAGCCCATTTTATATCTGACTTGGCTCCGCCGGCCTGTATTCCTTTCGTTATTGGATCCAAAATTAAACGGCGCTCCATTTCTGTTTTAAAATATTCTTTGGCATCTTTTCCATTTATAACAAAATGAGCTTTGTTGGACTCCAAAATGCGCACTCTGGCAGTTGAAGTTTTACGTCTTCCTACAGCTTCCACATATGTCTCCCCGCCTGCAACGCTATGCGTAGCATTGCGGGCAGGTTTTGATTTTTCTTTTGTTGTATTTTTCCCCATATTATTAGTCCTCAATCTTTAAATTTTTCATCATAATTCTGCGCAATTTATTTCCCGGAAGCATTTGAAATATTGCCAGCCTAACCAATTCTTTTAATCCTTTTTTCTCCGCCGTTTCTGTGCCTTTTAAAATATGAAGTCCGCCCGGAACGCCGGAATATCTGGTATGATAAATCTCTTCCAGTTTCTTGGCGGTGATACGAAGCTCGGAGACGTTGATCACTCTGACGGGAAAACCGGAGTAAATATTCCGCTCAAAAGTTGCCTTGGTTTTACCCATCAAAGACATAGCAACTTCACTGGCTACTCTGCCCAAGGTTCTCCCGGCTGCATTTATCGTTTTTATTTCTTTTGTTTCTGTTTTCACTGTGTTTTTCATACTAAATCATTTAAAAAAATTACACAAATTCTATTATAGCCATTGGCGCGCCGTCTGATTTTCTGGCCCCTAATTTTAAAACTCTAGTATAGCCTCCCTTTTTATCCGCGTATCTCGGAGCTAAAATTTCAAAAAGTTTTTTTACTTCAGAGCTGCGATTAGAAAGTTTAGAAATGGTCAATCGGCGAGTCGCCAAATTACCTTTCTTGGCGCCAGTTATAAGTTTCTCTATAAAAGGTCGCAATTCCTTGGCCTTCGGCTCGGTCGTCTTTATTTTTTCACGCACAATTAAATTAAGCGCCAGAGAACTAAGCAATGCACGCCTTTCCATTTTACCTCTACCGAATTTTCTCTGGTTGTTGTGGTGTCGCATATATTATTCTTTCAAATTAAGCCCGAACTTATTTAAAACTTTTTTAATTTCCGTAATTCCCTTCTCGCCGATACCTTCAACTTCCAGCAAATCCTCTCTCTTCTTTCGAGCCAGACCTCCAAGTGTTCGAATATTTGCAGAAGTCAGCGCATTTAATGTTCTGGTGGAAAGATCCAAGCTGTCGGTGCGGGTTTTCAGAATATCAGCGAAGTCATTTCCTTTCTTCTCATCTTTTTCTTTCCCGATGCTCTGACTATCGTCAGAGATCGGGACTCCGACCCCTTCGGGCGTCGGAGCTTCCGGCTCCTTGAAATCAATGATGGCTTTTAGCTGATTTATCATAATTTCAATAGAAATTGAAAGCGCCTCGCGAGCAGTCAAGGTACCATCCGTTTCAATAGAAATTCTCAAGCGATTATGGTTTGTCTTGTCCCCCACACGCATATTTTCAACTTCATAAGCAACTCGACGGATTGGAGTAAAAATTGCGTCAACTGCAATTGTGCCGACATCAACTTTTTCTTTTTGGAAAATTTCTTTTGGAATAAAACCCAAGCCTTTTTCAATTTTCATTTCTATATTCAAATTTACTTTGCCAGTAATTTCAGTTATATGAAGTTCGGGGTTTAAAATTTCCACCTGTCCACCGGTTTTTATATCCCTCGCCAGAACTTCCTTGGGGCCTTTAATAGAAAGCGTTACTGTCTGAGGTTCATCCGAAAGCATCTTGAAACGAGTTTTCTTTAAATTCAAAATCATCACAATCACATCTTCCTTAATTCCGTCCATTGTTTGAAACTCATGCGTCACGCCATCAATCTTGATGGAGACAATACTGGCCCCCGGCAATGAAGAGAGAATTATTCTCCTCAAGCTGTTGCCTAAGGTATGACCATACCCGGGATACAGGCCGTCTATTTCAAATACTCCTTTATTGCCTTCTTCCAAAACAACGCGAGGCTTGGAAGGCATAATTATTTTATATTCAGGCATAATTTTTTATAATTTTAGCTTTTAAAATTTAATAATAAATAAATTAACGACTGTAAAACTCCAGCACAGC
>Ga0315273_10009336_pt1 | contig 12428 bp, 10 predicted proteins | sample YL17G02_0_MG_FD_205753 | JGI IMG/M metagenome (GOLD analysis project Ga0315273, IMG submission 205753) | Sediment microbial communities from Yellowstone Lake, YNP, Wyoming, USA - YL17G02_0 | ecosystem: Environmental > Aquatic > Freshwater > Lake > Sediment | place: USA: Wyoming | collected... | reverse complement strand
CCATCAGGTTGTCGGTGAACCGTTTAATTTTCGTGATATTGTCGAGAATAGCCGATGCCGACTTGTCGAGTTTATCGTGTTCGCCCTTTTTCAGTCTCACCTGCATCAGTTCGGCGTTGTTGGAGATGATGGCGAGGAAGTTGTTGAGTTCATGTCCGATTGAGGCCGCCATTTCTCCCTTGGCAATCAGCTTTTCGGAGATCGTTACATAGTTTTCCAGAATCGTCTTTTCAGTGATATCCTCAATGACGATGATGATACCCCGACCGTTCTGATCGACCTCCTCCATCGGTGACAACTTCACCGACAAAACTCGCTCTTCTTCGCCGACCGCGATGTAACACCGCGAGATCGACTCGGCCACTCCGGAGACAAGAACACTCTGGCAACTCTGCTGCCAACGATCATAGGTGTTGCCCGACAGCAGTGCATCCAGTGAAGTGTTAGGGAAGTGACTGCGATGGAAGATCCTTTCGGCAGCGGAATTCATCACGGCAATCTTCAGTTTGTTGTTTAACACGACCAGACCAACCGGAGTGTTGGACACGACGTCTTCATTGAACCGTTTCAGGCGAAGTATTCTCTCGTAAAGTCGTGAATTATTGATGGCAATTGCCGCTTGCGTGGCGAAGAGTTCGAAAAGATAGAGATCACTTTCGAGGAACAGTCGCGCTTCGCTCGAGTTGTCCAGATAGATGACGCCGATGGTTTTATCCTGAATCTTGAGAGGCACACACATGATCGATCGCAGGTTCAACTCCGCAATCGACTTTTGCTTGGAATAACGTTCGTCATTTTGCGCGTCGGAGGTATAGACCGATTCGCCGGTGAACGCAACTTTGTTAGCCACAGAACCGGAGAACTTAAAATCCTCCTGCATCAGTTCCTCTTTGCAGAGATTATAAACAGTGCGAAATTGGAGCTGGTTATTATCATCCAGAAGCATCAGAAAGCCGCGCTCGGCTTTCATCAACTCGATGGCGCGTTTCATCACTACTTGCAGGATGTCATCCGTCACCAGCGAGCTATTGACCAAGGCGGAAATCTCAAGCAAAGTCTTGTAGTTGTTGATTTCCCCATCGGTGGATCTGTCGCTGGAGAGATGCGGCCTCGCCTTGGTGATGGTGTTAACTGAGCGCTCCATGCGAGAAAGCAGATCCTCGGCGTTCGTCTCGATACTCGTATTCACGGTCTCCCTGTCGACCGGCAATATGAACTTGTCGGTTTTTTCTAAGCTCTTGGTGTCTCTTGACTGAAAAGGCATAACGCTATCCTCTACGGACAAAGATACTTCCGCCATTCAAACCTTACTCAAATGATATCGGCTGTCCGGACAATTAGTTAAGCGACGTGGGGAACTTAATGGAGCCTTCGATCTGTCCGGGATAAAAAGATAGCGAGCTTTTCAAATAGGAACGGTTTCGAAAGCCGGTTGAGTTGAGCGCTATGTTGACGAGCTTTCCGGGGAGCGATTGGTGACGGTCTTTCGGGCTTACCGGCTTGCCACGTTGCCCACTAAACAGCCAGTCCTTGAGGTCAGTGAGTTTATCAGGTGTGAGATATTGCAGTTCAACGGCACACGCGACATAACTCTCTCTGCTATAATCATTTGGCTCAAGTTTGAAGGGGAAGGCCAGCCTGATTTCCAGTTCTGACAAAAGCGAGTCGAGATGAGAGAATTCGAGGTCAAAATCACTGCCACTGGCTCCAAGGCCGGATGCTGTGAATTTCTCCGCCCAGCGGTCATAAGTCACTTCGACATAACCAACCGATTCCAGTCGTAATCGGTCAAACCAGAGTTTGCGTTTTTGCCACAACTCCAGACGGCAAATGATGCTGAGTGTTTCGCCGTTCACGATTGAGGTCGAATCTTCCGCAGAAATGAAAGTCCCTAAGGGCACCATCACTGTTAGAGTATCGCCAGTCACCAATGCCGGCAATGCAGCCATATCCTTGTCAGCCGCCAAAAGCAACGGCTGACAAAGCAGGAAAATCAGGATGAAAATGCGATGAGGTTTTGTCACATCAGAAACTACTGCCTATCAAAGCGCTCAGTTGCAGTTTATCCGTATCGCCATTGATCTGTCGAGTCAACTCCAGCCGAAGCCAATCGTCAAATCGCACTCCGATTCCGACGTCGCCTCGCCATTCACCTTTCGAGAGAAAGTCACTCTCCCAGCCGGTCTTGCCGATGTCGAAGAGGAGTGCCAGCCCAACCGCTGTTTTAGGGAAATCAACAACGTATTCGCAATTGGCCATTGCCATACGTGATCCATAGAACTGTTTGATGTCGTATCCGCGCAGTGTGCGAATGCCACCGAGATAGAACAAGCGATGCAGCGGTAAATTGCCGGTCGCGCCGCCATACATCAGCCGGACGTTAAAATTCTGCATGTAGGTCAGCGGCTGATAGCGTCGAAGTTCTACGATGAAGCGGTCAAAAGCGAAGTCAGATCCGAGGCGACTGGACGAATGCTCATAGTGCACACCACCGACCCAGCCGGCTCGTGCCAACTCGCCGCGCTCGTCCTCGACGGTGTTGAGCACGTAAGATGTTTTCAGTAGGGCCTCGCTCCTGTCGCAATCAATCACAGCGGCGTTCCGACGTGGCGCATCAACTGAGGAAAAATTCTGTCGGAAGCGCTTGTCACCTCCAAACAGCGACCAGAGACCCGTGTGCGCAGGCAACCATGACAACGACTCGTAGGAATATTCAACGCGGAAGGTATGCGCGAATCCGAGACTTTGCTCAACGTAGATATTGCCCCCTTCGGCCCCGTAGTAGTCGCGGAAATCCTCCCTGGCCAGCACTGCGTAAAGGCTGTTCTCGCCGTCGTGACTGATCCAGTCATCTTCCGTCTTGGTGAGACGGTAAACGGAGCCACCAAGTTTGGTCTGGTTGTAATCGAATAATTTCTGCTCGATTCCCAACTGATAGACCGACCGCTTGGAGGCAAACCCGTACCCGTATTTGAAATAGAACTTCGGCATGAATTTCTCTTCGGACTGGAACGCAATCTCGGGCATGACTAAGAGGCCATCCACGCGGTTGTAGGCGGCTCCCACGCCAAGCTGCACCGCGGATTTATCATCTTGAGATTTTCTGTGGTATCGAGCCTTGACCTGATGCCATTCATCGGTCGATTGGTACGTGCCGTTTACCCGTGCCATGCGGTGCTTATGGACGGAGCCACCGATAGCCAGCACATCCCGCTGACAGACGGCGCTCGACATCAATTTTACGTCGCCAAACAAAGACACAACGTTGCCGTTGACCTCACCTTCAACCAGCAACTCGTTCCCGATACAAAAAGCATTGCCACGGACAAAATCACCTGCCGGAATGGACAGACGTTGGAATGATGCAAATCGATTTCTTTCAGTGCCGCGTCTGGAACGCGTGCTTCCATCCTGTTTTGTTAAAGTCACTTCGCAGAAGCTGCGAGTCGATGTGACATCGGAGGGCATCATTTCCGCGAGGTTGATTACTTTGTCTCCGACGAAAAGCGAATCCTGCGAGATCAGTACCCGATCGCGCAGCAGAATCTGATGCCCGGACTTGCGGACCTCGCCGAAGTGGAAATCAACCTTGCTTGTGTCCAGATCGGTCATGACAACGATCGTTCCGCTGTTGCGGCTGAAATTGATCCCGACAGTAGTTTCGGTTGAATCCAATGCCATTGCCGGCGCCACCAGCACGAAGCCAATCAGAAGGCAGATAATATATTTCATGAAACAGGTCTCCTTACAGGTTTTGGCTCACAGCGGGGCAATCAGCGTGCCAAGTCACAAGAGCCAAGCGGCTGTATTATCAGCACTTGGCTTGCAAGAGGCAAATGCTTATTTGCAGCCTTAGACCCCGTGTTTTTTCTACGTGATTTTGTGTCGAAGGGTCTGCTGCCCCGTGTTGAATCTACACGAGATCGTATGACTTTAGTTTCTTGGAGAGATTGCCCCGGTCGATGCCCAAGCTTCGCGCCAGTTCGCTGATATTTCCGCCGTGTTTCTCAAGTTCCGCCCTGAGAAACGACCGCTCGAAATTTTCGACCGCCGCCATCAGTTTGTTAGTAGCTTCGACATCGCCGGTTGCGTCCGCCTGGACGCCGCAAAGGCGCTGCACTTCCTCCAAGTCGATCTCTGTTGACCTGCTCATGATGTAGCACCGCTCGACCACATTGCGTAACTCGCGGATATTGCCGCGCCACTCCAGACCGGACAAGTACCCCACGGCATCGGCGGCGAGACTCTTAACACCCAATCCGGTCGTACGTGCAAGTCGCACAAGAAAGTGCTCAAGCAACAACGGTATATCTTCACGCCGCTCGCGCAGCGCCGGTACTTCGATGGGCACAATATCGAGGCGGTAGAATAGGTCTGCGCGAAACTTGCCTTCTGCGACGAGTTGCTTAAGATCTCGGTTGGTCGCCGTGATCACCCGCACATCAATTGTCTCGCTGGTGTCCGATCCCAATGGCTCGATCTCACCGTTTTCAATCACGCGCAGCAGCTTTGCCTGAATGGCAGGGGAGAGGTCACCGATTTCATCGAGAAAGATGGTGCCGCCGTCCGCCGCCTTGAATTTGCCATCGCGATTGCGGTCGGCGCCGGTGAATGCGCCTCTGCGGAATCCGAACAGTTCCGACTCTGCCAACTCATGTGGTAGTGCGGCGCAATTGAGTTTGATCAACGGCTGCTGTTTGCGGTTCGAATGAAGCCATATTTGCTGCGCGACTAACTCCTTACCGGTACCGTTTTCGCCGGTGATCAGCACCGTCGAGTCGGTTGTTGCTACGGTGATCAGTCGCGCAATCATATCGCGCATCAACCGCGATTCACCGATGATCTGATAGCGTTCGTCTTCGCGTTCGACCGCCACCGTTCGCTTCAGGCTGATTGCCGCGAACAGGTTTCTCAATGTTAACAAAAGCCTCGCCGGATCGATAGGTTTCTCAAGAAAATCATAAGCTCCCGACTTGGTCGCCAACACGGCACGTTGAATCGTCGCTTCGCCGGTAATCATCACGACTTCAATCTCCGGAAACTCAGCCCGGATTTTCGGGAGCGCGCTCAGACCATCTTCGTCGGGCAACGCGATGTCCAGCATCAGCACGGCAACGGTGTTTGTCGCCACAACCTGGCGGAATCCGCCGACAGTTCCGAATGATTTTACCTGATACCCTTCGTCTCCAAGCAGAGATGCCAACGACCGGCAGACAGACGCATCGTCATCAACTATGAATATGCGATTCTTCATTGATCCTTCATCATCACGATACGGGCAAAGAATCCCGGCTGTAGATTGCCATAGCTGAATGTCCACCCGTGCGCTTCACACACTTTTTTTACGATCGCCAGTCCCAAACCGGTGCCGGCCTTCTTAGTTGTTAGGTAGGGTTGCGTAAGATCGAGTTTTTCATCGGCGCCGATCCCGTCGTCAAGCACCTCCAGCCAGTAAGTGTCAGGCTGTTCGATTGCCTTGATCGTGATAATGCCTGTTTCTGATGTTGCTTCAATCGCGTTCTTGAGCAGATTAGAAACAACACGTTTGAGAAGATCATGATCGGCGGACACCTTAAGCGTTGGCGGTTCGATCAGTGCCTTGATCGTGCGCCGTTCGGCGGACCCGGAATGCAGCGCCACGACCTGATTGATCAGCGCGCCCAGATCAATTTGTACTCGGGCAAGTTTAGCGGGGTGCGCAAAAATTGCAAACTGTTTGGCCAAATCAGATATCGCTTCAATCTCCGCCGACAGCGCATCAACTGCGCCAGCAAGCTGTGGATCGGCGGTCTGGTTGGTCAGGAATTTTTGTCTAATCTGAAAAAGCGCAACGTTGACGGGCGTAAGTAAGTTTTTAATCTCGTGTGCCACCGTGCGAGCATTTTCACGCCAGATCAGTTCCTTTTCCGCTCGAATCAGATTCTGTGTGGCGGTCTCCAGAGATTCGGTCATGGAATTAAAATGACCGGTCAGGGCGCCGATCTCGTCGCTGCCGGCAATTGGAATCCGGTACTGCAAGTCACCGCGACTAACCTGCCGCGTGGCGTCCACCAATCGCTCCAGCGGCGACGAAAAGCTGTAGGACAGCGACTGTGCGGTAAGCAGGGAGACGATCAACGACACCAGAATCAGCGCAATCGCAATCTTCAGCAATAGGTTCTTGCTGCCGGGGAGCAGGTTTTTGGAGAGACTGAGATAATGCGATCGTCCATCCATCACCTGATTGGCTTGTGCGAAAATTTCATCCGGCAGGAATCTGCCGACAGTGATGCGGGAGTGGTCCCGCTGGGATGTTGCCCACACCAGTAATCGGTTGCCTATCGGCGCCCGGCCGCAGGAATCCGGTGCGCCTGATCGCTCGACAGCAGTAATAAGGCCCTGTATGTCGGGGGCTATCCTACCGTATTCCGTGAGACCGTCTGCTTCTGAAAGATGGATGAAAGCCAGCGTCGAATCAACCGTCACCAGTCTCTTCCGCAACAGTTCATCAGCGTCCAACAGGTAGCGATTCTCCACTAACAGCCGCTGCTGTTCATTGGCCACGAGACTGACTACCAGACTGTCAGCGGCATCCAGAGTTTGCGATACTCCGCGCGCGGCCAACAGGTCGGCGCCCTCAGTGGCGAGACGATAGGAGAAAATCAAGAGCGCCGTCGTCGGCAGAAAGGCCAACACCAGGAACCAAAAGAATAGTCTCTGCTTGAAGCTCACAACTATCTCAATAACCCGGGATAATTTTTGCGAAGATCCTCAATCGCCTGCCGATGCGCCGAGAACGCGATATTCGGTGGAATTTCCCCGATTCCAAAAAAAGCGACTTCGGCGGCGTCGTCCCCTGCCGTCGCAACACCACCGGCAACCCGACCGAAATAGAGAATCAGCACGGCATTGGTGCGCGGGTCATCGGTACCCGAGTACACATTAAAAATCTTCTCGACGACAATATCCAATCCGGTTTCTTCCTTCAACTCACGTTCGGCGCAATGCTGTGGCGATTCGTCCCACTCCATAAATCCTGCCGGAATACACCAATCACCCTTGTAGGGATCAGCGGCGCGTTTTACCAGCAGCAACTTCCCGTCAACGATGACTACTGCTCCTGCCGCCGGCGCCGGATTATGAAAATCGATGAAATCGCACGCCGGACAAACCATACGCTGCTTGTGATCGTGCTCCAGAAGTTTCAGCGACGTAGTACAGAGCGGGCAATGTCTGAAACTGGAAATCGGGTCTTTTTCGCGCATACTATGTCACTTTCAAAACTACCAGAGTCATGTCATCCTGCAGGCTGGCCGAGCCCACGAACCTCTTCACATCTTCGATAATCTTCCGCTCAATTTCACGCGGCGTCAGGTGGCGATGGCTGGTTACGAGCTCAAGGATGCGGTCCTCGCCATACTGTTCATCCTTTTCGTTCTCCGCCTCGTTAAGCCCATCGGTATAGAAAAGCAGTACGTCGTTCTTGCGCAACTGCACTTCACCTTGCTCGTAACAGAGGTTCGGAAACGCACCCAGCACGGTTCCGCCTCGATCCAGTCTCTGCTGTTTCGAGCCGTCGGATACGACGATCGGATAATTGTGCCCGGCGTTGGAATACTTGAGCATTTTGCTGTGCGGGTCAAAATCTGCGAAAAACAATGTGGCGAATTTCTCCGAGTCAGAGGATTGCTGTATCAGATCGTTGACATTTCCGAGTACCTGACCTAAGGGAATCTCATGCCTGACTTCCGAGCGGATGGCTGCCTGAATCTGACTGATGAGGAGTGCCGCCGGCATCCCCTTACCGGAAGCGTCACCGACGATCACACCATACGTCTTGCGTGGCGTGGCAATGAAGTCGAAATAATCGCCGCCAACCTGGCGTGATGGTTCCGAATAGGCCGAAAACTCGAAATCGACGCCGCGCGGAAATTCCTTGGGGAGCAACTCCTGTTGAATCGTGCGCGCGATGTTCATCTCTTCTTCGAGCCGCTGTTTCTCAATCGATTGCTGGTAAAGTCGCGAAGTCGTGATCGCAACCGCCAACTGGCTCGCTACGGTTACCAGGGTCATGACATCTTCATAGTTGAGACGATATCCGGAAACTTTGTCGGAGATCGCCAGACATCCCAGTAAGTCCTCCCCGGACACCAGCGGCGTCACAAATCTGACCTTCAGTCGCGCCAGATGCTCTATCAGCGGGGAGTGCGGGAATTTGGCAATGAGTTCGTCCAGATTGATGACACCGGTGCTGCTGGCGATTTCCGCAACCAGCTCTCCGCCTACGTCAAAGACTTCGCCGCCTTCCTGCTGGTCGGTGGCCACCACGGTACAGAGTTGCGACGGGCTGTTCTGCTTAATGAAAATGTATGTATGCTCGATCAGGAGCTGATTCTTGAGTACGTCGTGGGCCAGCGTAAAGATCTCCCGCAGGTCAAATACCGACGAGATCTTGCGCGAAAAATTCTGTGAGATATTGCGATAGTCGGCCTTGTCGCGGATGAACAATTTGCGGATCAGCTCGTCCATCTGGCTCATTACCGGCTGGAAAAGGATTAACGCAATAATGATGAAAACGACTTCGACACCCGGAAGTTTGAACCCGAACAGTGTAACGATGATTGATTCCAGTTGCCGGATGATCAAGACATAGGCGCCAACCACGAGCGCCGAGGTTGCCGAAAAGACCAATGATTGCCGCACTATCAGGCGCACGTCCATAAAACGATAGCGTACTATCGCCCAGACAATCGAACCGCATCCGAGGATCAGCGCCAGAATCGTGATCGCCGTCGTTGCTCCCCGTGAAAGCTCGACGATTCCCAGATTGGGCAGAACAAAGGCAACCACATAGAGGGCTAAGGCCGAGATAATGCCGTAAATCACGATCACTACCTGCTTGCGCAATTGTACCGCGACCACCCTCTTAGTACCCTGATAGAGTATCAGTGCGGCAACGACGACATACACGAAATTGACGATCGAGAACGCCTTGGTGTGACTGTCAAGCAATATCGAGAACACTGTGCCCACGACCGTCGCTACCTGCTCCAATGGGCCGAAAATTGCTTTGCCGATTGACCCCATCTCGCCTGGATTGATCAACTTGATAAGCTTGTCGGGATTAGCAAGAACGGTTGTTAGAAGCAGATGGAACACGTGCGGGATGAAAATCGTGTATTTCAGCCTCGGAAACCGGCTGTAGAAACGAGTCTCGGTTGGGAAACAGAGAGCGAAAAATACCAGTTGCGGGAAGAAGAGCTCCCAAATATAGACGGAATTGTAAAGCGCGCTACCGCGGGTCAGCGTCTCGGCGCCGAGCATACCGAGACCGTAAAACAACGGCCCGAATGCCGCGAAACCAAACATCAACGCCGTGATTCGATTTATCCGTTTGCGCTGATCCTCCTGATAGATTAGAAAGGCGATAATGAAGAGCAGCGTAGCGCAGGCGAGATAGACTACCGCAATAACTAGTTCGAGATTCACTCTACCTCCCGAAGCCGGGATCAAGCGATTTTCTTGGTGAGGGTCACGACAGTTCCCCCGCCCTGAGCACGATCAATCTCCACCGTATCCATCAGGTGCTTCACGATGAATATGCCTCTGCCGACCTCCCGTAACAGATTCCGAGGGTCCACCGGATCTTCGACCCGCTCAGGATCAAAGGAGATCCCCTGATCTGTGATGACAATCACTACCTGTTCGGGATCAAGCTTGAGTTCGAGGGTGACGGTCTTATTCAGGTCCTGCTTGTTGCCGTGGTTAATGCCGTTGTTGACGATCTCGGTTGCGCAGATGGCAATATCGGCTATAAGGGTGTCAGATAGATTGCGTTCTCTAAGTCGCGACTCGACAAACTCGTCAACCTCCCGGATCAAAGCCGGATCGGAAGGAATCGTAATCCTGTTCTGTTGAATCTCCGGTTTGTTCAGCATCGCCAGCGACTATTGATCATTGCTTCCCGATAGCAGCGACCGCCTCGTCAGTGGAGTTGTAGGCGTCAAAAACGGTGATCAGCTTAGTGATCGTCAACAGCGACTTGATCTTATCAGTCACGTTCGACAATTTCATTTCACCGCCGGCTTCCCGCACAGTCTTCAGGCAGGAAATCATGATTCCCAGCCCCGTCGAGTTCATCCAGTCAACTTCCTTCAGATCGATCACCACATTTTTCGCGTTCTGGTTGACGTGCTCTCGGATAGCTTCCTTCAGAACCGTTGCGTCTGGTCCGCCCATGATCTTACCCTTGGGCTCCAAAACGATCACCCCATTCTGTTCACGGCTGTTAAGCTTCATATTGTCCTTTCCTCTTACTCCTTATTACAGCATGCACTGGCCTTTCCGCAGTACGGAACAGCCTTATCAAGATAGAGATTCGTGTAGTTCTGTCAATCAATTATACGTCGCCGCCGTCCTTAAGTAACACCGGAGACTCGATTTTGTTCTTGACATCGTACGGCAGATTCCTTATACTCAAATCAAGGGACAGTGTAAAGAGAGGCTCGTGCCCGCATCGGGGAAAGTCTCAGGTATTCCTGCGGCGTGCACTGCAGGAAAGTATATCAAACAAATCGAGGAGGCTTTTATGTCAAGAACGCTGATAACGCTCATTGCTCTGATGCTGATTTTCGCATCAGGCGCTTACGCGCAAACCTGCGCCGACGTTAACGGAGACGGCCATGTCGACATCAGTGACATGGTTTACATGATGAATGAGCATGTTGGAGGACCCGCTATCCCAACCGGTAAGGGGGATATCGACTACCGTCAGGGTTACAATGCGGGTGACCTTCGTTTTCTTGTCGATTACATTTTTAACGGTGGTTTCGCACCGGGGTGCCCGCCGTTCCCATCCTATTCACTTGTTAACACCAATGACTCTCTTCTTCTGCCGAGCTTCGTAGTTCCGGCAGGGAGTGGCCAGTTTGCGCTACCGATCTACCTCATCAATCACGCGAAGGTCAGCGATATGGTGCTGCCAATTCACGTCAATGGTCTGGGTAGCACCGTCTTCTTCGATTCCCTACAGATCGAAAGCTCATTGAGTTCGTCAGGATTTGCCAGAAAATCTGTGAGTGGTTCCACCGGCGTAATTGCCTTTTCCGTTATCGGTCATACCGATGACATCGTATCCGGCATCAATCTTCTTGCCTTGGCTTTCTTCCACTATACGTCGAGTCCCGGCGGAACGGTCAGCATGGATACGGTTACCGTTGGACCACACACGTTCCTGAACTACGTATATGGCCCCAGCCACGTGGTCGGTATTCCGAAAGTCGTGTTTGCTGCGGCATCAACCTTTCCCGAGATGACTGTACAGCCAGACACTCTGATTTTTAAGACCATAATGGGCTATCCGGATCCAAACGCGCAGCAGTTTTCGATACTATCAAACGGAGAGTCATTCAACTGGACGCTTACTCCGCCTTCCTGGGTCAACGTCGATGCCACATCAGGCGTCTCCGGTCAGAACGTCAGCGTCACTCCTAACATCGCAGGTCTGTCGGTGGGTGTCTATTACGGTAATATCGTCGTATTTTCCACCGGAGCGCTTGGTTCGCCGCAGAAAGTCGTGGTCAAGCTGACACTTAAGCAGTTCCCTTCGCTCGACGCCAACTGTGACGGCGTATTTAACCTCGCCGACATTGTAGCGCAGATCAATTACATATTTAGAGGCGGCAGTGTGTGCGATCCCTGCACCGGTGAGTGGCCCAAAGGCAAGTAATAGCCATATTTTCTATGGCCTAATCACGATCTCCGTTGTCACCTTGCACTTGTCCGACAAGGTAGCACGAACCGAGCAGTATTTGTCCTGCGAGAATGCTACTGCCTGCTCAACTTTGTCGCGATCCACGTTGTCCCCTTCGATGACATACTTGATATGTATCTGCGTGAAGTACTTGGGATTCTCTTCAGCTTGCGTGCCGTCCACCTCGATGCGCAGTGACTGAAATTGCTGTCGCATTTTCTGCAGAATCGACACGACATCAATCCCCGTGCAGCCTGCGACGGCAGCGAGCAGATGATCAGTCGGGCTCGCAAAATCGCCGGAACCACCCGACTTTTTCTTGTTGTCCATCCGGAACTTGGCGCCTTCTTCATTGATCGCTTCAAACTGCTTGTTGGCGACCCAGTTTACATTGACATGCATTTCAAAGACTCCATGCCCGTCTTATTCCACCGTCACAGACTTCGCCAGATTCCGAGGCTGGTCGACATCGCAACCACGCAATACTGCAATATGATATGCCAGCAACTGCAAGGGAATGATCGATACAATCGGCATCAGGTGGTAGGGCATTTTCGGCAGATAGATCACATGGTTGGCCAGCCGGGCAATATCGGTATCCCCTTCGGTAGCCAGTGCAATCACCTGACCGTTGCGCGCCTTGATTTCCTGAATATTGGAGATGACCTTGTCATAGACTTGATCCTGCTGCGCTAGG
>Ga0315273_10009335_pt1 | contig 12429 bp, 8 predicted proteins | sample YL17G02_0_MG_FD_205753 | JGI IMG/M metagenome (GOLD analysis project Ga0315273, IMG submission 205753) | Sediment microbial communities from Yellowstone Lake, YNP, Wyoming, USA - YL17G02_0 | ecosystem: Environmental > Aquatic > Freshwater > Lake > Sediment | place: USA: Wyoming | collected... | reverse complement strand
CTCGCCCTTCGCTCGATGGGATACGTCATCTCCGGGTCCGATATGTCCGAAAGCGCGACATTGGACAAGCTGCGCGGGGCAGGCGTGGCGGTCCACGTCGGGCACAACGGCGGCAACATCCCTCCCGATACGCAGCTGCTGGTGGCAAGCGCGGCCATCAAACCCGACAACCCCGAGTACATGGCCGCGGAGGTGCGCGGCATTCCGGGGATCAAGTACGCCCGCATGCTCGGCATTCTCATGCGCAGCAAGACCGGCATCGCCATCGCCGGCACCCACGGCAAAACCACGACGACCGCCATGGTGACCCTGGCGCTCCGCGAGCTGGGCGCCTCCCCGTCCTTCGTGATTGGGGGCGACGTGCCCCAGCTGGGCGGCGGCTCCGGCGTCGGCGCGTCGGAATACCTCGTGGCGGAGGCGTGCGAGTACGACCGCTCTTTCCTGAACCTGCACCCCCGCTACGCCATCATCAACAACATCGAGGAAGACCACCTGGATTACTACAAAGACCTCGATGAGATTGTGGGGGCGTTCCGCGATTTCGCACTGCTTCTGCCGCCGGATGGGCTGTTGGTTTACAGCGTCTCGAGCACCAACACCGCGCGGTTCCTGCGGGACGTGCGTTGCCGGACGGTTTCGGTCGGGCTGGAGCACGAGGCGGACTACGTGGCCCGCGACGTCCGCTTCGAGAATGGCAAGAGCCTCTACCGCCTCGAGGCGAAGACCCCGCCCGCCGGCTCCTCCGGACCCGGCACGGTGGACGTCGTGCTCGACACGTTCGGCAAGCATAACGTGATCAATTCGTTGGGCGCGATCGCCCTCCTGCACCAGATGGGTTTTCCGCTGGACGCCGCCGCCCAGGCGGTCGGCGGCTTTCGCGGGGTGCGGCGCCGTTTCGACATTGTGTATGACCAGAACGGCATCTGCATCGTGGACGATTACGCGCACCATCCCACCGAGGTTCAGTCGGTCCTGAAATCATCGAAGGCCTATTTTGAAGGGCGCCGGATCATCGCGGTGTTTCAGCCGCACCAGCACAGCCGCACGCGTTTCCTGATGCGGGACTTCGCGCGGTCCTTCCAGTACGCGGACCTGGTCGTGATCCCCGACATCTACTTCGTGCGGGATTCCGAAGCCGAGCGGAAAATGGTCCACGCGCGCGACCTGGTCCGCGCCATCATCGCCAATGGCGGCAACGCCATCTACATCCCCGCCTTCTCGGAAATCGAGTTGTTTCTCGCCAACAACCTCAACCAGGGCGACGTCCTGCTGACCATGGGCGCGGGCAACATCTGGCAGGTGGGAAAGCGCCTCGCGGACAAACTGAGCTGCGGAAAGTAGCGCGGGCGTCTCGCCCGCGAATTCGGCGGCGCGGACTTCCAGGGGGTACAGGACCCAAGTCCGCCCCCAATTCTCAATCCTGGGCGGCTTTGTCCAGGAGTTCCCTCACGGCCGTCAGCAAATCCTCGAGGTTGTAGGGTTTCGCCAGAAAACGCACACAGCCCTCCGGCGCGGAGAGCAGGTCCAGCGCGGAAGCACTGTAGCCGCTGGTGAAGAGGATGGGAATGCCGCCGCGGAGCGCGTGAATTTTCTCGGAGGCATCCTGGCCGCCGATCTTCGGCATCACGACGTCCAGGATGATCAGGGCAATCTCATCCTTATGGGCATGGAAGACCTCCAGGGCTTCTTCTCCGTCCATCGCGGTCAGAACCGTGTAGCCGGCCCTCTCCAGGATGGACTTCGCCATCTCGATGATGATCTTGTCGTCCTCGGCCAGAAGGATCGTCTCGGCGCCTCCTCGCGTGTTGGCCGGCAGGCGGGTGGCGGGAGACGGCGTCGCCGCGCCTTCGGAAGCGGGGAAATAAATCTCAAAGACGGTTCCCTTGCCCGGCAGGCTCGTCACGTTGATTGCGCCGCCGTGTTGCTTGACAATTCCATAGACCGCCGAGAGTCCCAGCCCGGTTCCTCCGCTTTTGTCCCATGTTGTGAAGAACGGCTCGAAGACGTGGTCGAGGATGTGTTTATCCATGCCGCAGCCGGTATCCTCCACGCGGAGGAGAACCCCCTTGTCCCGGCCGACGGGGACGAGTTCATGGTGGAGGTTCCGGGGAATATCCGCATCTCGGACATCAATCCGGATCGTGCCGCCCTCGGGCATGGCCTGCACAGAGTTCTCGCAGAGGTTGCCCAAGACCAGGGCCAGCTGATCCGGATCGGCGTGGATGGGACGGACGTTTTCCGCCGCATGGATCTCCAGCCGGACCTTGTCGCCCATCGCCGTCCGGGCCGTCTTCAGAAGATCCGGCAGAGCAAGGTTCAGGCGGATATCCCGGGCCTGGAGGAACTGGCTGCGGCTGAAGGCCAGCAGGAGCCGCGTGAGCGTGGCCGCCTGCTCCACCGTCTTGCGTGTCTCGTTCAGCAGTTCCGCGCTCTCGTGGTCCCGCGGGAGATAGCTGATAGCCATCTGGTTGTAGCCTAGAATGACCTGGAGAAGGTCGTTAAAGTCGTGGGCCACGCCACTCGCCAGCTGGCCCAGAGCTTCCATCTTGCGGGAACGGGCGAGATGTTTCTGGCTATCCACCAGGGACTCCTGGACCCGCGCGCGTTCGGCGATTTCCTTTTCGAGCTGGCGGTTCTTCTCGAGCAGTTCCGCCGTCCGCCCCAGGACAAGGGCCTCGAGTTCCTCGCGGGTGGTTCGCGCCGCGCGCTCGGCTTGCCACTTGGAAGCGAGGGCCAACGCGAGATGCCGAAGCTCCCGCGGGTGGAAAGGCTTTTGGACGTACAGCAGCTTGTCGAGCGGAGGAATGCGCGCCGCCACCTCGGAAAGATTCACGTCGGAGTAAGCCGTGACCAGCACGATCTGCACGTCCGGATCCATCTTCCGGATTTCCTGGGCGGCGTACACGCCGTCCGGTCCCGGAGACATCCGCACGTCGAGAAACACCACTGCGTAAGGGCTCTTCCGCTCGAGAGAAAGACGGATCTGCTCCAAGGCCTCCGGGGTGTTGTGGCACAAGGTCAGCTCGAAAGCCGGCTGGCTTGATCCCGGCGGCTGGCACCGGCCGGTAGGGGCTTCCCCCATCTCGTGGATGTCCGGCATGCCGCCGTTTTCATCCACGCCACCGAGCAGGACACGCCGGTAGAGAACCAAGATGGACTCTTCGTCGTCCGCGGCCAGAATGCGGATTGGGAGGTGAAGAGGTGATTGCATCGCAAATCCCTTCGGAGGTCCTTATCGGCACTCCGCTTGCCGTGCTTGACATTGTCAATTAATTGACTTGATAAACGCTTCTCTCTCCCGGCCACAGGGCGTGTTGACGCACCGAGAGAGATGGGGCGCGAGAGCGCCGGCCCGCGGCGGGGCGCGTGCCGGAACCCAATGCAGCCAGTCTCCGGCGGCAATAGTCCACTAAGTCATGTTTTTACAATTGTATACAGGCGCTTCGTCTTCCGTGGTCTTGTGACCGGAAACGCCTCTTGGGTCTTGAAATTGATTTGGCCCGGGAGATATACTGTTCTGGTCAGCAATTTGCATGGATCCGGGATGTCCCGATCCGGGAGCCGGGATTCAGCCCGGAGGCGTCTGGATTTTGTCTCCAGGGCGCGTGTATTTCGTTGGAATCGGCAGGTATGGCGCAAGAGAAGATCACTACCAATCCCATTGTCTCGCTCGTCATGAAGAACCGGGACATTCTGCTGCCCATCTGGGTGGTGGGGATCCTGTTGATCATGGTGATCCCGGTCCCGCCCTGGGTGATTGACTTCCTCATCACGGTGAGCATCGCCAGTTCCCTTCTGATCCTCTTCGTCGGGATGTACATGCTCAAACCGCTGGACTTCAGCGTGTTCCCCTCCCTGTTGCTGCTGGTCACGCTCTTCCGGCTGAGCCTGAACATCGCCACCACCCGGCAAATCCTGCTGAACGGCGCCGCGAGGGCCGATGCCGCCGGGAAGATCATAGAGACTTTCGGAACCTTCGTGGTGCACGGGCAGTACTTCGTGGGCGGGATTATCTTCCTGATCCTGGTGGTCATCAACTTCGTGGTGATCACCAAGGGCGCGGGGCGCATCGCCGAGGTGAGCGCGCGCTTCACCCTGGACGCCATGCCGGGCAAACAGATGTCAATCGACGCCGATCTGAACGCCGGCCTGATCAACGAAAACCAGGCACGGGAGCGCCGGTCCAACATCGAGCGGGAGGCTGACTTCTACGGGGCGATGGACGGTTCGTCGAAGTTCGTGCGAGGCGACGCCGTGGCTGGCCTCATCATCACGGCCATCAACATCATTGGCGGCTTGATCGTCGGCGTGTTCCAGTACAACATGGGCATCAGCGCCGCCGCGCAGAGATTCACCCTCCTGACCATCGGCGATGGGTTGGTCTCCCAGATTCCCTCGCTGATCGTGTCCACCTCCGCGGGCGTGGTGGTGACGCGGGCCGCCTCGGACACCACGCTTGGAGAAATGATCTCCAAGCAGTTCCTTCTTCAGCCCCGCGCGATGGGGATCTCCGCCGCGATCCTCCTGGTCTTCGCGGTGATTCCCGGCATGCCGCCAGCCCCCTTCATCCTGTTTGCCGGCGTTCTGGGCTATATCGCCTACATGGCCAAGCAGGCGATCCAGAGCACGGCCCTGATCCAGGCCGAGCAGCAACAGCAGCTGGAGAAAAAGGCCGAGCCCGCCAGCACCGAGGCCGAAGTGCTCGAGTCCATCCTCACACCCGACATGATCTCGCTGGAAGTGGGCTATGGTCTGATCCCGCTGGTGGACCAGGCGCAGTCGGGGGAGCTGCTCGAGCGCATCAAGTCCCTGCGGCGCCAGTTCGCGCTGGACATGGGCTTTATCGTGCCGCCCATTCATATCCGCGACAATCTGGAGCTGAAACCGGGCGGGTATTCCATTCTCATCAAGGGCAGCGAGGTGGCCAGCGCCGAGCTGATGACCAACCACATGCTCGCCATGAGCACCGAAGAGCAAACGGAGAACCCGCTGGGCGGCATCGTCACCACCGAGCCGGCGTTCGGGCTGCCGGCCGTTTGGATCCCCGAACGCGACCGCGAACGCGCCCAGGCGATGGGCTACACCGTCGTCAACCTGTCCACCGTGATCGCCACCCACATGACCGAGATACTGCGGCAGTATGCCCACGAGTTGCTGACGCGGCAGGAGACCCAGAAGCTGCTGGACTCGGTGAAGAAGAAATACCCGAAGGTGATCGAGGGAGTGATTCCAGAAATCCTGGACCTGGGGCCGGTCCAGAAAGTCCTGCAGAACCTGCTTCGCGAGCGGGTGAGCATCCGCGACCTGCTTACGATCCTGGAGACGCTAACGGACCACGCCACGGAGTCGAAGTCTCCGGATTACCTGACGGAGTTCGTGCGCCGTGCGCTGGCCCGCACCATCACCAAGCAATATGCCACCAGCGACGGACGGATTTATCTGATGATGCTGGACCAGGAGATCGAGCAGATCATCGCAAGGGCGACCCAACAGACCGATCAGGGTGTGCTGCTGGCGCTGGAGCCGGGGTTGGCCCAGCGCGTGGTCGAGGCGATCCAGAAGGGGATCGACAAGTTCTCGCTGCATCAGACCCAGCCCATTCTGGCCTGCCTGCCCAACATCCGGGTGCAGGTTCGCCGGCTGACGGAGAAGTTCTTCCCGAACCTGATCGTCCTGTCGCACAACGAGATCGCCCCGACGGTTCAGATCGAATCAGTGGGGATCGTGCGGCTGAGCGATGCGGGCTAGTGGTCCGTCAAGTGCATTTTGAGGGGTTGCGGCCCTCCCTGACGGTCGGGCTACTGCACAGCGACGGAACCAAACATACGGCGCAAGGGCGAGGTATGCAGTAGCCCGACCGTCAGGGAGGGCATTCATCAGAATGGACTTGAAGGACTACCAGGTGGAAGGGGAAATGGTGAATGGCGAATGATGAATGAAGGATGAAGGATGAAGGCGGAAAGATGAAGGATGAATCATGAATGAGGAATGGGAGGAAGGGCAAAGGGTGTGAGGGGGAAAAAGCGATGACGGATGGAATTCGGGAAACACGGCGGGCGGAGAAGAGACTCCATCTGCTGGAGGCTTGGCCCAGAGATTGGAGATCGCGAGGCCTGCGTCGTGTGCCGGGACGGGCCGCCCGGATCGTGATCCTGGACTTCCAATATCTGATGGCGCGTGGAAGGATGAAGGATGGGCATCGAATGACGGATGGCGAACGAGAGAAGGATGAAGGAAAAGGAGCCGAGAGGGCCATCGAGGACAAGGGCGTTCCCTTCTTTCCGATAGAATGAATGCGCGAGGAGGACTGTATGCAGATCCAGAAGTTCTATGCCAGCAGCTTGCCCGCGGCGGTGCGCGACGTGCGGCGGACGCTCGGGCCGGATGCTGTCATCATGTCCACGCGCTATCTGACCACCGATGACGCGGTGATTGTGCCCAGCCGAGGCATCCGAGCGCGGGTGGAAGTGACGGCGGCTCGCGGGGTTTTCGAGGAGGACTCTCTTCCGGGGAAACCGCCCCGGACCAAGGGGCCCGCCACGCGGCCCGCTCCACACAAGGACCGCGTCGCCCCGTATGGTCTTGATGCCTATTCTCCTCCGTCCGGCGAGCGTGGGATGGGCCTCGGCCCATCCATCCCCGGCCCCCTTTCTCCCGTGGCCGGCAAGGAGAGGCAGAGGCGTATCCCGACCGAGATGGAGGTGATCGTGCGCGAGCTGCGCAATCTGAAGGAGGCTCTCGGTCGGTCTTCCCTGCAGCGTCAAGACCTCGCGAATGGGGCGAACGGCTCCAACGAGGGGAACGGCGGGTCCGCTTCAACCGCGCAGACGGTCTGTCTGCAGGCGGGTGCGGTTCGGGAGAGTTTGCGAGCCCAGGGGGTGGAGGAGGCGCTCGCTCACCGCATTCTGGGCCGGACGTTCCAGTCCGGGCGCAGCGCGGAGATTTCCCCCTGGAAACCCGGCCGGACCAGCTTTGCCGACGAGAGCGCCGTGGCGAAGCTTGAGGATTTTGCCCGGGCCGCGGGCGATTTCGTTGTCGGCCCCCAGCAAACAAAGACGCGGCCCGCGGAAGGCTGCCGCAAGATAGCGCTGGTGGGCCCGACGGGCGTGGGCAAGACCACCACGCTGGCGAAAATCGCGTCCTATTATGCGCTGCGCGAGAACAAGGTGGTGGCGCTTGTAACGCTGGACACTTACCGCATCGCCGCGGCCGAACAGATCAAGACCTACGCCCGTCTGCTGGGCGTGCCCCTGGAGGTCGTTTGGGATCCCAGCTGGTTCGCACAGGCTCTCGAACGCTTCGACGGCTCGGATTATGTCTTGATTGACACGCCGGGCTGCAGCCCCAATGACCGGAAGACCATTTCGCGGCTGGCGGGGATGCTGGCGCCGGAGCCGGGGATCGAGGTTCATCTGGTGATCCCGTCGGGGCTTCGGCCGGAAGAAATGCGCCGTGTGATGGAAGGATTCCGGCCGCTGGGATACCAGCGCGTGATTTTCTCGAAGCTCGATGAGGCGGTGACGTGGGGCAACCTTCTTAACACTTGGATTCTGGACGGTCTTGATGTATCTTACTTCACGATGGGGCAGAGGGTCCCCGAGGATCTGGAAGCCGCGTCCCTCGAATGGCTCTGCCGGGTGTTGTTGACGTCGGAGCTGGCGTCGGCGGATTGAGGATCGAGGATTGCGAATGACAAGTAGCCCGACGGGTCCATTCTCTACTTCGAACAAGTCAGCTCCCGTCCGGGTGGCGCGGCGGACAAACGCCCCCACCCGGGTCATCACCGTCACCAGCGGAAAGGGAGGGGTGGGAAAGAGCAGCTTGGTCCTGAACGCCGCGGTCTCCCTGGCCCAGATGAAGACCAAGGTTCTGATCCTGGATGCCGATATGGGCCTTTCCAACATCGACATCCTGGCCGGCATTGCCACCCGGCACAATCTCTCCCATGTTCTGGCCAACGAGAAACTCCTGACTTCGGTCATCGCCGAGGGGCCGGCGGGGATCCACCTTTTGCCCGCGGCCAGCGGCGTGGAGTGGGTGACAAACCTGACGTCGGAGCAGAAGCTGGATTTTTTGCAGAAAATGGATGAATTGAACGGCCTGTATGATATACTGCTGATCGATACGGGCGCCGGGATATCCTCAAATGTGCTGTATTTCAATCTCGCCGCCCAAATCCGGATTGTCGTGGTAACCCCGGAGCCCACCTCTTTGACCGACGCGTATGCGCTGATCAAAGTGCTGCATCGGAGTTATCAGCAGAAGAATTTCGAGGTGGTCGTCAATCTGGTCCAGTCCGAAAAAGAAGGGCTGGACGTCTACCGGAACCTCACCGCGGTGGCCGACCGGTTTTTGGAGGTGCGGCTTGGGTACCTGGGATGCATCCGGCAGGATGGCCGGCTTGGCCAAGCCGTTCTGAGACAGACCCCGGTGGTGGAGATGTTTCCGGACACCGCCGTTTCCCTGGATTACCGCGCGGTGGCGCGCAAAATCCTTCAGTTGCGCGCGGACGTGACGGACAGCGATCTGGGCTTGTTCTGGCGGAAGGTGTTTGAGCCGTCCCAAACCTGATCCCGCTACGGCCATCCGGGCCGATCCATCCGCAGAGTGAGCGGGAGCTCGAACGTGTCATCGGGCGCCAAGGCAAACCCATACGAGCGTGAGTCCCGCCCGGCCCTGACCCTGGGCGAGCGCAACGCGATGGTTGAGGAGCATCTGCCGCTGGTGAAGTACATCGCCAGCCGCATTGCCGGCCGCCTCCCCTCGCACATCGAGGTGGATGACCTGATCAACGCGGGAGTGATCGGCCTGATCGACGCGGTGGAGAAATTCGAGCCCGCCCGCCGGATCAAGTTCAAGACCTACGCCGAGTTCCGGATCAAGGGGGCCATCCTGGACGATCTGCGGGCGCTGGACTGGGTTCCGCGCTCCACGCGGCAGAAGGCCTCTCGGATCGAGAGGGCCTTCGCCGAGATGGAACAGCAGCTGGGCCGCGTCGCGTCGGACCATGAGATCGTGGAATACCTGGGCGTTTCTTTTGAGGAGTACCACCAGATGCTGGTGGAGGCGCGGGGCCTCCGGCTGGTGAGCTTGGACGAGATGCATGCGGACAACGACGAGACCTCGGAGCGCAATCTCCTGGAATTCCTTGCCAATCCGGATTATGTGGATCCCGCGGAGGCCATGAACCTGGACCAGATGTACCGGATCGTGGCCGACAGCATCGAGGCGCTGCCGGAAAAGGAAAGGCTGGTGATTTCGCTGTATTATTACGACGAGTTGACAATGAAGGAGATCGGCGAGATACTTCAGATCACCGAGTCGCGCGTGTCGCAGATTCACACCAAGGCGATTCTGCGCCTTCGCGGCCGGCTTATGAAAACGATCGATCTCTAGAGAACAGCTGTCCGGACAAGACACGCGAGAATACACTATGCCACTCAACCCCGGCGCCAAGATCCTGGTTGTGGATGATTTCTCGACGATGCGGCGCTTCATCCGGAACATCCTGGACCAGCTGGGCTACAGGGAAGTGGAAGAGGCGGACGATGGAGATTCGGCCCTGGAGAAGCTGCGCGGGACCAGGTTCGATCTCGTGATCGCCGACTGGAACATGCCGCGGATGAACGGACTGGATTTGGTCAAAGCCATTCGCGCGGACGAGGGACTCAAGACCATACCCGTCCTGATGGTGACGGCGGAAGCCTCGAAGGAGAACATCATCGAGGCAGTGAAGTCGGGAGTGAGTGGCTACGTCGTGAAGCCCTTCAGCAGCGATGTGTTGAAGGAGAAGATCGAGAAGGTGCTCTCATGAGTATGGATTCCGAAAGCGTTTTCACGAAGTCGCTCTTCGAGATGTGCCAGGCCATGGTGTCTTCGCTGGAGCTGGACGAGGTTCTGGACACCATTCTGGATCTTTCGCTCAAGACCCTTTCCGCCGACGCGGGATCCATTCTTCTTTACGAGGAAGGGGCCGAGAACCTGAAGATGCTCGCCTCACGGGGGCTGCCGCCGAACGTTGTGAAGCGCGGCCACATCAGCCGCAAGGGCAGCATCGCGGAATGGGTGATCAACAACAACAAGCCCATTATTGTGAACAAGCGGTCGGACATTTTTCCCGACGCGCCGGACGTGCTCCCCTCCGCCGAAGCCATCAAATCGGCCATGTCCGCTCCTCTGCGGGCCAAAGGGGAGATCATCGGCACCATCAACCTCAACCGCTACAAAGTCGAGGCCGCGCCGTTTCTGGAACACGAATTGCATACCCTCGTGATCCTGGCCAGCCAGGCCGCCGTGTGCATCGAGAACGCGCGGCTCCACGAGCAGAACCTGCAACAGGCGCGTATGGCTGCCATCGGACAGACCGTGGCCGGCATCTCCCACTGCGTCAAAAACATGCTGACGGGCCTGCGTGGGGGCCTGGGCATTCTGGAGATCGCGCAGAAGGAAAACGACTGGCCAACCGTGCACAAGGCCACGGGTTTCATCCGCAGCAACGTGGAGCGGATTTCCCTGTTGGTGCTGGACATGTTGGACTATTCACGGGAGAAGACACCGGTCCGGCGCGCGGCCGTGCCGGATAAGATTATCCAGGAAGTATTCGATATCGTGGCCAGCAAGGCGGAAAGGAGGTCCGTCAGCCTGGGCAAGGAAGTCTTGCCCGGGTGCGAGGAAATCCTGGTGGATCCGGACCAGGTTTTCAGGTGCCTGTTGAACCTGGTGGAAAACGCCTTGGATTCCGTTGAGCGGGGAGGAAGAGTCCGGGTCCGCTGCGCACCCATTTCTCCGGAGGAGGCCCGCGGGATTTTCCCGGAAGTCGCGGATCCTTCCGCGCTGGGCGGAATCGTCCGCCTGTCCGTGGAAGACAACGGCTGCGGGATCCCGCCGGAGAATCAAAAGAACCTCTTCCAGCCGTTCTTCAGCACGAAAGGCTCGAAGGGGACGGGGCTTGGCCTTGCTGTTACGCGCAAAATCGCCCAGGAGCACGGGGGCAAGGTGCTGGTGGATTCCGCGGTGGGCAAAGGGACCGCCTTTCACCTGATTCTTCCCGAGAAGTCTCCGAATCGCCCCGATAGCGCGGCACAAGAGGGGAACATCTCTTCCGGCGAGAGATTCTTCGCATGATCTCCTTCCTGTTTTACCGCGCTTACCGCAAGGTCGTGCCGCTCATCAGCCCTTCGCGGTTGATGGTGGCGTCCTTTGCCGGCGTTATCCTTCTTGGCGGGTCTCTGCTTTGGCTGCCTCTCTCGTGGCGTGGGTCGGCCGCCCCCGCGACTTTCCTCGACGGGCTTTTCACCTCCACGTCCGCCGTGTGCGTCACCGGTCTTGTTGTCCGGGACACCGGTGGGGATTTCAACCTGTTCGGACAGGCCATTATCCTTCTTCTCATCCAGGCCGGCGGCCTGGGGATACTCACCTTCTTCAACCTGGTGGTGTTGGCGCGCCGCGGCAGAGTCAGCTTTCACGACCGGCTCATTCTTGAACAGTCTCATGGCATCCTCCCCACGATCACGCCTTCCCAGCTGCTGAGCAGGATCTTCATCTACACCTTGATCATCGAAGCGGCAGGCACGACTATCCTTACTTGGCGGTTCTCGCGAGATGTCCCTTTCGACTCCGCCCTCTGGCAGGGGCTTTTTCATTCCGTCTCCGCTTTCTGCAACGCGGGATTCAGCCTCTTCTCCCGCAATCTCATGAACTACCGGGAGGATGTGACCGTCAACGTCACGATCATGGCCCTCATTGTTCTGGGCGGATTGGGCACGGTTGTTTTCGCGGACCTCGAGATGTGGTTCCGGCGGCTTGGGCGGGTCCCCCGCTTCCAGCTGCCCCTGCACACCAAGGTCGTGTTGTGGATGACCGGTCTCCTGATCGTCTGCGGCGCGGGCGCCATCCTGCTCCTGGAGGTGGGAGGGCCCGCCCTGCCCCCGTCGGCAAAGGGGAAACTGCTTGCGAGCTTCTTCCTTTCCATCACCTCGCGCACGGCGGGTTACAACACGGTTGACATGGCCCAATTGACAAATGCGGCGCTGCTCGTCGTTGTCTTCTTGATGGCGATCGGCGGGTCGCCCGGCTCCACGGCCGGCGGAGTCAAGACAACCACGTTCGCGACGCTCCTGGCCTATCTCTATTCCCGCGCGCGCAACCGCCCCCGCGTCGAGATGTTCCGCCGCAGCATTCCGGCGGACATCGTCATCAAGGCCATGCTGACGATCTTTGGCTTCCTGGTGGTGGTGGCCGGCGCCGTTGTGATGCTGCAAATCACCGAACTGAAGGGCCAGCCCTACGCGAACCACCAGGGGGATTATGTGCTGGCGCATCTCTTCGAGGTGGTCTCGGGGCTGTGCACGGTGGGTCTCTCGACCGGGATCACGCCGGGATTGTCCGGCGCGGGAAAACTCGTTATTAACGGATGTATGTTTCTCGGGC
>Ga0315273_10009334_pt1 | contig 12429 bp, 9 predicted proteins | sample YL17G02_0_MG_FD_205753 | JGI IMG/M metagenome (GOLD analysis project Ga0315273, IMG submission 205753) | Sediment microbial communities from Yellowstone Lake, YNP, Wyoming, USA - YL17G02_0 | ecosystem: Environmental > Aquatic > Freshwater > Lake > Sediment | place: USA: Wyoming | collected... | reverse complement strand
CACCTCGGCGCTCGCGAAACCGCTCCTGCTGACAGTACTTCTGCCCCTGGTAATCGGGGCTGCTATACGGCATTACGCCGGGACTGTGGCAACGAAGATTTTCCCGGCGGTCAAGTTGATCGCCCTGCTCTCCACATTGACGACCATCGTGTGGTGCCTTGTGCTCTACGGCCCCGCAATGCTCAACACAGCAGGCAGCTTTGCCCTCCTCTCAATGACCTTGTTCATGGTCGGGATGGCACTGATAACGTATCACTTCGGCTTCGGCATGAAACAGAATCAGCGCAGCGTCATGGCGCTGGGGATGGGAACACGTAACATCGCAGCGGTTCTGGCGGCGGCTCTGGCCATTCCGAACGGGGACACGCGCATCGTGGTGATGACCATCATGTGGACTTTGTGGTCGGTTGTCCTCGCAGCCATTGGAGCCAAAATATTCGCCAAGCTGGCCGGTACTGAAGCCACTTATACAAACCAACAATCAAGGAAATCATCATGAAACGTCCATTGATTTCTCTCCTTATTTGCCTGACCGTTCTCCCGTTGGTGGTCTTCGCCCAGGGTGAACCGGGCTGGAACAAGATGAGTCTCGGCGCAAACTTTGAGGCGTCTGTTCCTGTCGGGGATTTCCAGTATCTTGCTGGTACCGGTTATGGTGGGAACCTCCGATACCAGTTCGGGGGCGATGTCCGCGCGGCATTCACGGCGACAGCGGGATATCTCGTTTGGGGAAAGAAAGACCTGACAGGGAATAATTCGGTTCAGACAAAAGCATTTAATTTCTTTGTTGGTGGTAAGTACTATTTCACGCCCGGTTTCTATGGCAGCCTCGAAGGAGGGATCTACTTCTTCACCTATACCTACGAAAAGACTGTCGTTGGTGTGGAGGGGGACACAGGCCGATTCATGATGCCTATCGGCATTGGATATCAGAAGTCGGGGTTCGAACTCGGTGTTCGCTATATGCTGCTTGCTACGAATGTCAACAGCTTCTCGTTTACCCTGGGTTACAACTTCATGCTGTAAGCCGGGCACAACATCATGAAAGGAAGAGACATGAAGAAGGAACTTGCTTTTGTTGCCGCGTTCGTCGTTGTGCTTTTCTTGCTGGCAGGCATGGCGCAGGCCCAGGAGACGCCGGCCGCGAAGCCCGCATCCATGACTGCATCGCTCAACAAATCGCTCGGGCTCTATGTGTTCCCGGCAAAGGAACAGAAGCCGGACCAACAGGCGACGGACGAGCAAGCCTGCTATACCTGGGCGGTTGAACAAAGCGGGATCGACCCATTGACCATGCAGGCCACCAAGGCAGACACGGTCGCCAAAGGTCCGGACGGCTCTGCGGTGAAAGGTGCCGCAAAGGGTGCGCTGGCAGGAGCGGCAATCGGCGCAATCGCAGGAGATGCGAGCAAGGGAGCTGCTATCGGTGCAGCTGCGGGTGGCATGGGCGGAGTGAAGAAGAAGAAGCAGAAGGATGCGAAGGCGGAACAGACAGCCCAGCAGACAGCAGCCGCAACTGATGCTGCGAAGATCGACAGTTTCAAGAAGGCCTATTCTGCTTGTCTGGAAGGGAAAGGCTACACTGTCAAGTAGGCTGCGAGAGGCCCAGCTGTAATTGTTCTTCCGTCCCGGGGACAACCCGGGATCGGTAACGTCGTTCCTCACTATTCCGCTTCCCTGAATACCGCCGATGGGCGGAATCCCCGGCCTATAAGACGCCGCCTGTGGGCAAGATCGTCGACAGCGGGGCCGGAAAGCGGTACAAGATTCTCAGGCACCCCGGCGGCGGAACGATGGGTTTCGTCTGCAGGGCCGAGCTCTGAAAGGGGTAATCCTATGACGACAAACGAAAACCATACCGCAGAAGCGCCATCGGAAGGCGGATCAGGCAATGCTCAGCGCCCGGAGCCTCGCGCGCGCGAAGAGTGCCTGGCAGCCGGCAGGACATTGCGCGAAACCTTGCCGCGCAGCAGCCATGCCGCCTGGAAAGCCCCGGCCGGACGGAGAGATCCGATCGACATCCTGGAAGAATCCAACCGGGATCGACTGCCGGAACTTGTGCCGATCCGGTACGGTCGTATGCTCCGGAGTCCCTTCACGTTTCTCCGCGGCTCCGCGGGACTGATGGCCTACGATCTGGCGACGACCCCGACGACAGGTCTTCGGGTGCAAGCCTGCGGGGATTGCCATCTCTTGAATTTCGGTCTGTTCGCCACCCCGGAGCGCCATCTGGTCTTCGATCTGAACGACTTTGACGAAACGCTGCCCGCGCCCTGGGAATGGGATCTCAAACGGCTGGCTGTGAGTTTTGCGGTCGGTGCGCGCGACAACAAATTGCCAGATGCCGATGCACGGAAAATCGTGCTGGAGTGCACGCGCGCCTATCGGGAACGTCTGCGGGAATATTCCCGTATGAGTCCTCTGGAAGTCTGGTATGCGCGCCTCGACGTGGAATCGATCATTGCGAATGCGCCCGATGAAAAGGCGAAGAAGTTCCGGAAGTCTTTGGCTGAGAAAGCACGCCAGCGCATCATCGAAAACCTCTTTCCCAAGATTGCCGGCAAAGACGCCGGGGGACACCGTCTGGTCGATCAACCGCCGATTCTTGTCCACGTTGCTGAACCAGAGATCGAGGAAGCTATTCGGGACGGCTTCGCAGATTACCGGGAGTCTATGTCCGATGAGCGCCGGATCCTCTTCGATCGATATCACCTGGAAGACTTCGCCTTGAAAGTGGTGGGCATTGGCAGCGTGGGAACCCGCTGCTACATCGGATTGTTTTTCGACGACGATAACCATCCCCTGATCCTCCAGGTGAAGGAAGCGTGCCGTTCTGTTCTCGAACCCTACGCGGGGAAGAGTCCTTATGACAATCAGGGCCAGCGTGTCGTCGTGGGGCAGCGGCTGATGCAATCCTCCAGCGACATCTTCTTGGGTTGGACGCGGGGGCGGCGGGGCAAAGACTTTTTCGTGCGGCAGCTTCGGGACATGAAAATGTCTTTACCGATCGAGGGGTCGTCAGCTGTGCAACTGAAGCGCTACGCCCAGTTCTGCGGTTGGACCCTGGCGCGTGCCCATGCCAAGTCCGGAGATGCCGCGACCATCAGCGGCTATCTGGGCAAAGCGGACACTTTTGACAAGGCCATGGAGAAATTTGCCCTGGCCTATGCCGATCAAAACGAGAGGGACCACGCGGCTCTGGTGAAGGCGGTCAACTCCGGACGGCTGGAGGCTCTCGTCGAGGATTAGAACCTTCGACCGGCCGCGCCAGCTTGGGATGTTGATCACCTCGACGATATTCGTCGGTCCTTCTTCTTTCCCGGTTGTCCAACCCAGCCAGGGAGAACACTACGATGAAACGTCGTACCACAGGCAGTATGTCTTCGCCGCAGTCTCATCGGCTTACCGGCACAATCCCTCAAATACTCAAGAGCGGCTTCTACAAAGGGAAGTCGCTTTTTCTTCTTCTTGATCTTCCAGTCCCTCTTCAATAGTCCCTCCGGCTAGAACTTCATCCTGAACCATCCGACCATTGATCCAGGGCGATACTAACGATTTCAATGTGAATTCACCGTTTTTGCACGCGGATGGAGTTATGGCGGCGCAGGAGAGTGCGAAAAGAATACGAGAGAAAGTATTTGCAATAGTTCTTATTTTATGATAACTTTTGCAAAAGAGCACTCTCAATGAACCCCATAAAATCACAGGACTACATTCTTCAGTGGGTGGAGAACAGACAATCAAAGGGGAGCTATTTCTTTTCTTTTGATGAGCTCCTGACCCAATTCCCTTCCATTTCGCCGAGAGCCATCATTTTGGCGGTGAATCGGCTCAAGAAAAGAAACAAGATCTCATCGGTCCATAAAGGATACTATGTTGTTGTTCCGCCGGAATATGCTTCCCGTGGAATATTGCCGCCTACCATGTATATCGATTCTCTCATGGTAAGCCTCCAAAAAAAATATTATGTCGGGCTGCTCAATGCGGCGGCGTTGTACGGAGCCGCACATCAGCAGCCGCAGGAATTCTATGTCTGCACGGTCCCTCCTGCCCACAGACAGAATACGAAAAAGGGAACCCGGATTAATTTCTTCACAAAGCAACAAATTCCCGATTTCCTTTTGGTGGATACGAAAGCCCAGACCGGCTATTTCAAAGTATCATCACCGGAGTTGACGGCGGCTGACCTCATCCAGTTTGAAAAAAGAATCGGCGGGTTGAACAGGGCCGCCACCGTTTTGAATGAGCTGGTGGAAGAAATGCATCAGGAGAAGTTCACGAAGGGGTTCGTTCAGTCTATTCCAACAAGTACTCTGCAGCGGCTCGGATTCATATTGGACGATATTTTACACCAGTCTGCTCACGCGGACGCGTTGTACACCCAGGCGTCAAGTGTCGGATGTCGATTCTTCCGGATTCCGCTTAAGCAAGGCGTTGCATCAACGGGTTTTCACTCGACCAATAGATGGAATGTTATTCCGAATCTGGTAATTGAGTACGACGAATGATCCCTGAGGCATACATTACCGAATGGAGCAACATTGTTCGATGGCGCACCAACGAACAAGTTGAGCAAGACTTGATTCTCTGCCGGGCTCTCGTGGAAATGTTCAGCGATCCATTCCTGTATCGAAGGCTGGCCTTTCGTGGTGGAACAGCCATCCATAAGCTCTTTCTGCATCCCCAGGCGAGATATTCGGAAGACATTGATCTCGTGCAGATGCGGTCTGAACCGATCAAAGAGACCATTGTCCATCTTCAGGAAAGACTCGCGTTTCTCGGCAAGGGATCCGTGAAGCAGAAGGACTTCAACACAACGGTTGTCTTTCGCTTCAACTCGGAATCCGCGCCCTTTCAAAAACTGAGACTAAAAATAGAGACGAATTGCAGAGAGCATTTTGCTGTGCAAGGGTTCATCGATCACATCTTCACTGTATCGGCGCGGTATTTTTCCGGGACATGTACTCTCAAGACATTCCGGATCGAAGAGCTTCTTGGATCGAAACTTCGGGCCCTCTATCAACGGACCAAAGGAAGAGATCTGTTCGACCTGTACAAAGCGATGACAACGACAACGTCTCTCCCAGAGAACATCCTCCATTGCTACAATGCATACATGGCATTTGCCGTTGGAAAGCCCCCCTCCCGAAGAGAATTTCAGAAGAATTTGGATCTGAAAATGAGCTCACCAGAGTTTCTTGGAGATACCATGGGACTACTGCGCCCCGATGAGAGATACGTCCCCACCGATGCCTATGAATTGATTTCAAGAGAGTTGTTAGAGAGGTTGTGAGTTCCGGCATATTCGCGGCCAGTTTTTCTTCCCTAGTTTCAGGACTGGTTTTCTTTTGCGGGACAGTCAAATAGACCGGCGGTTCATTACCTCACTATGACAGGGTGGATTCTCCACAGGATTTCCAAGCGGTGGTGGGGCATGCTCGATGTTGATTCGAATACAGAATGGATGAATAGCGGGAGTACGTGGTACAAAGCCGGGGGTCTTGTCGGTTTGATGATCAATAACCGGGTGGGCGTCTGGATAGAAGGTGAAATCCCCTTTTGGCCAGTTTCGTATCGCTGACTGGGACATCAAGGGAAGTGTTCTTCCTGCTCGTTTTTGATGTCACATTCCTACACTCGCTCCGCAGCATGCGGTTTTTGCGATTCGCCTCTGGAATTCTGGGGCACGATGCTCCCGTCCCAAGAATGATCCCACCCACTGCTTGATTCTCGGGTTTCTAAAGGGTATTTTGCTTGTGTTGTGCTGCTCTACCTCCGGTTGTGGGTCCGCCCGTCAAACGAGACATTATGCTCAACGTTCCCCGGGCACAGGTGGAATCATCCCTGGCGTGTAACGACTTCGCAGTGAATGTGTTGCGGGCGGGTGCAAAGAGCAGAATCAGCCCGCCTGAATGGCCCGCAGAAAGCGATCGCAGCAGGGGAGCAGGTAAGGAAAACCCGGATGGACAATCAAAAACCAGGTAACGAAAAAGGTAATCCCTCCGTCGTCGATGACGATATGTCGGCACTCAATGAAGGCCTGACAGGGGAAAGCGGACAGCCGGACAGATCGATAGAGAGTCTGGACGGGCGGCTGGAGTTTGAGATGTTGATAGCCAACTTGTCTGCCCGCTTCGTGAACCTCCCCTCCGACCAAATCGACAATGAGATCAAGAATGCTGAACAAGGCATATGCGAGGTCCTCGGGATCGATCTTGCCGCCCTCTGGCAGCTGGGGGAAGATGTGCCGGATGTCTTCACGCTTACTCACCTCTACAGTAATCAGGGGGATCTGCAACCTCTTGAGCGGATGATGGATGATCATTTCCCCTGGTACCGACAGCAAATGTTGCTTGGCCGCACCGTCATCATTTCGTCTCTGGAGGAGCTGCCGGCGGAGGCCACGCGCGACCTGGAGTCCGCCCGACTTTTCGGAATCAAATCGAATTTGACCCTTCCGCTTTCGGCAGGGAGGGGACCGACCTTTGGGATCCTGGGCCTTAATACCACGCGGGCGGAACGCGACTGGCCGGATGCGCTTGTGAAGCGGCTGCAGCTGGTCGCCCAAATCTTCGCGAATGCGCTGGCTCGAAAGCGCTCAGACCAGGCCTTGCGCGAGAGCGAAGAGCGGATAACTTTGGCTGCGCAGGCGGCAGAGTTTGGCGTTTGGGCGTGGAACATCGCCAGCAACCAGGTCTGGGGCTCGGAAAGATGGCTGAATCTGTTCGGGTTCGTATCCGGCCCGAACATCAGTTTTAAGGATGTCATCCGGCGGATCCATCCGGACGACCGCGAGATGGTAGAGCAAGAAGTGCGGCGGGCTGTAACAAACCTGGGTGATTTTGGGGGGGATTTCCGCGTGGCTCTACCCGACGGCGCTGAGCGCTGGATATCGTCACGGGGGCGGGTGTACAAAGACGCGGCCGGGAAACCGGCCCGGATGCTGGGTGCGGCGATTGACCTCACCGAACGCAAACAGATGGAGGTGCAACTCAGAGACCGCCTCCGGGAGATTGAAGAGCTCAAACAACGAGTCGAAAGAGAAAATGTCTATCTGCAGGAAGAGATCGGGCTCCTGGTTGAGCATGCGGACATCGTGGGGAAAAGTGTTGCGATAAGAAATGTCCTGGTTCAGGCAGAACAGGTGGCCGGGACAGACTCAACGGTCCTGCTGATGGGAGAAACCGGAACGGGAAAAGAATTGCTGGCGAGGGCAATCCACAGGATGAGCCGCCGGAAAGACCGGACCCCGGTGACGGTCAACTGTGCTTCTCTACCAGCCACGCTGATCGAAAGCGAGCTCTTTGGCCGGGAGAAGGGAGCGTACACCGATGCACTGACGAGAATGACAGGAAGGTTCGAGCTTGCGAACGGATCCACGCTCTTTCTCGATGAGATCGGCGAACTTCCTCTTGACGTGCAATCCAAATTCCTGCGCGTCCTTGAGGATGGCCATTTTGAACGATTGGGTTCCACGAAAACTCTGACGGCGGACGTCCGTATCATCGCCGCCACTAACCGGGACCTTGAGAGAGCCGTGAGGGAGGGCAGATTCAGGCAGGACCTGTACTACCGGCTACGTGTCTTCCCCATCGTGATCCCGCCCCTCCGTGAACGGCCGGAGGATATCCCGCTGTTGGTCTGGACATTTGTCAGGGAGTTTGAAAAGAAGATTGGCAAGCGGATCGACAGGATCGCAAAGAAGTCCATGGAATCCATGCAACGTTATGACTGGCCCGGCAATGTCAGGGAATTGAAGAATGTGATTGAGCACGGAATGATTGTGAGCACCGGTAATACGCTCGCCGTGCGTTTGCCTCAAGATGGATCTTCAAAAGAAACCAAAGCGTCAGATCTTGAAAGCATCGAACGAAGCCACGTCCTCAAGGTTCTGACGGAGTCCGGCTGGCGTATTGGTGGCAAGGGCGGTGCAGCAGAGACTCTTGGTCTAAAACGAACAACACTTCAATCTTTATTGAAGAGACTCGGAATCAGGCGTCCCCGCCCGGGGATGCCGAAATAGCGTCACTCCGCCTTTGCTTCGGCAGACAATCTCACCTCTTTCTCCCACCTCGACAGGTTTACTTCCAGGAAACGCCCCCAAACCGACATATTTTCGCTTTTTCTCCCTTCATATTCCTTAGGCATGATATTCGCTTAATATTGGCTGTTATCCCCCGGCCAGAGAAGGATACTGTGGAAGATCCTCCTTTCCCTCCCGGATCCTGCAATGGATCCAGATTGGCCAACAAACCAGGTGGAAGCTACCCGAATGGTACACTCGACAATCAGGATGGAAATGTCCGCGGCAAGTATGAGGGAAGCGCTGGAAACCCTTCGCTCTATCGTTGAGCGAACGAGGGTTGAGCCCGGATGCATCAGTTGTAGGATCTATCGAGACGTCGCGCAAGAAAAGATGATCATGATGGAGGAACTCTGGAGCAGTCAGGAAGAGCTTGAGCGGCATCTCTGCTCTTCAGACTACCAGAGGATTCTTCTGGTGGTCGAGATGGCCAGGGATCAACCGGAGATCAGGTTCAGCACAATCTCACACACAAGCGGTTTTGAAACCATAGCTGAAGCAAGAAGCCACACTGAGAGTACTCGCCGATGAAGCTGCCGGTCCAATCACACACGACAACACCGAAGGATGTACCAGTCAAGGCCAGCTGTGAATCGGCACAAGATGCTATAGAATCAAGAAATCAATCCACACAAACCACATTACAGGAAACAGGAGAGCCCACCATGGAAAAGGCAAATGTTGCAGAGCAAAGCTCCACAGGGCGCGTCACGGTCGATAAAGAACGAATCGACCGGCTGAAAGAACAACTGAGGAGCACTCCCGCCGAGGTTGATTTTGAACGGGTCAGGATAATGGAAGAGGTTTACGAGGACTTTGCCGGCTACCAGACTATCATCTGCAGGGCCAAATTCATGGCAACCCTGCTTGAGAGGAAAAAGTTGTACATTGACGAAAACCTCTTTGTTGGAAGCATGGCGAGTACAACCAATGGCATTTACACGTATCCCGAATGGAATGTTGATTGGATGAAGGAAGAGAAGACCGTTGAGAAGTCCAAGACTCCGGAGGACAGGAAAGCCAACGAGTGGGCACTCAAATACTGGGACAAGCGTGCGCTGAAGCCCCGTACTCTTGATATTTTCAAAAGGAAGTATGGTTTTGATCCGGGACCTTGTTTTGATTCCGGCTTCGTTGTTAGCTTCTTTGACTGGCCGGGTGGCGGCGGCAACCTTAACTATCCCCGGATTTACAGGGAGGGGCTTGCCAGCATGATCAAAGAGGTTGAAGAGCGGGAGGCAGCCCTCGAAATGAGGCTGCCGAATGCGGACAAGTTCGCCTTCTATGAAGCCAGTCTGATAATCATGAGAGCCTTTATTCGTCTGGCTCACCGTTATGCTGAACTGGCCAGGGAAATGGCGGCAAAAGAAAAGAATGAATCCCGGAAAGCAGAGCTGATAGCTATTGCCGAAACCTGCGAATGGGTGCCCGAGCATCCTGCACGCAACCTGCGTGAAGCCATCCAGTGCCACTTCTTATGTCATGTCGGTGCGGAGATTGAGCAGGTGGGTTGCGGCTATTCTGAGGCTTACCTGGGCCAGAATTTAGAGCCATACTATCAGGCTGACAAGGCTGCCGGTCTGATTACATATGATGATGCAGTCTTTATGTTCGAGAACCTCGTCATCAAGCTGAATGAGATCGGGTATTACTATGGCGAGAAGGTTGCCTTGCAGAACTCTGCCGACCTGGGTCAGAGCATCACGCTCGGCGGCTTTACCGAGGATGGAGAAGATGCCACCGCAGAAATGGATTATGTGGTCCTTGATGCATGTAACTACCTTCACCTGCCACAGCCTCCATTAACGTGCTGCTACACAGAGGTAATGAGTGGAAAATTCCTGGAGAAGGTCCTCGATGTAATAGGCACCGGAATCGGTATGCCTCAGTTCGTCAATGGCGATGTGATGATGAAGCGCGCCTTGAATCTTTTTGCTGACTCCAAAAAAGGCTGTACTCTGGAACAAGCCAGACGCACCTGTATCGGTGCCTGTGTGGGTTCATACATTCCATACCAAACAGGCCACCCCGTGGAAGGGCAGCCTAACCTGGGTAAGATAATGGAGTTTACGATGACCGGTGGCGTTGATCCCCGCCTCAAGCAACAGATCGGACCCAAGACCGGAGATCCTGAGACATTCAAGACCTTCGAGGAACTTTATGCAGCTTTCGAGAAGCAGCTGCAATTCAATGAGGACGTCCTCCGCAGGGGTGCCTGGATTGCCAGCATGTTGTGCGCTGACTTCCTGCCGACTACCTGGCGCTCAATTCTCACCATGGGCTGTATTGAAACCGGTACCGAGGTATGGAATGGCGGAGCAAATTACTACACAACTGCGCAAATCGTTGTCGGTGGTGTAGACGCCGCCAACTCGCTTATGGCGGTGAAGAAGCTGGTTTATGATGACAAAAAGATCACCATGGCCGAGCTGAAAAAGGCGCTTGCCGCCAACTGGGTGGGATACGAGCAGGTACGCAAGATGTGCTTTGAAGCTCCCAAACATGGCAACGACATTCCTGAGGTGAACAAGCTCGTTCGCAGGGTGACCAATAGTATCTATGACGCTTTCCAGAAAGTAGATGGCGGAGGCAACTACATCAGCCGGGATATCAAATCAGCTCCTGATGCCTATACCAAAAGTGTCCACAACCTTATGGGGCTTGTGACGGGTGCCCTGCCGAGCGGTAAATATGCCGGACAGGCACTCACCGATGGAAGTATGTCGGCTATGCCGGGCACCGATGTGAACGGACCTACCGCGCTGGTTATGTCTGCAGCTAAGGGTCAGGATGCCATCAAATACACCGCAACGCACATGAACGTGAAACTCCCGCCTGATCAGCTGAAAACACGCAAGGGCCGGGATAATGTGCTGCGCCTGGTCAAGACCCTGTTTGATAACGATGGGTATCACATCCAGTTCAATGTTCTGGACACCGCAATACTCAGGGATGCACAGAAGCATCCGGAGAACTACCGTGACCTGGTGGTTCGGGTAGCCGGTTTCAGTGCGTTCTTCACCAAACTGGCTAAGGGCGTGCAGGACGAGGTCATTGAGCGTACTTTGCAGAGTTTTGACAAGTAGTGAAAGACAACGGAACCGGTACGGTGTGGCACTCTATCATGCCGTACCGGAATTCCTTGATACGCACCACAGCACTGCAGGACGCAAGGTTCTGGATACACACCCTATTTGCACTGACAGACATTGGCCTTGCATGGTAATGAATACAGATGCAGAAGTAGCTAACAAAGGAGGTCCATAATGAGCACAGAAATAGGTCATGGGAGTTTTCTCAGACGCATTGCGATCAATGTTGGCGCCGGCTACGTCCCTGGCATCAATGCCGTCATTACGGGTGCTGCGATGGCGGCCGGAAAAATGGGATGGGAGATGGTCGGCATCCGTGATGGGTTTGAGGGTTTACTTCAACCCGAAAAATATCCCGAGGGCGGACTGGTTACACTCAGCCCTCAGCTGATAGAAAATCTTGATCCTTCCGCCGGGGGCGTGCTGGGCCAATCGGTCCGGGTCGATCCGTTTAATGTCCGCACGATAAATAAAGACGACATGGTGGAAGAAGTGGACATGTCTGATCATCTCCTGAAAAGGCTGAAGGAAGAAAAGATTGACGGATTGATTTCAGTCGTTGGTGGCCAGGGGCTGAGTATTCTCTATAAGCTCCACCGCAAAGGGCTCAATGCGGTGTGCATCCCAAGGTCTATTGATAACGACATCGCCTCTACTTCGGTGTCATTCGGATTCAACACTGCCCTCACCTTTACCATCGAAATGCTTGACCGTGCCCGTCAGGCAGCCCAGTCTGCCCGCAAAATCGCAGTGGTGGAGGTACAGGGAGAGCAGGCCGGATGGGTTGCACTCCAGGCAGGTATAGCAGCTTGTGCTGATGCAATCATGATCCCCGAGATCCCTGTTGACCTCAAGAATGTGGCAGGGAGATTAAAAGATAAGATGTCACCCAGAAGGCCGTACGGGCTTGTCGTAGTGGCCCAGGGAGCGAAATTCATAAATCAAGCCAAAAAGAAGGAGGCTACATCCTCCCTTAAAGCTTCTCTGTCCCCACTGGCAACTGGCGATTCCAGCAGTGGACATGTCATTCAGAGTTCTGGTCAGGCAGCCCAGACTGTGGCGACTGAACTGCAGCTGCTGATAGCCGAGGAAACCTATCCGCTCGTCATCGGTCCCTGGGTCAGGGGTGGTACTCCCTCTGCTGTCGACCGCCAACTGGGGATGGCATACGGAGCCGGGGCATTGCAGGCACTGAAAGCCGGCAAAAATGGAGTCATGGTGGCTTTTGTTCCTCCTGAAATCAGATTCGTGCCG
>Ga0315273_10009333_pt1 | contig 12429 bp, 13 predicted proteins | sample YL17G02_0_MG_FD_205753 | JGI IMG/M metagenome (GOLD analysis project Ga0315273, IMG submission 205753) | Sediment microbial communities from Yellowstone Lake, YNP, Wyoming, USA - YL17G02_0 | ecosystem: Environmental > Aquatic > Freshwater > Lake > Sediment | place: USA: Wyoming | collected... | reverse complement strand
AAAGGGTCTGTACTTGGTGGGAACGGATACAATGCGCAAGTCGATGGGTATTACCAGAGCATCGTACTCTGTACTAAATCTTCTTGAGGCGATGAGAGAATAGTTGTCGAAGTGATCTTAAAACTATACGCCTCTTCGGACACAGTGACATCCGAAAGGGCAGCAATGCAATTCGGGAAGTTGAGCGATGAGCAGTGGGCCTTTATCAAGCCGCTCCGCCCTCAAGAGCTGGTTGAAGCTTTGGAAGCCGTCGGAGTAAAACGAAATGTAGCCACCATCATCGTCTACCTCAAAGATATGGACGAGGCCACATCCAGAGATATTGAGAAGGGGAGCGAATTGAGGCAGCCCGAAGTGAGCATAGCCATGCGCACGTTACGGGAGAAGGGCTGGATCGCAGAACGTGATGTAAAGGGTAGCGGAAAGGGCAGGACCACGAGGCTCTACAGGCTCATCATGTCCATAGACGAGATTATAGGACACTACGAAGAGGAGAAACGCAGCGAGTCGTCTCGGGCTATGCAGTCTATCCAGAGGCTGAAAGAGATATCTGCAACTTGATCAAAAGGCTACATCTCCTTCAATCTTTTCTGCACCCAGGCTCAACGCCTCCTCGACTGCGGCCAGGTCTTTCATCAGGAATATCCTCTCAGTCGCGGTCTCTTTGGTGGCAGCGGAGTTCTTCAGGATCTGTGCATACTTGGCGAACTTGGGAAGCTTGACCACATAACTATGCAGGTCTTCTACTAGGTCGTAGTCGAAGCCGTTCCGCTCCAGTATCTTGAGAGCGTTGTTCCTCTCGCCTGTGGTTTTGAACTCAAAGCGGTAGCTGTCCTGGTTGTAGTATCCCAGCAGAGCCTTGAAGATCTCCTTGTTGTCGAAGAACTGCTTGAAGAGCCAGAGCTTGCCGACCTTGAAGACGGTAATGCGCTTGCTGCGCTCTTTAACATCGAATGTGCTGACTCTCATGTCTTACTGTTATATGTAGGAGCGATCCATTAAAATCCCTTGGGAAGAGGAGGCCAGAGAGTTGGCTGCAGAAGGACCTACAGAAGAAAAATCCAAGGTGTCATCCCTTCAGTTCATCCCCAAGCTCCTGGGGCAAAAGATCACGGTCCGGCCGGCGCAAGGCCAGCCTATCACAGGCATCCTGCGGGGGTATAACCCCTATGAGCTGCTCATCGAAGTGGGACCCAAGCAGATCATCGTCTTTAAGAGTTCAATCTGGTGCATTGAGATCCTGGCCTAGAAGGGGAAGAAGGAGTTGGTGCTGGAAAATTCGCACCGCAGCCTCCATATCCCGCAACTTGGACATAATATAGCCGAATTGACATCGATTGAAGTCCAAATGGGAGCCTAAAGCTGGCCAGGGTGAAGAAAAGCAGGGTAGGTAAGAGTTCAGCCCTGGCCTTAGCCTCTATGTATATGAGCTCATGAATTTCAATTCTTTTCTGCTGTGTCCAGAAATTCATACTCCGAACTTCGGGATGCCTGCCAGATAGTTGCGCTTGACGTCCTCCGGATCGATGTGATTATAAAGATCGATCGCCTCATGCATCGCATCCCCACGGATCCACTTTACCTGCTCTCTCGGCATTCCGGCCCGGAGCAAGTGAGTCCCAAGCCAATGTCTGCAGCAGTGCGGCGTGAACTTGTCCTCAAGTCTGTTTGACTCATGGTCATGCAAGCCAGCCCTAATTGCTGCCTTACGGACCACGGTATTTATGCCCGCATTGTTCAGGCGCTGGCCCCGGTTATTCAGGAATAGAGCCCGTTCGCTTTCTTTTCTAAGGCGCTTTTCGCTTGCTTTGAGCCATCTCGCCAAGGCTCTTGCTGCTTCATCATCGAAGAATACCGTTCTGTTGCTTCGCTTTCCGATTGGCTTCAATATCAAGAATTGCTTCTCAAGGTCTACGCAATCAAGATCCAGCGTGACAAGCTCATTTCGCCTGATACCTGTTTTGAAGAGCAGAAGGAGTATGGCCCGATCTCTGCTATCAATCGTGGCCCTGACCATTTTTGTAGCATCTTCAACACTTATCAGTTGACGCTGTCGAGTTTCACCCTTGTAGGATTTGAGATACCTTTTCTGGAGGGCAGGAATTGGATTTTGAATGATCTCGCCCTGTTCCGCAAAGAAAGAGTACAAGGTTGATAGGCTCGAAAAATTGTTCCCCAGAGAGCTCTGCTTTAGCCCCCTGCCTCGAAGATCTCCTAGATAGGCCAGCAGATCGTCTCGTTTTGCTTCGCGGGCATCTATGCCTCTTTCGGCAGCCCAGATCAGGTATCGTCTTACGCATCCCAGGACATCAACCCGGCTAGTCTTTGCCAGGCCACGGAGCTTAAGATCCTTCTCGAAAGGATTGAGAATGCTTGTTAAAAAATTGCAAAACAAATTATAGGTTCACGACCGATGAGCTAACACGTACTTCTATGCTAAACTCGTACTTCTACGCTAAATAGGTGCATCTACTATAATCAGCTCGCGATCGGCGTCAACGGTTACCATCTTTCCTTCAGGGATGTTGAGCAGATCCTCAGGGATCCTGTCCACCAGGGGAATGCCGCTGATGATAGCTCCCACGGCCACGATCGGCTCGGAGCGGAGGTTCATCATCGCTACTGGAGCCAGCCCCCTCTTCTTGAGCTGGTAGAGTACGTAGGAGCCCACCGTGGAGCCCTTCCCACCAGGAAAGATGAGCACTCTTCCGGCGATGCAATGACCATAAAGCTCGTGTCCGGGATCGACCACCATGCCCGTCTCCGGATCGACGTTGCCCAGGAATGAGATGGGCTCTCTTGTGGCCAGGGCCTGCCCTGTGGCGCAGCCCTTGGCTACTTTATGGCATCTGAACTCCACTGCCCTCACCTGTTAATTAACTGCATTCACCCTTTGGTTCATTGCCGTTACCCGACGGTTCACTGCCCTCACCCGTTGGTTGTCTGCCGTCACCCCTTGGTTGCCACCTCGATGCACTCCTCGGTTGAGCCAAAGCCGGCCTGGACCCGCACAAGCCCCGGGATGTAGGCCAGCGCCTTTCCCGAGTTGACTGCGATCTTCCTGTAGCACTCGCTGGCCGGGCAGACCACCATGCAGGTGTCGCAGATGACCCGAGCTCCGCTCTTCTCGATCCTTTTCACCACATCGGGAGAAGCCTGGGCGATCTTTCTGGCGGTACAGATCCACAGCTCTCTACGCACTAACTTTGCATCCAGGAGATCGGCTATGCGGGCCAGCTCGGCAGGCGAGCAATGAGGGCACCCCAGGGCCACCATATCCGCATCCTCTGCGGGATGGTCTTCGCGGACCTCTTCGATATCCGTTCTATCAAAAGAGAGCTTCTCCTCCGGCTCGCCAGACGGAGGAGACGGAGTCGCTCCGTCCACGTAGTAGAGGGCCACCGACCCGCTGGCAGCCATAGATGCCCCTAGAGCCTTGAGCTCGTCAAGGGTGGGCTTATCTCTCAGCCGGAAGAGGGGGACGCCATCTTTGACAATCCTGCCCGCCAGGAATCCCAGAGCTCCGTAGTCTGAGCCTCTCAGCTCCTGCTCTACTACTACCATATGAGTCGGCCTCCGGTTCTCGTCCAGGTGGTAGCCGCAGAGGGGCGTTCTGCCTAGAAGGGCGGAGGCCAGCGCAGTCGGCCCGCCCTCGCGATTGGTCCTGGCCCCCAGGACGGAGTTGGCATAGGAGACGGCAGAGGATTCGCTCCAGGCCAGGTGATCCCCCTCGGCCGCTACGCCGGGACGGACCTGGTAGGGGATGCAGGTGCAGTCGTCGGATATCCCCAGACGCCGGTAGGCCTCCACCACCATCTCCTGATCTCGGGCAAAATCCGGATCGATCCCCATCTCCTTCCATCGCCGCAGGTCCATGCCCGCGGGGTTGAGGAAGCTTGGCACAACGGCCCTGCCCTTCAGATCGGAGATCCACTCAAGGCCAGCCTGGCCGATGTTCTTGAAGGAGACCCCGGCCACCTGGACGCTTCCGATGGGTATCAGCCGGTCTGCCCCGTAGATCTCTCCAATAGCCACCAGGATCTCCATGGCCTTGCGCAGAGTCTCGCCCTTCTCGCCTGCCAATAGAAGCTCTTCTTCGCGCGAGAGGTACATCCATCAAGCGTGTGGGTGCGCCGGTATAAATCCTTTCTAGACCAGCCTGTGGTAGGGATGACTGGGGACAGGCCAGATCTCCAGGTCTTTTACCGCCTCGGCCACCATTATATCGGCCATGGCCGCAACGGGGAATATGAACTCTGCATCCTCAATGGGCCCGTAGAGGAGAAAGTCCCCAGCCGAGAGGATCTGCATGCTGCATGCCGCCGAGTCGCAGCACCTCTTGATCTCTCTCCCCTTATCCTTCAGCCAGGGCCAGGCGCTGACAGCATTGTGAATTCCCGATCCCGTCGGCAGGCCGAGCCTGGCCTTGGCCACCACAGAGAACCGCAGAGCTGATCCGGCCCCGCTGCCCATGGGAAGAGCTCCTGGGTCCAGGAGGAGATTGGTCATTCCCAGATCCCTGGCCAGGGAGACAAGGCCCCTGTCCTTCAGCCCTCCTCCCGTCTCCAAGGCCGCTAGGCAGCCGTCAACGCTCGAGTCCACGGGATTGTAGGCCAGCAAGATGGCAGAGTCCAGCTCTGAGTCACGAAGGGCCTGCAGCTCCTCATCACCCGTGGCCAGGCTGAGGCTGTTGTAGATCACCTTGTCGGCGTAGCCCAGCTCTGAGATCAGCCCGGCCATGCCCATCCTGGCTGCTGGATGGGCCGAGTCTATAATCAGGGGGCCCTCCCAGACCTGCTCGCTGAAGGAGAGGTAGCGCTCAAAGGCCTCCACCGTCCTCGCATAAACGTGGAGGACGCTTGGGTTGCCTGTAATGCTCGAGAGCTCGGCCTGCCGCACCACCAGATCCTCCGCCCTCTCCCTATCGAATATGCCCTTCTCCTCGTCCTGCACTATCTTGTGGCCGTGGTAGAAGATGGTGCCGGCGCAGCACGTGGGGTGCTCACCCGGCTGGCCTCCGAACCTGATGCCGCCTACAACTACCACCTGCTGATCTCTCTGGAACCTGTACAGCTCTTATCCCTCCCCAGCCTCCATCACCAGCCATCCGGAGGCGCTCATGGCCACTCGCGAGCCCAGGAAGATCTCCCCTTCCCCGGTCTTGAGCTGCGGGGAGGACCTCCTTCTCTTCACCACTTGGAAAGGCTCTTTCGGGAAAGGCTGGGCGACAGAGTTGTACTCTCTGACCAGGAGCTCGATTGAGCCCTCATCCTCCAGCCCAATTCGATCCACCAGCTCCACCTGCTCCTGGAACCTAACTATAGCCTCTGCCGGCAGATTCTGGATGAAGGGGATGGCGCCGCGGGAGCCTATGATCCGGCCCTGCCCGTCGACGCCATTTTTATGAAGGGCCAGCAAGGTGTTTCCGGGCAGATGCCCCTTGGACTCCGCTCCGCAGATCAAGAGGAAACGGATATTGACGTTGGAGATGACGTTGGCCACAATCTTCTCCACCCCCAGGTTCTCTGTCTTGCAGGGGCCTACGATGGCTGCGCCTCTTATGTGCAAAAGGCTCGCCAATGTGACCACCGCCACCCCTGCCCCAGGATCACCGACTATGTAATCGCCCCGCACCGGGGGCCAGGGATCACGATCGTCATTGTGCTCCTTTGGAACTGATTTCATAAGCTAATCTTTCCGATGACTGCCCATGGCAGACATAAATTTTTTGATCAGCGGACCAACCAGGCGTCTGTCCGGGGGGGGGGGGGTGCGTGCTTCTTGAGGGGCTCCCCACCTCACCAGGCTGCCGGTGCCGGGGGGAAGAGCAAATCGATCTACATTGATCAACCGTCTTCGACCCGCCTCTGCGCGTAGTGTTCCCCGCGAACGCTTAGGGGAACCGCGCCCGCGGCCTTGAGCGGGAGCTTAAAGGCATCGGGGCGACACAGGAGAAGGCATAATTGTAGTTTTGAGCGGGAAGAAAATGTATTATAAAATTTAAACTATATAATCAAAGATTCTAGTACCCAAACCGAAGAAGCAACCTGAAAAATAGAAATACGAGAAAGGAATAACATCGAAGATAATAACGATGATAAACGGCTGGCAAAGACGCGAGGGAGAGATGAAATGATCTCCTACCGAGACAGGATACTGGAGGCAATTGGGGATTCTGAGGTGGGGCTCACCACCGTAGACGTGGCCAAGAGGTCGGGAGTCAGCAAGACCACAGTGATAAAATACCTCTCTGTGCTCCGTTCTGAGGGTCGGGTGGAGTTCGCGGAGGTGGGGCCGTCCAAGCTATGGAGGATCAGCAGCCCTTCAGCAAGGGCTGAGAAATCTGCAAAGCAGCGGCAGGAGAGGGATACCTTGCCCGTGGTCGATATAGACCTGTGCGATGGAGAGGAGAAGACGGTTTACTTCTCATTCCGGGTGAGGCCGGAGGAGATCTGCGGGCTCATGAAGAGGGCCAAGAAATGCCTGTGCGTCTCTGAGACGCTCTGATTGAATGAATGCACCTTCCGGCCACCAGCGAGGGGACATGCATATACCAACCGAGATAAGGGATTTTTTCCGAAAAGAGTTGGGCCAGACCCTCTTGATCAAAGGCCTGCCCGGCACTGGCAAGACCACCTTGGCTCTGGAGATAATGAACTCCCTTTGCGAGAAGGGCAACGGGATGTACGTCTCCATGCGCATCGATCCACGGCGGCTGTACGCCACCCACCCCTGGATCAAGGATGCGCTCCCGCCCAACAATTGTATCAATGCCACCCAGAAGAAGCTCCTGGAGAGCCTGAAGAAGATCGACCAGGAGCCATCCAGCTATTACGCAGTTCTTGACTTCTTCCGGATCTTCTTCGATGAGGCCGAGGAGATGGACAATCCCATGATCGTCATCGACAGCTGGGACGCCGTCCTGAACTACACAGCCCAGTACATTTTGGAGGCGCAGCACAGCTTTGAGCAGAACATCTGCGAGTTTGCCCGGGATCTGGACACTCACCTCATCTTCGTCAGCGAGTTTGCGGAGGTGAGGCCCCTTGACTACATCGTTGACGGCGTGGTGACCATGGAGAACATCCTTCTCGGCGATAGCCGCCCTGCAGGCATGAGATCCAGGAATGCCAGGCAGATCAGGCTTGACAAGCTCAGGGGTATAGAGATCCGGCAGAAGGCCTACACGGCGACGCTGCACGGGGGAAGGTTCAGCTACTTTGAGCCCTACCGGGAGCAAAGAGATGCTCAGATCGCCAGCGACGTAGTAAGGGTGCCCGACCCTGTAGAGGGCAGCATCTCCACAGGCATTCCCGACCTGGACGCCCTTACCGGCGGGCTCAAGTACGGCTCCTGCAATCTCATTGAGATAGAACATGGGGTGGGCAAGAGGTACTACCAGATCCTGACGGCACTAGCATCCAATGCCCTCAAGAACGGTCGGGGGGTCTTCGTCCTTCCCAGCATCGGCTACCAGCTGAGCTCCAGGGACATCTTCGTTCCCGCAAATGTGGCCGTCTCCCAGCCCCAGGGAGGCGATCCCGAGGAATGGGGAAGAAAGGCTCTCTCCATGTGGGACGATCTCAGAGAAAGGACGGGCCGGCCCATTCTAAACATCATAGGCCTGGATACACTGGAGTTCGCCTTCGGCTATAAGCAGCTCCTGAACATGGCCAACCTCATGATCCAGAAGTGGAAGGAGACCAACGACATAAACGTCCTGGTGGTAAAAACTGGACAGGAGAGCCTGAACATGGCAATCCACACTGCCGACACCTACTTCCTGGTCGATGAGCTGAACGGAGGGCTCTGTATCTACGGCGTAATACCGAGGACAGAGCCCTACAACATGCTTCTTCAGGAGAGAAACTGGATCAGCCTTACGCCCATAGTCTAGACTATTTTTCGGGCATCCTCATCCAGTCTCATCAGTTTCATCCAGGTTCCCGAACTCTCAGGCTCTGGCCAGTCCCTTGGCTCCTCGAGCTATCTTCGCTGCCGCCTCCTGGCGCATCATCTCTGCAAACTCTCTCTCTTCGGCGAAGACTAAAGTCCCCGTGGGACAGGCGCTGACGCAGGCAGGGACATCCATGTCTGGGCACCGATCGCACTTCACGGCCACCCTGGCCTCGCTCTGCCTCCCTATCACCCCGTAGGGACATACCATGGCGCACATCCAGCAGCCCACACAGCGGATTGTGTCTCTGTCCACGATCCCCGTTGCCGAGTCCTGATAGAGCGCTCCAGTGCGACAGACTGCCACGCAGGGCGCGTCTTCGCAGTGCCTGCACACCAGGGGAACCTTCTTTCCTTCCGCCATCTCCACGTAAAGCCGGCGCAGAGGAAGGGGCTTCTCAGAGACGGCACCGTAGAGGTTCTTGCTCTTGGAGTGCTCTACAGCACAGGCCATCTCGCAGGACCGGCAGCCCAGGCATCGGTCCAGCCGCACGAATATCTCCCGCATGTTCTTTTCCTCAGATTCCCAGCTTCTTTCGCTGGCCGTCGATGTGGTCTATCATCAGCTTGGCCGCCTTGAAGGGATCAGGCTCCACAGCGAAGCATCCTCCCAGGACGTCCTTGGCTCCCTTGGTGAGAAGGTCGACTACGTTCTGGCTTCCAAACACCTGGGGCACTGTGCCGAGCACTGTGTAGACTCCTGAGGCCACGGCATAGGAGCCTATGGAGACGGCCTTCTCGCTCATCCACTCCGGTGCGGCAGCAGCCGCCGGCAGGTCGCTGATGTCGACTCCCAGAGCATTGGCGATGGCCGCGGCTGTGACCAGAATGCGGCTCGTGTCCACGCAGGAGCCCATGTGAAGAACTGGGGGAACCCCAAGGGCCTTGCAGATTCCCTTGAGGCCGTCGCCTGCCAGCTCTGCAGCCTCGGGCCGAAGAAGTCCGGCCTTGGCGCAGGCCTGGGCGTTGCAGCCTGTCGTCACCACCAGCACGTCCTTTTTGATCAGCTCCTTCACCAGGTTGACGTGCCCAAAGTCGTGCAACACCCTGGGGTTGTTGCAGCCCACCACTGCCGCTAAGCCCCTTATGGTGCCGCTTTTGATGGCCTCCAGAAGGGGATCGAGGCTGCCGCCCAGGGCGCCGAGGATGGCCTCAACGCTGAATCCCACCATGCACTCCGACTTCTCTGCAGGGATGTGGACTTTTGCAGGATCGCGGTGCTGATAGTTCTGTATGGCCGCAAGAACTATGGCCTTGGCCGTCTCAAAGGCCTTCTCCTCCTGGAACTCCATATGCGTCGCCCCAGGGAACTTAGCCTTGGGGGAGGTGGAGATGAGCTTGGTGTGATAGCACCCTGCCAGGGCGCCCAGGGAGGGCATGATGCACTGCACGTCCACCACCATTGCCTCTAACGCTCCTGTAGCTATGGCCAGCTCCTGCTGCAGGAAGTTGCCTGCCACTGGAACTCCATGACGCATGAGAACCTCATTGCCTGTGCAGCACATGCCCGCCACGTTGATGCCTTGGGCACCATGCTTCTTGGCCAGGTCGATCATTTCCGCGTCTTCAGCTGCGGCCACTATCATCTCCGAGAGCAAAGGCTCGTGGCCGTGGACGATAATGTTCACCTGGTCGGGCAGCAGCACCCCCAGGTTGGCCTGGGAAGTTATGGGCACGGGCGTTCCGAAGAGGACATCCTGCAGCTCGGTGGCGATCATGGATCCTCCCCAGCCGTCGGCGATGCTGGCCCTCAAACCGTGCAATATGAGGTTGACGTAATCGTTGTCCACCCCCATATGGGTGCGGTGCATAATCTCTACGATCTCCCTGTCGATGCCCCTAGGCTCTATGCCCAGCTTCTGCCACAGCTGCAGGCGCTTGGCCGGGGCTCGCCTTGTGAACTGGAGAGCCCCCTCCTGCATGCCGAACTCTGCCATTATGGCCTCTGCCAGGGCGATCTGGCTGTCCACCCTGTACTCCTTCATCAGACGTTCCATCTTGGCCCTGTCCTTGACTTCATAAGAGGCTGCCTTGCCCGCAGAAACCAGCTTGAAGGTGTAGGCCACGTCTCGGGCGTGGTCGGAGTGGGCTGCAGCTCCGGCGGCAATCGTGCGCAGCAGGTTGCGTGCCACTATGACATCGGGCGTAGCTCCGCACACTCCTTTGGCCGGCCCCTCGCCGAAGGGATCGATGCGGCAGGGGCCCATGTTGCAGTTGCGACAGCAGAGGCCCAGCTCTCCGAAGCCGCACTGAGGTTGCTGCTTCTCGAAGCGGTCCCAGGCGGTCTCTTGCCCTGCCCTCTGGATGGAGAGCAGCATCTCCTGGCTGGCGGGATCTATGGATCTTTCACGAACATCCTTAAACACGGCTAATTCCTCATTTCATGAATGGCTACTCGAGCATCTTTATTCCGACCTGATGCTACTTAGCGCTTTTCAGATCTTTAGCCTCGTTTTAAAAATTTTTTGATACCTTTCGGGAAGCGATGGCAGCAGGCCAATGGTCTCGGGTACCTATGAAAATGAAACATAATGGCGTCAGAAAATAATTTCAAAAAAAGGTTAATCAACTCTATTGTGGCAGCCTGTGGGAATCCCTTGCTGCAATTTCTAATTTCAGCTGGGCTTATCGCAATCGCCCCTGGCCTTCGGTACTGCTGGCTATTTCATTGGCTGCAAATTAACCTTTCTTAAAACCAATATTTTCCAAGACCTGAGAGGATGAAAAAATTCAATAAGCCTCGGGCGGGATTCGAACCCGCGACCTCGTCCTTACCAAGGACGCGCTATACCGAGCTAAGCTATCGAGGCGCCAAGAGCCCCTTGTGCTCTCCATTTTTGTAGTTTTCGGTGGATCCTGATATTCAAGAGTAGGCCCAATTTTCCGCCGGAAAGGGCTGGCCTGCCTGTACCAATCGCTATTTAGCGCCGCTCAGGACCTCCTGGTAGACCTCCTCCGTCCTCCTGGCGATCTGGTCCCAGTTGAACTCAGCCTCTACTCTGCCGCATCCTGCTATAGCCAGCTTCTTCATCTCCTCGGGATCGCGGAGGAGCCGGTTTATGCACCAGGCTATGGATTCGGGCTGTACATATGCCAGGAGGCCGTCCTCGAAGTTCTTGACGATAGAGATGGCCTCCGTGGCCACCACGGGCTTGCAGGCATCCCAGGCCTCCAGAACCACCACTCCAAAGGGTTCATTCCTGCTAGGAACGCACATGAGGTCGCAGGCGTTCATCAGCTCCTCTTTCTCAGCAGGTGTGGTGTATCCCAGGAAACGGCAGGCTTCGGAAACGCCCAGCTCCCTGGCCCGGCGCTCGCAATCCGCCCGCATCGCGCCTTCGCCCATGAAGATGAAGCAGACGTCAGGACGGTATCTCAATATCATGGGCACTGCCTCCACCAGGAGGTCGGGCCCTTTCTGGAAGCTCATGCGGCCGCAGAATAGGACCACGGGGGAGAGAGGATGAACTCCGTACCTCTCCTTCACCCTTCCCGCGTCCAGACCCCGGCGGATCTTGCCTTTGATGATGCCGTTTGGTATGATGCGAATCTTCTCTTCCGGAAGAACGAAGATCCATCTCAGCTCATCCACCATGCGTCTGGTGGTGACCACAACGCGCGAAGCTTCGAAACAGCCCAGCCACTCGCGACGGGAGATCTCTCTCGATGCCCCGTAGCCAAAGTTGTTTCCGTTTCTTCCCCACTCAGTGCTGTGCATGGTGAGAATAAAGGGCAGGTCGAACTCCTTCTTGATGCGGCTCAATGCCAGAACGGGATGCCAATCGTGGCCATGGATGATATCGAAAGAGCCGAAAAGCTTTTGGATGGCATTAAAACGATCGTACATGGCCTCGCACATCCTATCCATCTGGTAGAGGATGTCTCCAGAGCTGTCAGGGTCCACCCTCTGGTAGTGCACGCCGTTTATCTTATCGTAGGAGTCGAAGTCTCCCCTGCGGGTGATGATGTGCACCTCATGCCCCCTCCTAGCCAGGGCCTCGGCCAGCTCCGAGACGTGAGGGGCTACGCCGCCCACCTTTATGGAGTACAAGCTCTCCCATGAGAACATTCCAATTCGCATCTCTTCTCCGCGCACTTTTTCATTCTCGGTGGGCCATTGCTATAGACAAAGCGTCAATACCATGGCCTTTGATCAGCCAATTTGCTGAAATTTCTCCTGCCGGGTTAGGAAAGGTCCAGGCGGCTGGATAAACCTCTTCGAATAATGATCTCAGACTATTCATTAATCTTTCGGTTTCGGCCGCTGATGACCACATGATGGCATCCTGGGATGAGGAAAAAGGCCATAGACTTTGCCAAAAAATTGGAGATAACGCTCTGCCAATCGAAGAGTTGATGACATGCCGGTAGGCGGGGAAAAGCCCATGTACTTCTGTCAAAAATTGGAGTCGATTTCCCTGGTCCTTTGGAGAAGAAATCCTTCAGGTCTCTGGAGAGGATCTTGACGGATAG
>Ga0315273_10009332_pt1 | contig 12429 bp, 11 predicted proteins | sample YL17G02_0_MG_FD_205753 | JGI IMG/M metagenome (GOLD analysis project Ga0315273, IMG submission 205753) | Sediment microbial communities from Yellowstone Lake, YNP, Wyoming, USA - YL17G02_0 | ecosystem: Environmental > Aquatic > Freshwater > Lake > Sediment | place: USA: Wyoming | collected... | reverse complement strand
TAGTTCAGTGGTGCGAACAATCGCACCCTACGTGCTCAGGATGAGGGAGGCGAGAAACTCGAATATCGAATGTCGAAATCCGAAACCCACAGGCCCCCAGGGCCCCTGGCGGGGATGGCTGGCGCCACAATATCGAAACTCAAATCTTCGAATGTTCAAAACGTTAGGGGCTGCCGCGCGGCGGGTAGAGAGAAGAAAGAATTCGGAAGACAGAATTCGGAATGGCGAATGATGAAGTTCAATGGTGCGAAAAATCGCACGCTATGGGACTGATCCTTCGACAAGCCCGCCGTGGCGGGCAAGCTCAGGACAAGCTTTGGGATTTGCGATTGAGTGATAATGATTTGGTGGGGCAAGCCCCACCCTACATACTCAGTGGCTTTGTGGCCGTGAGTCAATTATGCAAAACAAACCCAATTTGCCGGACACCGAAATGAGCGCAAACTCTTGTTTGACAAATGATTGTGGAAATGCATCGCGTTTTCAGGCTCCGGCAAAACAAACCCAATCAAACCCAATTTCAAACGCGCAAACACCTTACTTTGCTTGCCACACCACAGATTGCCACGGCCCTGGGGTGGGGGCCCGGCAAGCGCGACTTTAACAGTTACTTGTGGGCAACTTTGGGCTTGGCTACGAGGGGGCAGGAGTGTGTTCCACCTACGGGGGGAGATGGGGAGTCGGCGAAGGCTTGCTTTGCGATCCCTCCACCTGGGTCGGGACGGATTTTCCGGCTGGGAGGAAGGGCGGTTTGTGATATTTGCTGACGGGATTTCTGCTCTCTGGCCTGAAACTCGGCCATACCACAACAGCCCCACTCGATCCAGCGGAGTATAGATGATAGTGTCCAAATCAGGCTGCCGTTGACCTTTATAGGCTTTGGGCTGAATCTGCCCCGGACCCGCAGAGACCAGAAGCGCAGCTCGGAGATGCCGAGAATCTCCGAGGCGATGGTTTTTGCATCAACGCACTCAACGACACGCTGCTCAACGGCGTGATCGGGCCGGTCGTGCGGCCATACGAAGTCGTGAAGCTGTAGTTGCGGGTTAAGGCCGGCGCGAGCGGCGGCCCTGCATTTTCCTCTGCGAGCCATCTCCTGAAACAGGGCTACTGGATCCAGGCGAGTGCGGTCGGACGGCTGGCTTGTGGTATCCGCGCTTGGCTGAGCATCTCGCCGTGCCTCCTCCGGGATGTGTACGTCCCGTAATATCTGTGAGAGCGCCTTGTGTAAGCCGAAACTACGTTTTGCCATTGGCCAGTTCCTTTGACGAATACGTTCTTTATCTATTATACCACAAGGCAGGCCCGCGTGGCAATCGTGGTAACTACGGGGTTTGGGAGAATTTTTTCCGGGGGGCGTGTTTTTGCGCCAAGAATAAGGGTGGGCCAGGGAGCGGAGGGAGAGAGGAGGGAGAGGAAATAGCCCTGACCCACCGGATATTCGTTATGGCAAAGAGCATCCCAGAAACTATCATAATTCTAAGGCTTTCGGGTGCTGGAAGTCAAGGAAAATCGGGGAAGATTTTTGGGGCAACGGGCGAAAACGGCGTGGACATGGGGAGAAAGGAGCATTACGAAGTGGCGGTGGGTGAGAATGCACGGGCTGGAAGCCCGTGCCAGGATGGCCGTGCCACGGAATTGCGGGCAAGGCGCGAAGACTGGGTGGGGGGGATGGGCGTGGTACGAACACAGGCTGGAAGCCCGTGGCACAGTTCAGACCCCGCGCACAGGTGGCGGGGCTAACCGTGGGCAGGCGTTCCGGCGGCCGCTAAACGGGGCGGTGCTGAAGGGGGAGTTTAGGGTGATGTAAAGAGGGATCGGACAGATCGGACAGGTCGGACTAATGGGAGAGGGCGGATCGATTTACTATCCTTCGACAAGCCCGCCCAAGCAACGGCGGGCAAGCTCAGGACAAGTTTTATGATTTGGGGTTTTTTGAGATTGCCACGTCGCTGCGCTCCTCGCAATGACGCGGGGTTATAGTGCCATCCCCAAGCTTCGCTTGAGGCTGCCACCCAGAATTGAACCATGCCGAAAATCGGGGAAAGATGTTGGCGATAAGGGCGGAAAATGTGGAGGGAGGGCGGGAGAGAATATCGAATATCGGATGACGAATATCGAATGGCGAACATTGAATAACGAATAACGAATAACGAATAGCGAACGAGGAATGACGAAGCGCGGCGAATCAGGAGTGGATGACGTGAGGGCGGGCTGGGCTATCCGGGCAGGAGGAGGATAGAGCGGATTTTCGTTCGGTGGCGGCGCATGAGGTATGCGATGAAGTGGCCGATGATTCGGTCGGGGGTGCTCTTTCCTTTTGTGACGATCCTGGCCATCAGGGTCTTTGTGGCGGGGTCCCATTCGAGGTTGATAGCGCCGTGGATGTCGGGGTCTGTGCTGTGGAGCTTTGCCCAGCCGGGGCTTCGGCCCGGGGTCTTCTGGCGGGAGACGGCGAGATTGTGTTTTTGCAGGCGCTTGTCGTTGGCGACGGCTTCGCGGAGGCTGCCGCCACGATAGCAGGTTACCTGGATAACGCTCTGCATGTGTTATTCCATACCCTGTGCTTTGTGGGTCGCCTATCGTATTACGTACAGGGGAGAAGATACACGGTCCGGCGGCGATTGTCAATGGAAATGACTGCGGCAGACGATAGTACAGCATTTCAAAAATGGCTCGACTATGAGAAAAATGGATAGTGTTTGTTTTGACAGATTTCTCCGCTCGCTGCGCTCGGTCGAAATGACGGTTTAGTCGGGAGAATTATGGAACGCGGTAATAAGAGGAAATTCAGACGCCGGATTGCAGATTGGCGGGTGCTTGTGGAATTGAGGGGGTGTTTGTACAATGAGGTTTTGCGAATAGAGAATCCGAAAGGAAGGACACTATGACGAAGGAATGGGAAGTCAGCAGGGTGGTGATTTGGGGTTTGATGTGCAGTCTGGCGGGTGCTGTGGCTGCGCGGGGGGCTGATCGGCCCCAGTGGGGCGAGAGACATACGCGGAATGGGGTTTCGGATGAAAAGGGGCTGGCGGATAGATTCGATCCGGCGACGGGTGAGAATATAAAGTGGGTAGCGCAGTTGGGCAGCGAGTCGTGGGCTACGCCTGTGGTTGCAGGGGGTCGGGTTTTTATGGGTACGAACAGCGACCCGCCTCGTGACCCGCGCTATACGGGGGACAGGGGGATATTGCTGTGCATAGATGAGAAGGATGGGAATTTAGTGTGGCAGTTGATGGTGTCGAAGCTCGGGCCGGACCAGTTTCTGGATTGGCCGCGGGCAGGCATTGTCTCGGCGCCGAGCGTTGAGGGGGAGCGGGTCTATGCCGTGAGCAACCGGGGGGAGGTTATGTGTCTTGACATCAATGGGCAGAGCAACGGGAACGACGGGCCATACAAGGACGAGGGTGTGCACATGGCGCTGGGGAACAAGGGAGGGCCGAATGTGCCGCCATTCGAGGTGACGGATACAGACGCCGACATTATATGGCTGTTTGATGTGCCGAACCAGGCTGGGACGTGGCCGCACGATGCGGCGCACAGCTCAATCCTGATTGACGGGGATTTCCTGTATGTCAATACGAGCAATGGGCTGGATAACACTCACAGCCGAATCAACAGGCCGGATGGGCCGAGTCTTATCGTGCTGGACAAGAAGACGGGGCGATACCTGGCGCGGGACGATGAAGGGATAGGGCCTCGGATATTCCACAACACGTGGTCGTCGCCGGCGATGGGCGAGGTTGAGGGGCGGAGGCTGGTGTTTTTCTGCGGCGGGGATGGGGTGGTGTATGCGTTTGAGGCGATGAAGTCGGCGCCGGCGGACGGGCAAGTGGAGAAGCTCAAAAGGGTGTGGCGGTTCGACCCCGACCCGAACGCACCGAAAGAGAACGTGCACAAGTATATCAGGAATCGAGAGGTTAGCCCGAGCAATATCAAGGGTATGCCGGTGTTCTACAAGAACAGGATTTACGTTGCGCACGGCGGTGACATCTGGTGGGGGAAGAATAAGGCGTGGCTGAAGTGCATTGATGCGACCGGGACCGGAGAGATAACAGGGACGGGGTTGGTGTGGTCTTGCGAGTTGAGCGAGCACTGCTGCTCGACGCCATCTATATCCGGCGGGCTGGTGTTCATAACCGACTGTGGACGGATGATTCGGTGCATTGATGCAGAGACGGGCGAAGTCTATTGGACGCACGAGGCGAAGGGCGATATGTGGGCCTCGACGCTCGTGGCGGACGGGAAGGTATATGTTGGGACGCAGCGGAATGAGTTTCTGATATTTGCGGCGAGCAAGGAGAAGAAGCTAATCAGCTCAATTGAATTGGACAGCGGCACGGCAGGGACGCCGGTGGCCGCGAACGGGGTGCTGTACGTCGCCTCGATGCATAAGCTCTATGCGATAGAGAAATCCGCGAAATAGAATGTTGGAGCGTCGGTGAGCGGGAAAATGGAGGAAATTAGGGCATGGTTCAATTCTGGGTGGCAGCCTCAAGCGCAGCTTGGGGATGGCAAAGCTCCAAGGGCGGTGCAACCATCCCCATCCCCAGGGGATGAGGCTGCCACACTCTATGCAGGCACAAATAATGTTACCCGGAATCAGACTTATTTGAACCATGCCGAAATTAGGAGGCTGAGATTGCCGATTTAGTAAGAATAGCGCACAATTGGGTCCCGGCTGCCGGTTCGGGCATCAGGCCGGGGCACGCACTGTTCCGGGGTCAGACACCGTTTGGTGTGGATGGTCAATGGTTGTCGGGTCAGAGACGAATTGTGCTATGTTGCTTTTTTATCAGGAGTTATAGCGGTGGTCTATTGAAGGACGGCGGGGTTAAGGTTATGATTGGGCGGCATTTGGGGTGATGTTAGAGTTGCGGGGGTGGGTGGCTGAAGTTGGGCGTGAAACGCAGGTTACAGGGATTTGGAGCATAGTGCGATGTTTGCGACGCTTGGAGCCAGGACAATAGAGGATGTTGGTAATATCGGACAATTCGGTCGTTTTGTGGGTCAGACGGCGGGGTCTTGTTTGCGGAGCTTATGGAAACACAAGACGTATCCGCTTATCTGGTCGCAAATGAACATAATCGGGGTGCGCAGCGTTCCTGTGATAATGATAACGGGCGCATTTGTGGGGATGACGCTTGCCGTTCAGGCTTACGACCAGCTCGCGGGGATGGGTTTAGAGGAGCGGCTTGGAGTATTGATCAATATCTCGGTTGTGAAGGAATTGGGGCCCGTGCTTGCGGCGGTGATGTTGGCCGGGCGCGTGGGGGGGGCGTTGACGGCGGAATTGGGGACGATGAATGTCACCGAACAGATAGATGCGGTTCGGAGCATGGGGACGGATCCGATATGGTACCTTGTTGCTCCGCGGGTGCTGGCGTGCCTGCTGCTCACGCCGTTTCTGATAATTTACGCGGATCTGTTGGGCATTCTCGGGGGGCATTTCGTGGGCGTTACGCATTTGGGAATCAACAACTCGGCGTACTGGAGCTTCAGCGCATCGGGTGTGGAGCTGTGGGACATTTCAGTCGGCGTAATCAAGGGGATATTCTTCGGGGGGGCGATAGCGGTCATCAGCTGCTATAAGGGCTTTACGTGCCGGGAAGGCGCTCAAGGGGTGGGGCAGGCGTGCACGGAGGCTTTTGTGGCGAGCTTCATTTCGATATTGGCGCTGGATTTTGCCCTGGCAGTGGCATTTAAGGCGGTTTACAATACTTTCTGGCCTTTCAAGAGCCTGGTGGGTTAAGAAGAAGTGGCAATCGAGACATCGAATTTGAAGACTGCGGTGAAGGAGCGTGACGAGCCGTCGGGCGAGACGAACTCGAACGGTGTGCTGACAGTGAAGAACGTTACGAAGCGGTTCGGGCCGCAGTTGGTTCTGGATAATGTTTCACTGGAAATAGAGAAAGGCAAGACGACGGTAGTGATTGGGCCGAGCGGGTGCGGGAAGACGGTTTTGATAAAGCATTTGATTGTGCTTCTGCGTCCAACTTCGGGGGAGGTATATTTCAAGGGTCAGCGGGTTGATAATCTGAGCGAGCATGAATTGAACGAAGTGCGGACTCATTATGGGTTTCTATTTCAGGGCGGGGCGCTTTTTGACAGTCTGACCGTCTTCGAGAACATAATATTCCCGATACGACAGCACGTCAAGATAAAGGAGTGGAGGGACGTTGAGGACCTTGTCAAGGGGAAGCTGGCGATGGTCGGCCTTGACGGTTTTCAGAATTATTATCCGGCGAATCTTTCGGGGGGCCAGCGAAAACGGGTGGCCCTGGCTCGCGCGATAGCTTTGAATCCTGAGGTGATTCTGTATGATGAGCCGACGACGGGTCTTGACCCGATTCGGTCGGACGTAATCAATGAGCTTGTGCTAAAGCTGAAACGCGAGCTCGGGGTGACGACGGTTGTTGTTACTCACGATATGACGAGCGCGTACAAGATAGCGGACCGCATCATCATGCTTCATAACGGCAAGATTGTCGCCGACGGCGACGCCAAGCAAATTCGGAACCATCCGCACCCGGTCGTTCAACAGTTCATCCATGGGCAGGTCAGCGAGGACGACCTGGCAATTCTGCGGATGAGCGGAACCATTTCGCAAGCACAGTTTCTGCCTCGTGATTTTGAGGAGTGACGTGCAATTCTCAATTGGACAGGCGTCAGGGAAGTGCAGGAGCCGAACCACGCGATAGTGTGACTTCTAAGGGTATGACAGAGACTATGAAGAAGGCGCCGGAAGAAATAGCGGCGGATTTGGGCAAGGTTGTGCGCGGGGAGGTCTATGCGGATATAGTGCACAGGGCGGCGTACAGCACGGACGCGAGTATTTACAGGATTGTGCCGGCGTGTGTTGTTGCGCCCCGCGACGCGAGGGACGTGGTTGCGGCGGTGAAGTACGCGAGGGATGAGGGTATCGCTGTTGTGGCTCGCGGGGCGGGGAGCGGGCTGGCAGGCGAGGCCCTGTGCAGCGGGATAGTATTCGATATGACGCGGCATACGAACAAGATAATCAGCGTCGATGAGGACGGGGCGAGGGTTGTTTGCGAGCCGGGCGTTGTACTGAGCGATTTGAACAATTACCTGGCCGAGTACGGCCGGAAGATTGGGCCTGACCCATCGAGTGCGAATCGGGCAACGGCAGGGGGGTGCGTGGCCAATAATTCAACCGGCGCGCACTGGCTGCAATACGGGTATATGGGCGAGCACGTGGAGAGTATTGAGGGGGTGTTGAGTGACGGGAGCGTGGTGCAATTCGGCAACGACGTTGACCCGAAGGAGGTGGAAGACGAACGGGTGCGCTCGATTGCGGGAGCGTGTGCAAGGCTTATCTCGCAAAATGAGGCGGTAATCAGGAAGGCGCTGCCGAAGACGAAGCGAAATCGATGCGGGTATAACATTGGGGGCGTGTATCACGACGGCAAGATAGATTTGGTCCGGCTGTTGGCAGGGTCGGAAGGGACATTAGCGGTTTTTACGAAGATTACACTGAGGACGGTTGCGGTTCCGGCGGCGAAGGGATTGCTGCAGCTTGAGTTCGATTCGCTGGCGAAGATGGCAGAGTCAGTGCCGGTGATAGTTGGGAGCGGGGCGGCGGCGTGCGAACTGATGGACAGAAGTCTGATTGATCTGGCGTACAAGGCCCTGCCGGAGTATCGCGACATTTTGCCGGAGGGCGCTGCGGCGGTTCTCACGGTGGAGCATACGGGGCAGGATGAGGATGAGGTGCGCGAGAAAATAGAGAGGACGGATTCGGCGGTCGGGGGGATTGCGAGCGGGCGGAGAGTCGTTCTTGACGCGGCGGAGCAGGCGCGGATATGGAAGTCGCGGAAGGATGCGGGGCCATTGCTTTACAGGCAGAGGAGCAGGAGACATCCAGCGGAGTTTATGGAAGACGTGAGCGTCAATAACGAGGACCTCGGGGCGTATCTGGCGGGCTTGGAGAAGATCGGGAAGAAGTACGATATAAAGATGTCGTTCTTCGGGCATGCGGGCGACGGTGAGCTGCACGTGCGCCCGAATCTGGACTTAGGGGAGGCGGCGGACGTTGAGAAGATGCGGGCGATTGCGGAGGAGGTATTTTCGCTTGCGTGGTCGTTGGGGGGAACAATCAGCGGCGAACACGCGACGGGATTGGTGAGGGCGGGGTTTGTACGCCGGCAATACGGAGACGAGTATTACGAGCTACTGTGCCATGTGAAAAAGATATTCGACCCGGCCGATCTGATGAATCCGGGTAAGATTATCAATCCCGACGCCGATGCTATGGTGAAGAATTTAAGAAGGGCGGACAAGATATTGCCCGGGAAAATCGAGACGGAATTGCTTCTCGATAAGGAAGAGCTTGCCCTGGAGTTAGAGCAGTGCTACGGGTGTGGGCTGTGCCTGAGCAGGGAGCCTGATTTGCGGATGTGCCCGGTGTATCGGGCGCTGGGTGAAGAGACGGGCAGCCCGCGTGCGAAGGCGAATCTGCTGCATTTCTGGGTGACGGGGCAATTGGATGAGAAGGAGTTTGAGTCGGCGGAGTTCAGGAAGTTTCTGGATTTGTGCGTGAACTGCGGGGCGTGCGTTCAGCAGTGCCCATCGGGGGTGGATATTCCGGGCTTGATAAGCATTGCGCGGGCGGAGTACGTGCGGCGAAAAGGGCTGCGGAGGGCGGAGAAGGTTCTGAGCGGGAATCGGTATCTCGGCGCACTGGGGAGCATTTTCGGGGCGCTTGCGAATTATGTTATGCGGTCGGGCATTTTCAAGCGGGTGCTTGAGAAGACGGTGGGGATAGACAGGCAGCGAGAGATGCCGGGTTTTGCGCGCGGGTCGTTTCTGACGGCGGGCCGGCGGTATCTGGCGGCGATGGGGCCGATAGAGAATCCCGCCGATAAGGTTGCGTATTTTGTGGATACGTACGCGAACTACAACGACCATGAATTGGGGTATGCGGTTTTGGATGTTCTGCGGGCGAACGGGATTGAGGTGATTCTGCCGGAGCAACTGCCTGCGCCGCTGCCGGCGATTGTGTATGGGGACGTCAAGCGGGCGAAGAACGATTTGGCGTACAGCGTGAGGCATTTGGCGAAGGCGGTGCGGGATGGGTACAAGATTGTGTGCTCCGAGCCGAGCGCTGCGCTTTGCCTGAAGGAGGAGCTGCGGCGTTACGTTGAGGGGGCGGATGCGAAGGTTGTGTCCGAGAACACATACGAATTGATGAGTTATCTTTTGGGACTGTATAGAGAAGGGAAGTTGAGATCTCCAAGCCACGCGGGGGAGAAACCCCGCGTGAAACGCGGGGCTAAATATGGTGGCGCGGGAGTCGAGGAAAGGGTCGGTTCGGGGGGCGAGGAGCAGGGCGCTGAGGCGAGTGAGCCGGCGGAGTACGTCTATCATTTGCCGTGCCATTTGTGCGCTGTGGGGCAGGAGCGGGCGAGTATTGAGCTATTGGAGGGGCTTTGCGGGGTGAAGGTTACGGATTTGAAGGCGGGGTGCTGCGGGCTGGCGGGGACGTACGGGATGCAGAAGAAGAATTACGAGCTGTCGTCGAATATCTCGGCGGGGCTGTGGGCGGCGTTGAGGTCTTCCGGGTGCGAACATGTTTTGACGGAGTGTTCGGCGTGCGGGATGCAGATAAGGCATATAAGCGACTGCCTTGTCACGCATCCGATTAAGATTCTGGCGGGGGCTTATGGCAAGTGAAGGCGAATAGCGGATAGACGTGCCGTCATTCGTCAAATTGGATGTCGTTTTCTTTGCACCAGTCTATGGCGATTTGCCTGAATTCACTGTTGCGGAAGTCGCACCACTTGTCTGCGATGTTGTGCTGGTGGACGGCATCCTTGAATCGATGAAAGGCGCCGCTGCCGGTGATCAAGTCAAGCAGAGTATCGCGGAGTTTGGGGTCGTCGAGGGAATAGCAAAAATCCTCCATGATGCTGTATTCGTCGATGTCGAATTGTGAGGGGAGCTGGATGTAATTGTCGGTGTCGGCGAGGATTTCTCTGGCGCTTCGGACAAGGTCCTGTTCCCATTCGGGCAGGTCATCGATGGGTTCATTGTCTTCGGCAATCTGCATCTCGTAGTCGTTGATGAGGGCGATTTCGCCGGTCCGTTTGTCGAGGAAAGAAGCGCTTTCCGACGACTGGGATTCGAGGCCGGCGGTTATGTCGTCAAGTTTTACACGGACAGCCATAGCAAGGTGTCTCCTTCGGAGTATCCGGCACGGGCCGGGGGTTTTGGCCGAGGTACGCCATTTACGGAGTATTGTATCGGCGCCCGGATAATCGCAAAAGGAAAATTTGGATCAACTCCGAAACAGTTGGTTGATTACCGGGTGAATATGTGGTATTCTGTGGAGTGGCAGGCGGGTGCGGGGTGTGGCGGCAGGAGCGGGCGAAGGCCGCAGGGGTGGGGGGCGAAGGGAATAGGGTCGATTATGTGAGTGGGCATCGTGGGAACGGGGGCGCTGAGTATGGAAAAGCAGGGGCTAAAAGAAGCGGTGCTATGGGAGGCGGAGGAGGAGCAGAAGGTTCGGTGCGGGCTATGCAACTGGCGGTGCCTGATTGATGAGGGGAATTTGGGGCGGTGCTGTGTTCGGCGGAACGTCGGGGGGGTGCTGTATTCGCTGAACTACGACAAGGTGTGCTCGGCGAATCCGGACCCGGTTGAGAAGAAGCCTCTGTTTCACTTTCAGCCGGGGAGTCGAAGCTTCTCGATTGCGACGATGGGGTGCAATCTTAGGTGCGATTTCTGCCAGAACTGGCAGATAAGCCAGGCGGCTATTGAAGAGGGGCGAATTGATGGGGAGGCCATAAGTCCGGAGCAGATAGTCGATGCGGCGGAACGGAACGGGTGCAAGAGCATCGCCTATACTTATACGGAGCCGACTGTTTTTATGGAGCTGTGCGACGATTGCGGGCGGCTGGCGAGGGAAAAGGGGCTGGCGAATGTGTTTGTGAGTAACGGGTATATGACGCGCGAGGCGATTGACTTTGCGTGCGCGTGGCTGGACGGGATAAACGTGGATTTGAAGGCGTTCAGTGAGGATTATTACCATCGGCTGTGCAAGGCGAGGCTGCAACCTGTGCTCGATACAATCAGGTACATTGCGAACGAGACGGATATCTGGATGGAGATTACGACGCTGGTGCTGCCGGGGGAGAATGATTCGGATGAGGAGCTGAAGAGGCTGGCTGAGTTCATTGTGGCGGAGGCCGGGGCGGATGTGCCGTGGCATATCAGCCGATTTCACCCGCAGTACAAGTATCTTGATTCGGGGGCGACGCCGATCGGAAGGCTTGAGAGGGCGTTTGAGATTGGGAAAGAGGCGGGGCTGCATTATGTCTATTTGGGCAACGTGCCGGGGGCGCGAGGCGAGAGCACTTTTTGCTATAGTTGTGGCGCGATGCTGATAGAGCGGGTCGGGTACACGGTCAAGGCAAACAAGGTGAAGAACAGTCGCTGCCCGGAGTGCGGGACGGATGTTGCAGGGTTTGAGCTTTGAGGGATTGATGGTTAAATGAAGATAGTTGCGGATGGTAACATACCGTTTGTTCGGGAGTGTTTTTCGTCGATAGGGGATGTTGAGGTCGTCGGCGGACGGGAGATAACGCGCGAGGTTGTTGCGGATGCCGAGGCACTTTTGGTTCGGAGCATTACGGCGGTGAACGAGGGGCTCTTGAGCGGGAGCAAGGTGCGGTTTGTGGCCACCGCGACTATCGGGTTCGACCATATCGATGTCGAATATCTGAGGCGGAGAAATATCGGGTTTGCATCGGCGCCGGGATCAAACGCGAACTCTGCGGCGGAATACGTCGTAGCGGCACTGTTAGAGGTCGGTCAGGAGAACAATGTTGAGCTGGAGCGTAAGTCAATCGGGATTATAGGTGTTGGGAACGTAGGCAGCAGGGTGGCGAAGAAATGTGCGGCGCTGGGGATGGAAGTGCGGCTTAACGACCCTCCGCTGGAAAGATACAAAAGCCACAGCCCCGAGGGCCAGGAAGAACACAGAGGATTTGAAAGCGCGTTGTTGAGAGTTGAGCAGTTTACAGGCAAGAGTGAATTCCTGCCGATTGAGGAACTCTTCGAGTGTGATTTTATTACGCTTCATACGCCGTTGACTTTTGAGGGGGTGGACAAGACGCATCATCTGGCGGATGACAGGTTTTTCAGGTCGTTGCGTGAAGGGTGCGTTTTTGTGAATGCGTCGCGCGGAGGTGTGGTCGATAGCGGGGCTTTGAAGAGAGGGATACTTGGGGGGAGACTGGGGGCGGTTGTGCTGGATGTCTGGGAGAATGAGCCGGATATTGACGTGGAGCTTCTGAGGATGGTCGATATCGGCACGCCGCATATTGCCGGGTATTCATTAGACGGGAAGATCGCGGGGATGATTATGATTTACGAGGCGGCGTGTGCGTATTTTGGCGTTGGGGCTGA
>Ga0315273_10009330_pt1 | contig 12430 bp, 34 predicted proteins | sample YL17G02_0_MG_FD_205753 | JGI IMG/M metagenome (GOLD analysis project Ga0315273, IMG submission 205753) | Sediment microbial communities from Yellowstone Lake, YNP, Wyoming, USA - YL17G02_0 | ecosystem: Environmental > Aquatic > Freshwater > Lake > Sediment | place: USA: Wyoming | collected... | reverse complement strand
GAATAATAATGAATATAAAAAATTGGAATAGGTTAAGGAGGATAAAGGAGGCCACACGACCTGTTGATGCGATTCCGTTATTCAAAGCGATGTTGGATGTAAAGGATGAGAATAGGGAAAGATTGAAAAAAGATATGGAAGAGTCTTTTGAAGTGAATGGAAAGTTAATGTTGGAGAGGGCGTTTTTGGAAAAGGTGTTGACTTCTTTTGAGTATGCAGATATATGCACTAAGTATGGATTGGATGATAAGGACTTTGGTTGTATATTGATGGCTTATTTTGGAAAGAATGGAAAGGATGAAATTAAGATGTTGACTATGGCTTATAGTAATGTGTATAAGGCGAGGGAGTTTATCAAGGCGCGGTTTGGTGTTGAGGTCGTTGATACTGTGGAGTTTTTATTGCTTGCTGAGAAAGAGGACCCAGAATTGTTTAGGAAGTATATGGAGGAGAATAAAATATCAGATAAGAAATTTAGTGAAATGGTTAAATGGATGAGGAGAGACAGGAAAGAAGGATGAATAGGATGGCTTCAAGAATGCGAAAGGAATCGGACAAGGCTTTGGCAGGTTATCGGTGCTTAAACCGATTCTAAGTGAAACGAGCAGAAATGCTGGGAATAGCGAACAAGACCTGATGGGTAGCGAGTGGTGATGTCTCGCAAGATTCTTGATGCAAATAAGGTGAGTCGTTATTTATAAAGGGAGTGGAGGTTCTAGGTATTTATAAAGGGAGTGGTGTTTCTTGGGGTTTCTTGGTAAACATTTATAAAGACCAAGGTATTTATTTAATTAATTAATTAGAAAAAGGATGAAAGGGAGGAAAAATAAAATGGGAATAAAAAAATTTGACGATGTGAGCGAAGAAGGAAAGGCTAAAAGAAGGGCCGCGGCTTTGAAGGCTTGGGAGACAATGCGGCTGAGGTTTTCTAAGAAGGAAATCATTGGGTACGAGAAGGAGATCAAGGAGATAAATGATTTGATAAAGTATGGCAGGAAGGGTATATTTATTGGTGGGTATCATGGCTTAGGGAAGAGTTCTATGGTGTATTATTTGGCTAAGCTTTATGATGCCGATGTGGTGAGGTTGCAGGTTACCGAGATGTTGACCGAGGTTGATATTGTGGGTGGGGTTGACCCAAGGACCGGGGGATTTATCCCGAGTGAATTCGTGAAGGCTTTGAAAAAGGCCAATGAGGAAAAGGGAGGGAAGATGACTTTTGTATTGTTGGATGAGTTTACAAGGGGGAGGGAAGAGGCCCAAAATATTTTGTTTCCGCTTTTGGCCGAGAAGAAGCTGTTTATAAATAGTCCATATGCGGATGTGAAGGTTATTGAGGTTGCGGAAAGTGTGGTAATGTTTGCGACCGGGAATGTAAAGGATGCCGGGTTGAGGGAAGTAGGCGGTGCGGAGTTTGATAGATGGAATGGTGTGGAGATTTCGTTTTTGGTAGAGAGGAACGATTTGGTTGCTTTGTTGAAAGGGAAGGCTGGTGTGACAGATTTGGTGTTAATGGAAAAGATGATGAGGTATTATTTATTGACCCTGGAGAAATATAGGGAGCATCGCATATTGGCAATGAGCACAAGGACTTTTATTGAAACCTCAATGTTGGCTCAATGTAAGGTCAATGATGGACAGGACGTAGAAGGAGCGATGAAGGATGCATTGAAGGTGACTTATTTTATAACTTCGCAGGCGATATTGAATCCTAATTATAGGAAGACCTATGAGGACTTGATAAGGGAGACTGGGTTAAATGAGGTTCCAAATATACCGAGCGAAAGCGAAGGCGGTGTAAAAAGGACCGCTTATGGAAGGGTGGTTTAAGATGGACCTTTTTAGCGATGCCCTGGAATTTGAAAGGTTGTGCTCGAAGTATAGGGAGAGCCGGGATGATAAGGTTATGAGGCAGATAAGAGAGTTGATTTATTTTAATGCGGAGAGGGTCGCGAATAATTTTTCTTTGACTCTGAAAAAGAGTGTGACCAAGATTGAGGCAGGAAAGGGGGTTGTAATGGTTGCGGAGAATATGACCAAGTTAATCGCGAATCCCTGGCTGAGGAAATCGAGGATGACTTGTTTGAATGTGCGGGGGCAAAAGGACTTGCATGGTGTGAATATATTGCTTGATTATTCTGGGAGCATGTGGTTTAATGAAAGGAAGAATTGTGTTGGTGAGGAACTTCCAAGGATTTATGCCCAGAACTTTTTGGCGTTGGTTCTTGGAGTATATTTGCAGAGAATGAGTAGAGGAAAAATGAAAATCGTTTATACCGGGTATTGTCAGACGCCGATAACCCTCATAAAGGGTGACAATGTTTTGGAGGCAGATTGGGACGGATTGATAGTTCACAGTCATTGGGGGTCTGGGTGTAAAGGAAGGAAGGAATATATGCCAGAGGTGTTAAAGGGGTGTAATAGTGATTGGTTTTGTAATGAATATGTAAGAGAAGCGTTTGACAGTTCGATGAGATTTTTTAAGGGAGAAAAGTTGAAGGATTATATTAATGTGTTTATCACAGATGGAGGTATGCATAGGCTTGGCGAGTCCGAGATGGATAGGATGAGGTTTCTTAAAAATTTATTGACTGGGCTCGGGGTTGACAGTTTGGTGTTTTTTTGGTTGATTAAGGAGCAGAAATTGACGTTTAAGGAGATGTTGAAAGAGGCAGGTATAAAGTATGGACTGGCTAATAGTAGGGAAGATTTTGATAATGTGTTCGATTATTTGACGAGTTTGATAAATGAGTTATTGGTGGCGAGGTGAATGAAATGACGGAAGAGGCAAGTGCGGAAGTGAGAGATAAGAGGCGACAGTCCGCTCTTAAGGCTTGGGAGACTATGAGGAGTAAGGGGGTGAAGCCAAGAGAGAAAAAAGAGGTGGGTAAGAAAGCAGTAAAGATTGTTGTGCCTGAGAAAACGGTTTGCAAGAAGTGTGGAATGGAAATGACGGCAGAGGAAAGGGAGGCAAGTAAGTGGAATATGTGTGTGAAGTGTGAAGAAGAGAAAACAAAGTGGTTTAAGTTGTTAGGTGAGGTAGAGAGGTTAAAACAAAATGATAGAACTGAAAAATTTTGATTTGGAGTTTGTAGATGAGAATGGGATGAAAAGGTTTCTGTTGAGGTATAAAGGGAAGGAGATAAATGTAATGGAAACCAAGAGTTTGAATGATGAGTATTATGGCTTGTCGGTTAAGGAGGTCTTAAATGTATTGGATAGTTATGGGGTTTTGGAGAAGTTGAAAAATATCATAATAAATCATAATAGGCAGGTTAATGTGCAGGGGTATGTGTCTGGGTATGGAGAGAAAAGAGATGTGTTGAAGGTTAATATTCCGAGCGAATTATGTCTGAGAAAATTTTTAGGTAGTGAGAGGAGGGCGGCTTTGTTTGTATTATTGCACGAAACATCGCATTTGTTAGGAGAGTCAGATGAAGATAAGGCGGATGCTTTTGGGTATGGTGAATTAGAGAAGTTTTGGAAAAAAATGATATTGGAGTGAACAGGAGGAAACAAAAATGAAAGACGAAAATTGGGTAAAGAGAAAGTATGACATCCACGACGGGGGTGGGAACAGGACAAGAGCAGAGAAGAGAACAGGCAACCAGTATTTAGGTTGTAATTATGAGGAAGATTAAGATGGGAGAGTCAAACAAAAGATGCCCGGTATGTAAACGGATTGATTGCACTGGTGAGTGCCCTTTTGATAGTGAAGAGGGAAGAAGTGAATCTTATTATGACGAAGAAAACTCAGGAGCGTGGTTATGATGAAACGAGTTTGTAAAGTTTGTGGTGAGATTCACAAGAACTGTCCGTTTGTAGATTGTTATTCGGAAAAGATAGATGGGCCGTTGCCTGACAGTTTGGCGGATTATTATGAAAGCAGGTTTGGAGGGAATGTAAAATGAGTGATTTATCTTTGGAGTATTTGAAAGAGAATAAGTGTTCGGAGGAAGGATGTTTTAGGTTTCGTGCAAAAGGTTATATATTTTGTGAAGGGCATCTTCACGGGTTTCCAAGAAGCATGGATGATGAAGATGTGGAAAGGTTGAATAAATGTAATAAAGTGAAGATAGAATGGGCCAATGTCTTTTGATTAATGAGTTTAGGGTTGCTGGCTGGCAAGGGAGATTTGGAAATAAAGTAATATCAACTTGGTTGGTAGATAAAGAAATTATTGATAGGGCGTTAAATCAGCCAAAGATGGAGGAAGTAAAATGAATTTGATTGAGAAGAAGAAAATATTGGAGAGAATACAAATGCTTGATTTTGATAACATGGTGAATTGGATGGTATTGTTGGAAGGGTTGGTTGATAGGATTGAAAAATTGGAACACGAATTGGAGGAGTTAAAACAAAATGATAGAAGAAGTTGAGAGTAAAGAAAGGCATAGATGTGATTTATGTAATAGGAGAATTCCGTCGACCTCGATTAAGAAGTGTGTTAGTTGCGATAAGGAGATTTGCTCTTATTGTAGTGTTTCAATGTATAGGAGATATAGGAAGTATCCTGATAATGGATATTTGATAATTAATGAGGTTGTTGGAAGGGTTTGTGTTATTTGTTTAAGGGATAAGTTAGGAATGACTTGTATTAGTAACAATGGAAGTATGAAGGAAATTTCTAAGAAGAGAAATTTCTGGGGAGGAGTCAAATGAAAACAATAGCTGTAGATTTTGAGGGTAAAGATGTAATGGAGTTCAAAAGATTTATGGAGGAGGCTTAGATGGAACAAATTGAGATTGAGGAAGGCATAAAAGAGGCAGTTATTACCGAAAATAAAGGCGATAGCGGTGTTTATTTGAACGGTGGCATAAATTATGCCTTGGAGAAGCAAATTGAGGTCAAGGAGGGCATAAAAGAGGCAGTTAAAGGCAGTTTTGAGGTTCAAAATGATGTTAGTTTTGAGACAGGGATAGATTATATAGAGATGCATGGGACCCTTGTTACAAGGTTAAAATATGGGTGTATTGCATTGACTAAGTTTGGTGAAAAGGGAGAGGAGAGGATAACGGTTCCGAGTGATTTGAAATTTAAGTTGGCAGAATTTGCAAGAAAGGAGAGAGAAAGGATTTTAGAGGAGTGTATAAAGTTTCCAGGGAGGTATTTAGGATGAGTCAAAAAATAACAAAGTTATTGCATTTTAAGCCCATGCTTGCTCCGAATGAGCAAATAGATTTAAATGCAATTCAATATCCGATTTTTGGAAGTTATAAGCTTGATGGATTAAGGGTGTTGTTTATTGATGGTGAAATGTTGTCTCGAAGTTTGAAACCAATCGTGAATAAGCAACTGCGAGAAAGGTATAGACCGTTAATGGAGATGTCAAAAAAGAAAGGTGTTGTGCTTGACGGTGAATTTTATTCTCATAGTAGTACTTTTCAGGAAATACAATCTTTGGTGAGGACAGAAGATTGGCAAAATGGTAGTAACGGTGGTAAGGTTGAATTACCGCATGATTTTGGATTTTATTGTTTTGATGTGTATAATAGTGGCAACAGAAATAGGTCGTTTGTAGATAGGTATTTGTTTGATTTAAAGAATTGCAAGGATAAGCTAATTAATGTTGTTAAGCAGGTAATGTTGCATAGTAAGGAGGAGGTTGATAATTTGTTTAGGAAGGCGTTGGAAGAAAATTATGAAGGATTGATATTGAAGAGCCCGAATGGGTGGTATAAGTTTGGCAGGGGAACTGTTAAGGAAGGATTGATGTATAAGGTGAAACCTTATTTGACTTTTGACGCAAAGATTGTTGAGGTGACGCAAGCAACTAAGGTAAGGGAAGAGGCTGAGAAAACGGTGAATGAACTTGGATATAGTGAAACTTCTAAAAAGATTGGAGATAGGATACCTATTGATAGGGCGGCGTGTTTTACTGTTGATTATAAGGGAAAGACGTTGGATGTGATGATTGCTATGACAAATGAAGAAAAGGAGGAAGTTTGGAAGAATAGGAGAAAGTATATTGGTAGGATGATTGAATATAAGGCAATGATGGTTGGCGCTAAGGATGTTCCAAGGCACGCTGTAATGTTAAGGTTTAGAAGTGATAAGGATAGTTGAAAAAGGAAGGGAGACGAATAAAATGTATGAGTTAGTAAAAATAATGAAGGACGCACAAAAGGAAAGACATAATAATTTGTCTAATGGGAGAAAGTTGAATCGCTTGAATGATATGTTGATGGCTTTGGAGTTTGGATTCAAGGAACATGAAAAAGGTAATAATCTTGAATGCACAAAAAATAAGTTCATAAAATGGTTAGGTGATAAGAATGATTGAAGGGCTGTTAAGGGAGGCGGTTGAGGATGGTGTTATTAGTTGTAGGAAATGCGGGAGTTTGATAGAACCCGATGGTGAGAGGTGTGGTGAATGTGGATGGATTAACCCATTGGTGGAAGGAGGGTTCATATGAGTTTGACAGGAAGTGGGAACACACAATCTAAGAAGGCTATGTTCGGTTTGTGCCCGGAGTGTGGAAAGAAAGGTTATTATCAACCGACCGGATTATTTTTTGGAGACGGAAAGATTGTTGTGTTTGAAAGGACTTGTATGTTTTGTCACTTTAATGATGGAAAAGAAAAGGAGTGAGTATTAAACTTTTTTTGAAAAAAGTTTGAGGTGAATCAAATGGTGAATAATATGAAAATTGTCAAGTATGGTGAAGAGGATGCTGTCTGTGAAGAATGCGGGAGTGATTTGTTTGTGTGTCAGGTGTGTGAAAAAAACTTGTGTAGTGTGAAGTATCCGCCTGTTTGGAATACTGGAATGTATGAAGGGAAGGTGTCTGGTAATATTTGTCCGGCGTGTAATCATAAAGAGATTGCAAAAGGACAACAGGAAAAATGGAGGAGTCGGGAACAAGGGTGATGGGAATGGATTTGATGAAGACGCAGGAAATGATAGATAGTTTTGATGAAATATGCAGAAGGTATGCAGTAGAGGATATTGACCCTTCTATGCTGAGAAAGGGAGTTTTAGAGATAATTGATAAATGGTGTTGAAGGAGGAAACAAAAATGAAAACAACTAAAGGTGTAGTGATTACTTTTTTAGGTGACGGTGGATGTTGCCTTAGAGCGGATTGGTTCAAAGGAGGAGAAAATGTGTTGATAAAAGGAGAGGATTACAATCCTGAATTGCTTTTCAAGGTTGTTCAAAACTTTAGGAAGGTAAAGGAGTTAGGAGAAAATATATATGTATGAGGATAATATTGAAAGGAGGTTGTTGTAAAATGAAAATTGAAGGCGTTGAAAGGCTGGCGAAAAGTATGATGGAGGATGGGGTGGGAACAGGTGTTTGCATTTTTTTGGAAAAAGAGGAAAAGGAAAGAATTGTTGTTTCGTTGGTGTTTGATGATGATGAAAGTAAGGAAAACGCTAAAAAGGCCGCGAGAGTGTTGATAAATGAGTTAGGAGTTGATTGTTATTTTTTTGCGAGTGAAGGGTGTGTGTCAAGTAATATATTTGTTAAGCCTACTGAGTGTAAGGATAGGAAAGAAGTGTTAATGATTCACGAATATAGGAGAGATTTAAAGAATAAGTATATTATGAATGTGTTTAGAAGGTTTGAGAACGGAAAGATAGAGTGGCAAGAGAGGAAAGAAGATGATTGGAGTAATACTAAGGGATTGCATTCTGAATGGAACTTCTTTTTGGAGGAGGATAGAGGAGAATATATATGTCGTGCGAGGGCAGAAGTTATTATGGAGAGTATGAAGAAAAGGTTAGGCGGAATGAAGGAGATAAAAAAACAGATTGGCTGTTTAGGGAAAGATGGTGATGTTGAGGTAACAGAAGAAATGTTGTTGAAAGTGTTGACGAATATGTTGATGAAAGGAATGATTGTACCGAGGAAGGAAGGTGACAAGAATGGAATGTAAGAAATGTAGTGAGGAGATGGGAGAAGGAGAGAACAGCATGGAGTTTTGTGATGGGTATTGTGCAACTTGCTATGTATCCGAGGAAGTTATAGAAGAGGATGAGGCCATATGTCCTGTGTGTAGGACAAAAGGCAAGAAAAAGGATATGGAGTTCATGTTGGGAAGTTGGGGTCATAAGGAGTGTGATGAGAAGGTGTTTGAGAAGGTTGAGGAAAAAGTGGTGAAGAATAAGGTGAGGAGTGAGTATTGATGGAGATGGGTGAAGTAAGATGGCAAAATTTGAAACTAATTACAAAGGGTTGAATTGTATTACATTTAGGGATGGAAGTGTGAAAATGTTGAAGGATGAGGAGATTGATGAATTGTTGCAGACGCTTGATACTATTTGGCGTCAAGGTCCGCGACTTTGACAAATCACAAAATATATAAAGGTAAGAAGATTATAGTTGATTATAGTTGTGGTTGATTATAGTTACATAGGTGAATTAGTATGCCAATATTTATCAAGGATGATGAGGATGTAAAGAATTCTGAGCTTAGTGAGGAATTGAAACAAACGGTGCTGAATATAAGAAAGGAAAGGACATTATTGATGGAACAGTTGAGAAAGGAATCACCTGGTAAATTTGTTAAGGTGGTTGAAAAGGTGGCTCAAGGTGGGTTGGGTTGTACAACTTTAAGTGCAGGACAGAAGGCGTTCGTTACAAGGATTAGTAAATTGTCTAAAGAGGAGTTTAATAAATTGTCGGTTGAAACGGTTAAAAAGTTTAATGCGTATTGTAAGGTGAGGTAAAATGGAAAAAGAAGAGATTTATAAAGAAGCCATAAATCATTGGGGAAAGGAGTTACAAATAGGAATGCTTATGGAAGAGGTTGGAGAATTGTTTGTTGCGGTTAATAAGTTTAGGAGGGGCAGGCTTTCTAATAAAAATAGGATAGCAGAGGAGATTGCAGATGTCATGATAATGTTGGAGGAGATAAGTTTTATGTTTGAGATTGATGAGGATTGTATTGCTAAATGGAAGGTGAGTAAGTTAAAGAGATTGGAAATTATGTTGAAGGCGAGTCATTATGAGTGAAAGGGTGGTGTAAATGGAAAAGAGGCTCTGTAGCATAACTTGGCTCAGTGCATCCGCCTGATACGTGGAAGATTCGGAGTTCAAATCTCCGCAGAGCCATTATTTTGTAATAGGAGGTGTAGAATGGTAAACCAAAAAAAAGTAATTATAAGGCAGGGATTGGTGGTTAGTTCGGTGGAATTGAGGAAGTTGGCTAATCAACTGGCCGGGGAGAGTAAAGAGTTTATGAATAAGTTTGGAATAAAGATAAAGGATGAAATGAGGTATATTGTGCCTATTATTAATAAGACAGGTATGTCGGATGATTGGGAGTTTGAACATGAATGAATGTTTTGTCATTGTTAATGTTTTGAGTGGCAACCCTGTTTCATTTACATTCAATGAAAAAGTAGCAAGTGAGATAGTAAATGAGAATAATAAAACTTGCGGCTCTAATCAATGGTTTTACAAAAAAGTGGTGAAGGTTCCTGATTGGAAAGAGAAACTTTTGACTGAAAATAAGAATGAAAGAGTGTGAGATTAGTAACAAAAAGTTTTGTCGGGTTTTAGAAAAAATCCGTAATAAAAATGGCAGATGAAGAAAAACAGGAAATGGTTGAACATAAAGTGGTGGTGGATAGATTCTTGGAGGTGACTATCAAGTTTCCATTAAGAATGGATGCTATAGAGTTTGGAGCCGTTTGCGAAAAGGCCAAATCTATAATGCGGTTGAGTGCGGTGGAGGTTCCTGTGAAAAGGAGATGTGAAGTAAATGAAGAGAATATTAGGAAGAATGGATTGAACCTTAATGAGACAAGTAATTTGTTAAGCGATTATGTGAAATTAGGTACTGAGGAAACTGCAAAAAAGTATGGATTAACGGCGAAAAAGTTGTGGGGAAGGGTGTTTTATTTGAGAAACAAGGTACGTGGTTCACAAAAGTCAAAAGTTGAAGGAGATTTGAAGTGGACTGATGAGTTAGTAAAGAAGTTGGAAGAAATATATAAGAAGGGTGGAAAGACCGTTAAAGAAATGGCTGTTGATTTCAATAAAAGTAACGGAACTAATTTTAGTGAAAGGGCGGTGAGTAATAAGGTATATCACGTAATTAGGAGGAGATAAAATGAGCGAACAAAAATTAAAAATGAAAATGAAGGCGAAAGGAAAGAATTTAGCTACCGAGGTTAAAAAGGAGCTTGTTGGGAGTAAGGTGTTGTTAACAAGCATAAATGATATAATAAGTAAGTTGTTGAAGATAATGAAAGCACATATTGGTGAAAGTAATCAAATTTCAAGGAACAAGTTGTTCCTTAAGGTTTATGGAGTGGAATCAACAGAACTAAAGCAACTGCATGAGTGGATGTTATGGGAATTTATAAAGAAAGCAATGCACCGATGTAGACAGAGAACAAAATGTTTTATTGTGAGTAAGTTGGATGTTAAGAAGAGGATGTATATGTATTGGGTAGCGAGCGATATGAACGATTATAATGTATATAGAGAGGTGATAGACAAGAACAAAAAGGCGATGGATAAAATGGTAGAGCGATGTAATAGAGCTGTGATAGAAGAGTGGCATGAAGATGATTGGGAGGCAAAGGATGAAATCTAAGAAAGTTGTTGAGTCGTTGAAGGAAGTATTAGGAAAGGTTAGGATTGAATTGTCGAGACTTGACCCTTATGCCGTTCACACGGTAGAGGAGTATAAGGGAGTGTTAATAAATATTGACAGGGTATTGGAGGAGTATGAAACATGAAAGAAAATAAAGTGCATGGTGATAGTCAAAAAACAACAATTCAAATATCAAAAAAGTTTCATTCTCTTTTGTTTCACATAAAAAGAGAATACAATATAGATTGTTATGAGAATGCGATAAAGTTTTTGATAAAGAGAAAAGGTGAATGAATATGACAAAAGATATAGGATTGTTCAGGATTGATGGCAAAGGGATTGTCAGGAAGGTAGAAATGGTGGAAGGCAAGAAGATGGTGGTTTTGCCTAGTGATTTTAGTGCGGAGTATTGTCAGATTTATCCATGTCATCCTGTATTGTTGAATGATTAGGAAATCAGCAGAGGTAAATGTGAAATATGAAAATGAATATAAGATATCTAAAAACAAAAAAGACTTTGTAAGGTTGTTATTGAAATTGTATAAATATTTAGACAAAACAACACCAATAAAAAGATATTATGATTTGAGGAAAGAGTTTGGAGAGTTGCCATTCACAAAACGGATTGAAATAAAACGCAAAGAAATAGTTGAAATCATTGATGAAAACATTGACATTGTAAAACCAACTCATCTAAAAATGTTATTGCTACAAGATATGAAGAGATTACGGATAGTGATGTCAAAGGAATATTTGAGGAGATATGGATTCAAAGAAGGTGAAATAGTATGGATAATGAAAATGAAAATGAAAAACAATATGAGATTAGGGGAAAAACATGGACATGAACAGAATAACTGATATGACAGAATTTTTTGATAGAAGAAGGAAATATACTTTTCTAGATTGTATTGTAAATGTCTATAAAGGGTGTCAATTAATCTTGGGTGGGGTGCTTGGAAGTATCATGTTTCCGTTTTGGATTACATATGATTTTTTTTATGATTTGGTGATAAAGGTTTTTCACTTGGAGAGAAAGAGGGATGTTTATGAAACATTGGAGGAAGGGTTGGTGAAAACTTTCGAGAAGCGAAACATTGAGGTGGAAGAGATTTTGGTTTATGATAGTGCTCAAAATTATTTAATACGGGTGAAGAGATGACAAATGTTTTTGTAAACTTTTTCAAAAAAAGTTTGAAGGAAGAAAAATGGCCAAGAGTTTCATAAAAGGAGATAATGAATTGCAGTTGCCTTGGATGAGGAAAATAAGGAATAGATTGGAAGATAAGTTTTTTGAGGATGGCTCGGAAATTTTTAGGTTTAGAGAGGTGGAGAGGATTATTGAATTCATAAAGCCAATATTGGAGTATGGAGAGGCCGAGGAAAAGAGAATAAAGGAAATGTTTGATTGTATTGATGTCAAGATACATGGTAGTGATATTTACTTCAAGGACAGAAAGGAATGAGGAAAGGCTTGTATAAAAATGAAGATTAAATGGTTCTTGTTTTTGAATGTTGTGTTTTCCATGATGGTTTTGTCTCTGTTGGCGCATCGAAGTGACACATCTTTTTCAAATGGGTGACATAGAAGGTAAACGGATTTGTTTGTTTGATAAAGGGTATATAGCGTATATCAATACAGATATATTGAATTATGAGGCAAATAAGAACTATGATAGGGATGAAATGGTTGCTAATATACCTGCATTTTTTGTTATGGGTTGTTATGTTTTTTATTTTATCAAAAACCCAGATTGTTTTTTGTATGAGGTAAAAAATGGTAGATAGGACAACTCCGTTGCAGGGAAAAGAGATAAGGCAGATTGATGTATCTGAGGGAGGGGTCGCTAAGGTTTTGTATTGTTTGACGAATGTTG
>Ga0315273_10009329_pt1 | contig 12430 bp, 5 predicted proteins | sample YL17G02_0_MG_FD_205753 | JGI IMG/M metagenome (GOLD analysis project Ga0315273, IMG submission 205753) | Sediment microbial communities from Yellowstone Lake, YNP, Wyoming, USA - YL17G02_0 | ecosystem: Environmental > Aquatic > Freshwater > Lake > Sediment | place: USA: Wyoming | collected... | reverse complement strand
CGAGTTCTACGGCTACAAGGCGATCCGCGATCGGCTGCGCGCCGAGGGCTGCGTGTTCAAGACCGACTCCGACAGCGAGATCGCGCTGCACCTCTACCTCCGCGAGGGGATGAACCTCGGGCGCCACTTGCGCGGGGAGTTCGCGGCGGTGATCGCGGACCGCCGCAACGGCGCGATGCTGGCGATTCGCGACCGCTTCGGCATCAAGCCGCTCTTCTATGCCGTACACGAAGGCGACGTGTTCTTCGCGTCCGAGGTGAAGGCGCTGCTCGCCCTCGGTGTGACGGCGCGTTGGAATCGCGAAGCAGTGTTGCAGGAGGCCTTCCACTTCCGGCCACACTCGCGCTCGCTATTCGCGGGGATCTACAGCGTTCCGCCCGGCCACTACGCGATCGCGCAGCACGGCGAGGTCAGCGTCTACCCGTACTGGGATCTGTCATTTCCCACAGCCGCGGAGCTGGCGGCCGATGATCGTTCGGACGCCGACGTCGCCCTGGGTTTCCGCGCCGTGCTCGACGACGCCGTCCGCGAGCGGCTCGTCGCCGATGTCGAGGTCGCCGCCTACCTGAGCGGCGGGATCGACTCGTGCGCGGTGCTCGGCCTCGCCCAGCGACACATGGATCGTCCGATCCGGGCCTTCACGCTGACCTTCGACGACGCGCTCTACGACGAGTCCACGCTCGCGCGCGCGCAGGCCGAGCGCTCGGGCGCGAGCTTTCATCCGATCCCGGTCACCTCGCGCGCCCTTGCGGACGCCTACAGCGACGCGGTCTGGCACGCGGAGACGCCCTTCGTGAACGGCCACGGCGTCGCGAAGTTCCTGCTGAGCCGCGCAGTGCGGGACGCCGGGATCAAGGTCGTGTTCACCGGCGAGGGGTCGGACGAGATGCTGGGCGGCTACGCGCCGTTCCGTCGCGACGTGCTGCTCTACAACAGCGCCCGGCAGGATCCGGCCACCGTCAGCCGCTTGCTCGCGGAGCTGCGCGCATCGAATCAGGCCGTTCCCTCGCTCGTGGCGACCGAGGACGCTCCGATCGCGGAGCTCGACACCGTCCGGAGACGGCTCGGTTGGGTGCCGTCCTGGATTCAGGCCTTCTCGACGATGGGCGAGCGGACCACGGGATTCTTCAGCCGGGAGATGGCATCGAGCGTCGCAGGCATCAATCCCTATGAGATCGCGTTGAGCCGCCTCCCGATCGACGCGCGCGTCGCGGGACGCGACCCCCTCAACCAGGCGCTCTACCTCTGGTCGAAAATCCATCTGCCCAATTTCATCCTCACCTTCCTGAGCGACCGGATGGAGATGGCCCACTCGATCGAGGGACGCGTTCCGTTCCTCGACCACGAGGTCGCCGAGTTTGCGGCGCGCATTCCGATCCACATGAAGATCAACGGCATGCGCGAGAAGCACGTGCTGCGCGAAGCGACGCGCGATGTGCTGATCGAGCCGGTCTACGACCGCGAGAAGCACCCCTTCTCGACGCCCCCGACGAAGTTTGGCGAGAACGACGCGATGTTGGAGCTGTTTGGCGACGTATTCGCCTCGTCGCTGCTCGACGAGCAGCCGATCTTCGATGCCGCTGCGATTCGGCGTCTCTTCCGAGAACTCCCGGAGCGCACGCCCGCGGAGCGGGCGGGGGCCGACGGCTTGCTGAACCGGGTCCTCAGCCTGACGCTGATGCACCAACGCTTCGGCATGTCAGTTTGAGGAACCCCGCCAGAACGAACTCGCTACTTCGAGCGAGTGACGGCGATTCCGATCGCGCGCTCGCGGTCCCTCCCGATGGGTCGCCCCACTCTGGCCGGCGCGGACGCAGGCTGCGAAAGGCTGCCCGGGACCCGGCGTCTCGTGTACGGATTCGTGCGCGTGCACTGCGACGGCTGCGATCTCGATTGCAGCGTCGCCTTCTCGTGCAGGGGCCGTGGCTTCTGCCCTTCGTGCCGCGCAGCAGCGCGCTACAGCGTCGGCGCACCCGTCGTGACGTCGCAGATCGGATCTCCCGGCCGGACATTTCTACTGCGCAGAGCAGGGGACATTCCTAAGTGACAGGAGTTCCCGCTTGTTCTTCCCCCGCTCTCGGTGATACGTTGCGCAGGTGGCGCTTCGCTCCGTCGTCGTCCTGCTGGGATCGGTAAGCGTCCTTCTCGCGTGCACTCGAACCCGCGAGTTCGCTGGGGAGGCGTCTGCGCAAGCCTCGGTCATGCGTTGCAGCGAGTCCCCGGCGAGCTGTGCGACCCATGCGGTGGACGACGCGCACCTGCGCGAGGCCGGCAGCGATGCCTCGAACTGGCTTACGCACGGCCGTAGCTACGACGAGCAGCGGTTCAGTCCGCTGGCGCAGATCCATACGGGCAACGTCGCAGAGCTCGGGCTGCTCTGGAGCCTTGACCTCGGCACGCACCGCGGCCTCGAAGCGACGCCCATCGTGGTGGACGGCGTCCTCTACACGACGGGCGCGTGGAGCGTGGTGCACGCCATCGACGCGCGTACCGGCCAGCTGCTGTGGAGCTTCGACCCTGAGGTCCCCCGCTCCGTGGGGGAGATCGCCTGTTGCGACGTGGTGAACCGTGGCGTCGCGCTGTACCGAGGCAAGGTCTTCGTGGGAACGCTCGATGGCCGGCTCGTCGCGCTCGACGCGGCAAGCGGACGGCCGCTCTGGCAGGTCGTCACCGTCGATCGCGGCCAGCCCTACACGATCACCGGCGCGCCACGCGTCGTGGAGGGCAAGGTGATCATCGGGAACGGCGGCGCGGACTTCGGTGTGCGCGGTTACGTGTCGGCGTATGCCGCAGAGACCGGCGCGCTGGTCTGGCGGACCTACACGGTGCCGGGTGACCCCTCGAAGCCCTTCGAATCGAAGGCGCTCGAGCGCGCGGCGGCGACCTGGAGCGGCGAGTGGTGGAAGCTCGGCGGCGGCGGGACCGTCTGGGACTCGATGGCCTACGACCCGCAGCTCCGGCTGCTCTACGTGGGCACCGGAAACGGGTCTCCCTGGAGTCGCTCGCTGCGCAGCGCGGGGGGAGGAGACAATCTCTACCTGTCCTCGATCCTCGCGTTGCGGCCCGAGGATGGTGAGATCGTATGGTACTACCAGACGACCCCGGGCGATGCGTGGGACTTCACCGCCACCCAGCATATGATCCTCGCCGACCTGGAGATCGGCGGCCGTGTCCGCAAGACGCTGCTCCAAGCGCCCAAGAACGGCTTCTTCTACGTGCTCGATCGCGAGACCGGCGAGCTCATCTCGGCGAAGCCGTACGTGGCGGTCACTTGGGCGAAGGGCGTGGATCTCGCAACGGGCCGGCCTCTCGAGGTGGAGGGGGCGGACTGGCGCGAGGACCTCGCTTTCCTCAGTCCATCTCCGTTCGGTGGACACAATTGGCAGCCCATGTCCTTCAGCCCAGACACGGGTCTCGTCTACATCCCCGCGCAGGAGGTCCAGGGTGCCTACGATCGGGATCCGGACTGGCGGCCGCACCCGCGCAGCTGGAACACGGGGAGCGATCCGAGCCTCTTCGCGCTGTTGAAGCGGAGCAGGGCGTCGGGCTTCCTGCTGGCCTGGGACCCCGTGCGGCAGCGGGAGGTCTGGCGCGTCAGCTACCCCACTGCTTGGAACGGCGGGACCCTCGCCACCGCGGGCCAGCTGGTGTTTCAGGGCAGTGCCGACGGCCGCTTCGTGGCCTACGACGCGCGCAACGGGACGAGGTTGTGGGAGGCGAGAGCCGGTACCGGCGTCATCGCGGGCCCCGTTACGTATCTGGTGGACGGCCGGCAGTTCGTCTCGGTGATGGCGGGGTGGGGAGGAGTCTTCGCCCTCATGGCAGGCGATGCGGCCGCGGCGGCCGGCGTGCGGAGCGTGGGTCGAGTGCTGACCTTCGCGCTCGGAGCGAAGGGAGAGCTCCCGCCGGATGAAGGCGCGCCGACCGTCGCCTGTGCGCCGCGGCCGCTGCGATCGGCCCATCGACCGCCTGACACCGAGACAGATCGGGGCGGTGCCCTCTACCACCGCTGGTGCGCACACTGCCATGGCGCAACTGCCGTGGGCGGTGGTGCGATCGCCGACCTGCGCGTTTCGAGCGAGCGGATGCAGCAGCAGTTCGCCGCGATCGTGCTCGGTGGGCACCGTCTCACGGAGGGGATGCCCACCTTCGCGGACCGGCTCGGCGCGTCCGACCTCGCCGCAATCGAGGCATACGTCGCCCAGCAGCGCGACAAACTGAGGGAAGCCTCTTGCGCAGGGGGTGGTCGCGAGCCCTCTCGCCCGACCCTGCACTGAGCCCGTTGTCCTCGCTCCCAGGTGGGGTTCGTCAACGCTCGCTATCGACCCGGAATTCCCGCTTGTTCTTTCTATGCTCCTGTGTGCTTCGGCTTGCGCCGCGAGAACGCCGCGCGAGCACAAGCAGTGCTCACCGACACACCGTCGCGATAATGAGAGTGGCGTTGCGGCGGAAGCATGGCGCCGGCGATCCCTGCTGCGGCGCGCCTTGGCAATCATCAGTGAAACACCGAAACGCGACGGATTGTGGTACGCGACGTGAAAATCGCCGGTCAGCCGAGGCGCCGCCGGCGGGCGAGAACCAGCAATGCTCCGAGGCTGGTCGCGCTCACGAGAGCCGCGGCGGGCTCGGGGGCCGCCGCGATCGCGAGCGTGTGGCCACCGCCGGCGGCGATGGCCGTGGCAGTGCCGTCCGTGCCGTTCACCGACGGCGGCGGTGTTGCCTGGCCGTCACCGGCATAGCCCCAGCAAGTGACCTTCCCGGTGTTCGTTTGAATCGCGCAGCTGTGGAAGCCGCCGGCCGAGATCGCCCTGGCCGTGCCGGTCGTTCCGTTCACCGACTGCGGCGGTGTCGCCTGGCCGTAGTCGTTGTTGCCCCAGCAGAAGACCTTCCCGGTGCCGGTCTGAATCGCGCAGCTGTGGGAGCTGCCGGCCGTGATGGCCACGGCCGTGCCGGCGATGCCGTTCACCGCGGGCGGTGGTATCGCCTGGCCGTCGTCGTTGCGGCCCCAGCAGACGACATTCCACGCGAGCGCCTGAATCGCGCAGCTATGGTCAAGGCCGGAGGAGATTGCCTTGGCCGTACCGGTCGCGCCGTTCACCGACGGCGGCGGTGTCGCCTGGCCGTCACCAGCATAGCCCCAGCAGATGACGTTCCCGGTGCCCGCCTGAATCGCGCAGCTGTGATAGCCGCCGGCCGCGATGGCCGTGCCCTTCAGCGACGACGGGGGTGTCACCTGGCCGTTGCCCGCATAGCCCCAACACACGACGATCGTGGTGCCGGTCTGAATCGCGCAGCTGTGGTAAGCGCCGGCCGAGATCGCCTTGGCCGTGCCTTCTGTGCCGTTCACCGACAGCGGCGCTTTCGTCTGGCCGTAGTCGTTGTTGCCCCAGCAGATGACGTTGCCAGTGCCCGCCCGAATCGCGCAGCTGAAGATGCCGCCGGTCGAGATGGCGGCGGCCGTTCCGGCCGTGCCGTCCACCGACACTGGGGGTGTCGCCTGGCCGTCAGAGTTGTAGCCCCAGCCCACCACCGCGCCCGCCGAAAGCGCAGCGCCAGGCCACGCAGTCGCGAAGGCTACCGTCAGCATGGCGCAGCGAATCACACGGAAGGTCAACACGGCATCCTCTTCGCGACCAGTAGACCCATCGGCGACACAACTCCGCCAGAGCGCAGCGATCTCGCGAATCAGAACGCTCCCCACGCGACAGTACCCGGTCTGCGCGACACATTCACGTCGCAGCTACTCACGGCCGGGATTCAACTCGGCTGCGTCTCCGAGCAGCGTGGATACGCGAATGTGGCGACGGGAATCCCCGCTTGAAACGCCTCTGCGTCCCGCTCCAAAGGGATGCCGCGGAAGAAGTAGGCAGTTCGTGAACTTGACCTGTGTGGCCCCCGATAGGCGACTCTCGCGCTCCTCCAGGTCCCCCGCCTCCTCCTTCTTCCTTGTGACGCCGGTCAATGGATGGAGGGGCAAGCCCATCAGCACCGCCGCGCGAGCGCTGCCGTCTCCTCCAGCTCGCGGCCGGCGGTCTCGGGCAAGCCGATCCAGATCAGCACGAGGGCGAGGATCGGGAAAGCGGCTGTTGCGCGCACGGCGGCGCCCCAGCCGATGCTCTCGGCGGCCAGGCCCACCAACACCGGAGACAGCACGTAGGCGATGCGTCCGATGCCGTTGTTGGCCCAGGCGTAGGCGTCGGCACGCAGCTGGGTCGGAAACAGTTCGGTGTTGAAAGCGCCGAGCAGCGGCGGGATCGTGGCCACGCCGAAGAAGCCGAGGGCGAGCGCTGCGGTGAGGGCGAAGCGGCCTTCGAACGAGTAGGCACCCACCACGGCCGCCGCCGTCACTCCATAGATCACGAGCGCACCGCGCTTGCGCCCGGCGACGTCGAGCAGCTTCCCGGCCAGGAAGACCAGCGGCATCGAGACGACGGCGGCGATGCTCACCGCCGTGCCCACCTGCGCGTCGTTCCAGCCTCGCTCGCCGAGCGCGAACTCCTTCCAGAACGTCATCGCGTTCTGCGTGCAGCAGTAGCTGAGGAACCAGATCGCCCCGAGCAGCCATACACGCCCGCGCCACGGGCCGCGCAGCACGTCGAAGAAGCCGCCCGCCGCGTGCGCGGCACCGGTCGCGAGCACCTGCTGCTCGAAGCGCTGCGTCTCGCGCAGATTGCGCCGCGCAAAGGCCAGCAGCACCAGCGGCACGATGGCCACGCCATACACCGCGCGCCAACCGAACGAAGTCGCGAGCAGCAGTGGAGCGACCACCGCGCACAGCACCGAGCCGAGCGCCGAGAAAGCCTGGATCACGCCGATCACGAGCCCGCGGCGGTCGGCCGGAAACTCCTCCGCGGCGTAGATGAGGCTGATCTCCCACTCGGCCAGCAAGAAGGCGCGCGCCAGGAACTGCAGGACGCCGAAGCTCAGCGCGCCCGTGGCGAAGGCCGTGGCGAAGGTGAAGAGCGTGTAGCCCGCGATCGTCACGGCGAGCGTGCGCCGGCGTCCCCACCAGTCGGCGCGGCGCACGAGCCACCAGGCCGCGATGGCACCCGCGTTTGCGCCTGCGATCAGCAAGCCCCCGGTCGCCTTCGAGAGTCCAAAATCTGCGCGCAGATTCGGGAGGATCTGCGACAGCGCGATCACGTCGTAGCCTTCGAAGAAGGTCGCGACCGAGAGGAACACGAGCAAGCGTCGCTGGTACGGCGTCAGCCGGGCGGATCCGCTCGCCACTCGTGTGCCTCCGCGAGCCGGCATGCTAGCCGCCGCACGCGGAGGGCGCGCGGATCAGCGAGCGCGGCGCCGGCCTATGGCGACCAGGCCGGCGAGACCGAGCGTGACGAGCATCGCGGCGACGGGCTCCGGGACCACGAGCACCAGATTCATCGAAGAGTGGACGCGCGCGCCGGAAGTCGGATCCGAGAAGCCGTCGAGGCCGGTGAGGTCGGTGGGAGAGCGAAACGAGATCGTCGTCTGCAACGGAACGCTGATGCTCGTGAAGCTCAGCTGGGCCAGTCGGAAGGCGTCCGTCTGCGCCGCCAGCAGGGCCGCATCAGAGAGCGTCCCGAGATCCACGAAGATCGCCAGGCTGGCGCTGTTTCCGCTCATCACACTGCTGTCGACTACCACGATGGAGCTGCCGCCGAACGGCACCAGGTTCAGCGTTATGTTTGCGCTCGAGCCGAGCGACAGCACGTTCGGATCGAAATCGATCACGATGTCGTAGCCGCGCAACGTGCCTCCGCCCGCCCCCTTTACGCCGGAGACGTTCAGGTCGATGAGGATCGTCTGGCCGATCGACGTGATCGCCGGCGGCGCTGCCTGGAGGGAGAGCGACAGCGCGTGCGCCGGCCCCGACGAAACCAGGGCGAAGGCAACCCCGACCGCAGCGGTGACCAGCAGCTTCAACATCTTCACGATCCGTCTCCCTTTCCCTTTCGGTTCATCCTGCCGAGCGGGAAGTCATGCTTCCGATTCGATCCGAGCGGGGCGGCGTCGCCGCGCGCGCCGCGCGGCGATCACAGCCAGCGGAAGCAACGCTTCCACCCCGAGCAGCCCGCATCTACCCGGGGGCGCCGGTACCGGCGCGGGCGGGGGCGAGGGAATGCGCGAGTCGCAGATGTCCGCGTCGGCGATGCTGATCCTGCCGTCCCGGTCCGGGTCGCGCGGATCGACAGGCCCGGCGGCCTGGGCACGTCGGTCGGCGAGGATCCGGTCGACGTCCGCGCGGTCGATGTCCCCGTCGAAGTCGACATCGCAGGCGAGCGGCGCGACCGTCTCCGGATTGCTGTCGCAGGCCTGATCTCCGAGCCCGTCGCCGTCCGAGTCGACCTGCCCGAAGTTCGGTTCCTCGAGGCAGCTGTCGCTCACGTTTCCAGAGCCGTCGGCGTCCAGCGTGAAGTCGTTGTCGGCGTCGTCCATCAATACGCAGACATCGCCGCTGCCGATCTCACCATCTCCGTCGATGTCCACCCCGAAGAACGCCTCGGGGGCGCAGTAGAGCATGTGCGTGTCGCCGAGCGTGTCGTGCAAGAACGGCGAGATGTCCTGCTTGGAGTCGCGCGACACCGCGAAGACCTGACGCTTCCCGGTCAGGGCATTGAAGATGTGGATCACGTCCTCGACGCCATCGTCGTTGCCGGTGTAGTCGCAGACGCCGTCCGGCGAGGTCGCCAGGCAGATGTCGCTCTTGCGCGCGATGCCGAAGCCGTCGAGCTCGGGGCCGAGCACCGAGAGCACCGGGCCGTTCATCCGATAGGGCTCGAAGAACGGATCGCAGCCGGGCAGGTCGCAGATCTGCGCGGCGATCCGCGTGTTGATCAGCTGCGGCACGCTGCCGTCGTCGGCGGGGCCCGGGATCTTGTACAGCTGCGCCACGCAGTCGGCGACGTCGTCGTCGCGATTGCCCTCGAAGACCCCGTCGTTCTGCGCAGCTTCGCAGGTGCGCATGGCTACCAGGTGGAAGGCGACCTGTCCGCTTACGGTGTAGGGAGGCCCGACCACGAAATCCTTCGCGGCCTGGCCTGTGTTCTCGATCGCACCGGTGGCCGTGTGCAGCACGTGCAGCACGTCGTCGAGCGTGTCGCCATCGTTGTTCAGGATCGTTCCGCCAGCGCCCTGGTCGGCTTCCGGCACCGTGAACACGCACGCGCCGTCGACGGCGGCAACCTGATCGCACGCGATGCCCGCGTTTATGGGCGGGTTCGCATTCCCGATCGGCGCGTAGAACAGCACCCCGTCGGTCTTGTCGCCATCCAGATTGAGATCGCTGCCCCCCGCTCCCCGGTCAGACTCGGAGGCACACACGCACACGTCGGTGTTGGAGAGCGCGATGTCGCCGGCCGCGAGGCCGAGGTTGCGGAGCGTGTGCTGGGGGCCGTCGAAGAGCTGCGCGATGTGATCGTCGAAATCGCCATCGACGTTGCCGTCGAAGCCGCCTTGTTCGGTTTCGGGCGTGAGGAAGGCGATGCGTCCGCCAGCCACGGCGCCGCTCGTGGCTGCGACCTCGGCCTGCGGCACGAACTGGCCCGTGCCCGCATCGAAGGCGCGCAGCACCGTGTCGAGCGCATCGCCGTCGCCGTTCACGCCGGGCGGGGGCGGGCGCATCGAGAAAAACTCCAGAGTGCCCGAAAACGCGAACGACTCGAGGTGGCCGTGGCCGTAGCCGTGGCCGCGGCCGTGGCCGTAGCCCTCGTCGTCGTCGTCGTCGTCGTGGCCGTCGTTGTCGTCGTCGTTGTCGAGATCGACCCCGGTCACCACGAGCGTGAGTCGGTAGCCGAGGTCCTCGAGATCGGGGAGGGGCGGATGCGCGACGATGTGGCCGAGATCGCCGACGACGCTCGCCGTCGAGCCGACGGCGATCTCCGGCGCGTCGAAATGGAATGCGCCTGTCGTCATCAGCGCGAGGAAAAGAGGATCGAGGCCAGGCCCCGGTGCGATCCAGCTGCCCTTGAGCGTCCCGTTGACACCTGACGTGGAACTGTGCGTCGCGATACCGTGGAACTCGCCGGGATGCGCTTGCGTGGTAGCGCCCCAGTAGTCGATGCCCGGGATCTCTTCTTCGCCGGCATTGAAGCGGAAGCTCATGTCCACGATCGACTTGGTGTGGCCGGTCCGGCGCATGCGGCCCGTGAGGGTGCCGCGCTCCCAGGTCGCCTCGGGGTCGGACGACGTGTCGTCGGGCTCGGAGGTCCGGAAGAACGCGAACTGGTTCGAGACGGCGAGCGGCTTGTCGCCGACGAAGGGGCGCCGGTCGCAGCTTTCGCGCGTAGCGCCGGTAAGTCGCGTGCCGTCGGGGGCCACCGCGGTGAAGATGCCGTCGAGCGCGTCCCGATCTCCGTTGACGTCCTGATTGCCCTGCGCGGCCTCGCTCATGCAGAAGCCGGCGAAGTTGTGGCCTGCGGCCAGGATGGCTCGCGGCGGCGTCGTGGGCGTCTCGAGCACGGCGAGCTGCGTGTTGGTAAACAGGTTGGTCGCGCTCTGGATGATCTGCACCACCTTGTCGAGCGCGTCGGCGTCGCCGTTTCGGTCGCCCACGGTCGGAGGGAAGGGCGGGAACGGGTCGCTGAGCGCCTCGATCTGCTCGTCGGATGCGATCGCCGTCAGATCGGGGCCCACGTTCAGGCTGTTGAGCGGCACCACCGTCAGCTCGCGCAGCGTGAGCCCGTCTTTGATCTCGATCGGACCCTTTCCATCCACCTGCTTGGCCGCGAGGAGGTCCGCGTCGTAGATCTGGATCGGAGCGCCGTTCGCATCCAGCCCTTTTTGAGACAGCCGCAGCAACGAACGGGGGTAGTCGATCGTCCCGAGTACGGTGGTGACGTGGGTCAACGGATCGGTGTACTCGTTGATGAAGGGCGGAACCGAGCGGCCGTCCACGAACGAGCGGAACCAGGAGAAGGCCGAGTTGGGGACGACAATGGGCTGGCCATTTCCGTCGAGCAGGCTCGCGCGTCCCTCGACCAGACGCGCCACGGCGCCGCTCACCTTGTCGAGCGCCGGGGTCCAGTCGAACGGGATCAACAGGTTGCCGTTGCCATCGAGCGTGCCGCGCGCGCTCTGGGTGAGGCCGCTGAAGACGGTCGGCTCTGGTAACACTGTAAAGTGTCCAAAGACCGTTTCCGGCTGCTGCTCGCCCACGTCGCAGGCACTCGTCGGCAGGAAGAGCTTTCCGATGAACGCGAGCGGATTCCCCAACGGGTCGGTTACCACGATCTCGGCCGGGCCCGTGAGCGAGAGGTCGTCGCCCGGATCGCGGACCTGCGCATCGGTGTCCGGCACAGGGAAGCTGAGCGTGTCGCAACGGAGGCGGGCTCCCTGCACACCGGCGCTGCAGTTCTTCACCGTCACGACCGACGCATCGATCGCCACGTCGGTCGGCACGCCCAAGCGCGGCTTGAAGACGAGGTGCACGCGGTTGTTGGCGGCGATCGGGTCGAAGCCCGGCTGCGGGCCGCACTCGACGCCCGCGCGTACCGTCACCGGGTCGCCGGGAGCGGCGATCGGCGGGTTCACCGCCGAGAGCTGACCGCTGCTGGAGAAGCTCCGGTATTCCTCGGCCCGAATCGGGAGCAGCGCACAGTCCGCCCATGCCGGTGCTGCAAGAGTCAGCGCGAGCATCCCGGGAAGAATGGATACCAAACAGAACGCCACGCGGCGCAGGGGGTGCGTTTTACACATATCGATCTCGCCTACGGCCGGGATCACTCTACGAGTGCCCGCGCGTCCTCATCATTTCTAGAGTGAACAAAAATCTCGGTTGGTGTCAGACTGCATTAGAATCTATCTTGACGTAGCGAGAGGAAATCGGCAGCTGTGCGATTTCCAGCTCGCGCGGTCACTCCTCCGACTGCGCAAGTCGGTGGGCCAAGCGGGCTTTCCTGCATTCACTTCTGATGGGCTCGCGGGGGCGCCCGCTGGCGCCCGATCGGGACGCGAGCCAGTCTGCCCAGGATGAGCTTTTCGCCTGCGCGCCGGCACGCAGCGCTGGTCGAAATCGCCGCGCGCCTCGGGCGTGCGGGCGCGAGCCTCACGATCTGCGCGCCTGGGATGACGCCGCTTCGCGTCGGAGCGCGCCCGGATACGGCGCGCGTCGCGTTTCGCGAGCTCAGCGCCATCGATCCGCTGCTGCGCGGCGATCACCTGGCGCTCGCCGAGGCCTACCTCGCCGAACGGATCGACGTCGACGGCGACTGGTCCGAGGTGATCAAGGTGAGCGAGCTGATCGAGCTCGAAGCGTCCCCTTTCGACCGCCCGCGGCTCGCGTTGGCGATAGCCCTGCGGGGGCGCCGCCGCACGAATCGCGACGCCATCGCCTTTCACTACGACCGCCCCGCGGATTTCTTCCTGCCCTGGTTCGAGCGCTGGCGCTCCTACTCGCACGGCTTCTACGACACGCCCGATGACGATCCGAGCGAGGCGCAGGCGCGCAAGC
>Ga0315273_10009328_pt1 | contig 12431 bp, 10 predicted proteins | sample YL17G02_0_MG_FD_205753 | JGI IMG/M metagenome (GOLD analysis project Ga0315273, IMG submission 205753) | Sediment microbial communities from Yellowstone Lake, YNP, Wyoming, USA - YL17G02_0 | ecosystem: Environmental > Aquatic > Freshwater > Lake > Sediment | place: USA: Wyoming | collected... | reverse complement strand
CGGCCCAGAAAAGCGACCAGGGCAATTCCCTGGAGACGACAAGCCTCATTCCCGGGATGTCCAATTTCACCACAGGCGACGGGCCCTGGAAATCGTTTAGCGGCTCGAGCAACACTCCCGTCAATACCAGTGGCGTGGATGTGCCCATCAAGATGTCCTGGGGCCCGGATCTGGGCTGGTACCTCGGCTGGGTGGGGTTCGCCATGACGGTCGCAGCATTCGCGCTCGTTCTTACGACCAAAAGACAATCCCCGCAACAGGACCAGTACGGTTCCTCGCCTCAATATGTCCAACCGCAGTCACAGTACTACACTCCTCCGAATCCCGGCTACCCGCAACCGCCTTTGCAGCAGTATCCCGCCCAGCAGTATCCTGAGCCGGCGCCATACGCTCCCGCCCCTCAGTATCCTGGGGCGGCGCCATACGAGCCGGGCCAGCCGCCTCGACAGGCCCCATTCCAACCCGACATGCCTCCCCAACCACCGTACCAGCCCTAGCCGGACGTTCTAAAATCTTTTATACGCGCCCACCGCTCCACGCCCGGGAGCGGAAATGGACGGCCCAGGCGACCACCCGTTGCGCGATTTCTTCCAGCCGGAGAGCGTGGCGGTCATTGGAGCATCCTCCAAGCCAGGCAAGGTCGGCTACGCCATCATGAGCAACCTCGTGCTGGGTGCCGAGGGACAGCTTGGCGGAGGATTCCACGGAAAAGTCTATCCTGTGAATCCCTCCGGGGGCGAGATATTCAGGCACAGGACATTTTCCTCCATCAAGCAGATACCAGGCCGCGTGGACCTGGCCGTGATAGCGGTGCCTGCCGCAAGCGTCCTCGAAGTGCTCGACGAGTGCGCCGCCAAGGGCATAAAGGCGGTGGTCATGATATCGTCCGGCTTCTCCGAGAGCGGCCCGGACGGAAAGGAGCGCGAGAGGCTGGCCGTCGAGAAGGCCCGCAGCCACGGCATGCGCATCCTGGGCCCCAACTGCCTTGGGGTGATAAACACATCCAACAGGCTCAACACCACATTCGCCAAGAAGGCGCCCCCGCGCGGGCCCATATCATTCGTCTCCCAGAGCGGGGCCATCTGCACAGCGGTCATAGAATACTCCCAGGAAGAGTACATGGGCTTTGCCAACTTCGTCAGCATAGGCAACAAGTGCGACCTGGACGATGCCGACATAATCGATTACTACGCGCGGGACCCCGAGACCAAGTGCATCTCGATATACATGGAATCGGCAAAGAACGGGCGCAGGTTCTACGAGTCCCTCAAGAAGGTGGTCCCCAAAAAACCGGTGGTCATCCTGAAGGCGGGCCGGACAGCGACCGGGGCGAAGGCCGCCTCTTCCCACACGGGCGCGCTTGCGGGTTCGGACATCGCCTACACCGCAGCCATCCAGGAGGCGGGGGCCATAAGGGCGCGGACCATGCTGGAGCTTTTCGATTTTTCGCGCGCGCTGGCCTACCAGCCACCGGTCATGGGTGACGGCATCGCAATACTCTCCAACGCCGGCGGGCCGGCGGTGATAGCCGCCGACGTCGCGTTCGACCTTGGATTGCCACTGTCGGATTTGTCGGACGAGACCATCGGGAAGATAGACCGCGTCTGCCCGCCCACATGGAACCACGGAAATCCCGTGGATGTCATAGGGGACGCGGACCTGGCGCGGTATACCGCGGTGCTGGACATACTCATAAAGGCCCCCGAGGTCCATGGCATAATAACGATTGTGGGCCCACAGGCGGTCATGGACCTTGGCGAGGTGTCTCGTGCGATAGTCGAGCTTTCGGGCACCACCACAAAGCCATTCTGCGCCTCCCTGGTGGGTGTGGTCTCACGGGCTTCGGAAGGCTATCTGGACGAGCACGGGATACCGGAGATGGAGGTCCCCGAACGACCGGTCAGGGCGATGAAGGCGCTCTACCACCGCGGTCTCTATCTCAGAAGGAGGGGGCTGAGATGAACGAACCTGACCCGGTCGACGTCGACCGCATCATCAGGGGCGCCAGGGCGGAGGGCCGCGGCATGCTGGACCTTTGGGAGGCGCGCAATGTGATTTCGGGCCTCGGGGTGCCGATGGACCACGCCGAGCTGGCGGGTTCCAGGGAGGAGGCACTGAAGGCCGCGGCGCGCATCGGTTATCCCGTCGTGATGAAGATAGTCTCGCCGGACGTGGTCCACAAGACGGAGGTCGGCGGCGTGAAGATCAACCTGCCTGACAACAGGGAGGTCGGGGCGGCCTTCGACGCCATGATGTCCTCCGTCCGCCAGAAACTTCCGGGTGCCCGGGTGAAAGGCGTCTTGATAGAAGAGATGGTCAGGGGGACCGAGCTAATAATCGGGAGCAGCTGCGACCCGCAGTTCGGGCGCATGCTCATGTTCGGGATGGGCGGGGTGTTCGTGGAGGTCTACAAGGACGTCAGCTTCAGGCTCGTGCCCATCGCCGCATTCGACGCCGGGGAGATGATAGAGGAGATACGGGGCAAGGCCATCCTCGATGGCGCAAGGGGCTATCCGAAGGCCGACAGGGAGCAGATAATCAGGATACTTTTGAAGGTCTCCGAGGGGTTCAGGAAGCACACGGACATCGAGGCACTGGACATCAACCCGCTGATGGTCACCGAGAGAGGAATCGTGGCCGTGGACGCGCGCGTGATCTTGGGAGACGCCGGAAAGGGCTGCCCCGTCTGAACGGCGGCCTGCGGGCCGCCTAAAAGTTCTTAGGCCCCTGAGAAAGGTTTTTTATGCCGCGCCGGCTTTGGGCCGGACCATATGGGAGTACGACGCATCGGTCCGCTGATGCCCCTGGCCGCAGCCCTGCTTGTGGCGGTCATGGCGCCATCGGCGATGGCCGTCGACCAGCTGCCAAAGGCCAACGCAGGCGCGGACAGGACCATCAACATCAGCGAGGCTGTCTGGCTCAACGGAACAGGGCAGGACGACGGCTACATCGTGAAATACGAGTGGGACTTCGACGGGGACGGCATCTACGACTGGAACTCCGTGCAAAGCGGCGACGCCTCCCATGTCTACAACAGGGCGGGCGTGTTCAACGCCACGCTGAGGATTACTTCCGACACCAACCAGCTGGCGACAGACGTCGCCAGGATAACCGTCAAGGCGGCCAACAGGCCCCCCCTGGCGGACGCAGGGCCCGACAGGGCAGGCGAGGCGGGCGACATACTGTCGTTCAACGGGACCGCAATCGACCCCGAAGGGGACATATCATCGTACCAGTGGGACTTCGACGGGGACGGCAACTGGGACTATTTTGGGCCGGAAGGGATCGCCTCGTTCACCTACAAGGTGGTGGGGGAATACACGGCTCTGTTCAAGGTCACCGACGGGGCCATGCCCTCGGCCAACGACACCGATTTTTGCAAGGTCACCATCTACCCTCGCAATCAGGGGCCGGCCGCCAACGCCGGTGAGGACATCACGGGCACCGCCGGCGACCCGGTCACGTTCGTTGGAAAAGCATCCGACGCGGAGGACCAAATATCGCTCTACGAGTGGGACTTCGACGGGGACGGCCGCTACGACTGGAGCTCCAATGTCTCGGGCGTGGCGGTCTGGAGATACCTGGAGCCCGGGACATACACGGCCCGACTGAGGGTCACGGACGGCGCGCCCATTGCGGCCTTTGACATATCGACCACGACGGTGCTCATACTCTCCCGCAACACGCCCCCGTTGATAACCGGCCCTGCGAGCGTCCATGCGGTGAAAGGGCGCGTGGTGAAACTGACGGTGATGGCGCAAGACACCGACCCCAGGGATTCGATAAAAAGATACGCCTGGGACTTCGACGACAACGGCGCCCCGGACCGGTTCACCATGGAAGGGACGGTCAACTGGACGTTCAACGATAGCGGCGCCCATGTCGTGAAGGTCACGGCCTACGACGGCCGCGATGCGACCGCATGGTGCAAGATCAACATCACCGCCAGCCAAAGCCCGGCGGCAGAGAACGGCATCAAGGTCCTTTTGCCCTACATTGTGGCCATACTTGTCGGGACGGCGGCGGGCGCGGCCGTGGCGTTCCCCCTCACCGTCCGGTACGTCAAAAGACACTGGGAGAGATTCTTTTCCCCCGCCGAGAACGAGAGGATGAGGATGGCCGCCGGGCTACAGGAGGAGGATGCCCGTGACGGCTTCAGGGGAGGAACCGGGAACACATGACCGCATCTGCCATTGCCGCATCTGGCGGCGAGCCCGTCATCGCCGGAAAAGACAGGCAAAATGATGCCTGCATCGAGGTCAGGGACCTGGTCAAGCTCTACGGCAAGGTTCGCGCCGTGGACGGCATCAACCTGACGATACGCAAAGGCGAGGTCTTCGCATTCCTGGGCCCCAACGGCGCAGGCAAGACCACCACCGTGGAGATGATAGAGACCATCCGCACCCCCAGTTCGGGGAAGGTGGTCATCAACGGGATGGACGCATCCAGCCGCGTCAACGACATAAAAAGGATAATCGGTGTGCTCCCGCAGGAGTTCAGCTCGTTCGACCAGCTGAAGGTTACGGAGACATTGGAGTTCTACGCCAGCCTCTACAAGACGCGCCGTGATGTCTCCTCCCTCATAAAACTGATGGACCTTTCGGAGCATTCCGGCAAGCTCTACAAGCACCTCTCGGGGGGGCTCAAGCAAAGGGTCGGCATAGCCGTGGCCCTCGTCAACGACCCCGAGATAGTCTTTCTGGACGAGCCGACCACAGGCCTTGACCCGGCGGCCCGCCGGGAGGTCTGGAAGGTCATCGCCGGCCTCAAGCACGAGGGGAAGACGGTGTTCCTCACCACGCACTACATGGAGGAGGCCGAGGAGCTTGCAGACCATGTGGCGATAATCAACCATGGCAAGATAATCGCCGAGGGCTCCGTCGAGGAGCTGATAGAAAGGTACGGGACGGGCCTCACATTGGTGATCCAGGGGGCGGTGGGCGACCTCAACGGGTTCTTCAGGGAGCACGGCCTCAGATCGGAGGAGTGCAAGGATGACATTTGCATAAAGCTGAAGGACAAAGACGAGCTTCTCCACGTTCTGCAGGAGCTCAAGGACCACGACGTGAAGTTCAAGGAAGTGAACGTGCGCCGGTCCAACCTCGAAGAGGTGTTCCTCAAGCTCACAGGGGAGAAGCTGGCGGAAGGTGTGGCCTGATGAATCCCCGAAGGGTGTATTCCACCACGGTGATGCACATCCGCACATTCTCGCGGGAGAAGGCGGCGCTCTTTTTCACCCTGTTCTTCCCGATAATGCTCATGGTGCTTTTCGGGCTCATATTCCAAAACACCGGCAACGTCAGCTACACCATAGCCGTCCAGGACCACGACGGCACGGATATGTCACGCAACTTCACGCAGATGCTCGGGAAGGTGAAGGGCGTCACCGTGGAACACATAGGCGCGGGCGAGGACCCGGCATCCTACATGAAGGACCACGACCTCAATTTCCTGCTCATCATGAACAAGGGCTACCAGGATTCCATAATTGCGCGGACGGGCGCCGATCCGAACGCCACATACAATCTCACCATCAAGTACGACCCGACGGAAAGCTCGGCCCAGGTCAAAATGCAGCTCGTGACGGCTGTCATCCAGTACATGAACAAGAACCTGTCCAAATCCGCCGACACCATCATCCTGAAACCGGAGAGCATCATCTCCAAAAACTTCTCGTACATCGAGTTCTTCATCCCGGGCCTGATAGGCCTCACGGTGATGACATCGGCGGTGTTCGGCTCAATCGCCGACGAGAACGAGTACAAGCAGAAGGGGATAATTCGGAAGCTGTCGACCACCCCGATAACCAGGGGGGAGTGGATATTGTCCACCATGTTCTACCAGCTCTTCCTGGCGGCCATCTCAACGCTGCTCATACTTGTCGTGGGGTTCATCGCGTTCAGGGCGTCGATGCTCTTCGACCTGTTCGTACCCCTCATCGTTATAGCAACGGCGTTCGCCTTCTCGGGGCTGGGGATGCTTCTGGGCCGGCTGGCAAAGGACGCCCAGTCCTCAGCGGCATTGGCCAACGTGATAACATTTCCGATGATGTTTCTTTCGGGCTCGTTCTTCCCGATGGAGCAGATGCCCGGATTTTTGCAAACATTCGCCAAGGTGCTCCCCCTGTATTATGTCAACCAGGGCATGAGGGAGTCGATGATATTCGGCAACCCCGCGGCCGCTGCGGCCAGCACAGCCGTGATCGGCGTGTTCGCGGCGGTGGTATTCGGCCTGGGCATCTACCTTACGACCTGGAAGCAGGATTGAAGGGAAGCGGGAGTCGGCAGCCGGCAGACGGGAGTCGGGACGGACGGCGGGTGTCGGGTGTCGGGTGTCGGGACGAATGGACGACCGATGCCCGGGACCGTTCCTCTATCGGCCGCCCTCCGTCGTCATTGTCCGTACCCTACCCCCTACACCCGACACCCGACACCCAAATCACAGAGTTTAATATCGTTCACCCCCTTTTCCTCGTCGTCGGGTGTGTCCATGGGAAGGTCCATCATCGAGCAGGTGGAGGATGAGAAGGCTCAGAGGGCAAAAGACGAGCTGGGCAGGACCGAGCTGCGCGGGAAGATGTCCCAGTGGCGATCGCGCGGCTACATAATAGCGCGGCTTTTGAAGGTAATCGACGGGGACATGCGGGTGGCCGAGCAGACATTCTCCGGCTTCGAGCACGACGTTGTCCGCCTCTCGGAGCTTCAGCTGAGGCTCAACGGCCAAGACATCCTGGGCTTTCCCGAGGACGTGCTGGCCATAAGGCAGGGGCTCAACGACCCTGACGCCGCTGACGCCCTCGAAAAGAAGATGGAGGAGCTGGAGGCGAAGATAAAGGCAAGAAAGGAAGAGCAGCAAAGACAGGCCTCGGAGAAGGCCAGGCTCGAAAAGGAAAGGCGCATGGGCCAGTACCGCCAAAGGATATCCGCCTGGACGGAACGGGGCTATTCGACCAAAAGGCTGGATGGGGTACTGGAAGACCCTGCGGCCGACCCCGCCGCCATCGAAAAAAGGCTCGGGGACTTCGACGCCGACATCCAAAGGCTCCTGGAGCAGGGCAAGCGCCTGGAGGCGCTTCGGGGCGCCGCCACCCCTGAGGAGCTCACCTGGCTCGACGGGCGTCTGCTGGACCCGGATTCCGTCGAGGAACTGGACGCCAGGGTGGACGAGCTGGAGCAGCGGCAATACCAAAAAAAGGGCGACCAGGAAAAGCGCGCCCAGCTTGCCGGCAGGCTCGAGGAATACCGCCAGAAAGGCTACAAGGTTTCCCGGCTGGAAGGCATTGGACAGATGCCGCTTGACAAGGCGGAATCTGCCATGAGGGCATACGAGGCCGATGTGGGCTCGATGTTTCGGTTCTGGGACCGCCTCAGGACGCTCAACCGTCCATATTTCGAGCAGGACTGGGACGCTGCAAGGGCGATGATGAACGACCCGGATTCCGTCACGGAGGTGGACAGGCGCGTGGGGGAGCTGGAGGACCGCCAGCAGGCAATGGCAGCGCAGAAGGCCCGCGAGGCGGCGCAGCTTTCCACGGCCGGCAAGGCGCTCGTCGCAGAGATATTCGAGAGGATGAAAGGGGCCGTCCCCGACTACAATCCCCTGGGCTTTTACATGGATGACGCAAGGTGGGAGCCCAGGCTGGCCCCCGACGGCCTCTCTGTACGCGCGGAGACCCGCCCGGGTCTTTTGAGCAAGGAGACCGTGACCGTTTCCTGCCAGCTGGTGGTGAGGCTTCCCCCGGAGACCTTCATGGCCGAGGCGGAGAGGGCCCGCACGGCCGGCCGTTTCGTGGCGATGTGTTATCTGATGGTCCAGGCCCCGCCCGATATGGCCCGCCTGGCCCATGGGTTCAGCCATCCCAACCTTTCGGCTTTCGTCCTCGACATTGGGGCCGGCAAGCTCAACTTCAATGAATCCGACGTCAAGACCAGGGCATTTTCCGGCTGGTTCCAAAGGGGCCTGCGGGCCCCTCAAATGAAGGACGCCGTCAAGATGATTGCCGATAAGTATGGAATCTTCACCAAGGCCGCGCTGGAGCAGAGGCTCGGGCTGCGAAGGAGCGAAATCGACCAGATGCTGAAAGGATGGCTGGCCAAAAACCAGGTCGTGGTGGTCAGCAAGATCAAAGACGAGTACTCTTTCATGGATTGAGCACGCACGCCAGTCCGACGGTCGGGGATGGATGCTCCCGGGAACGCAAATCTCCAAACCTTTATTAAGAGCCAATACCTATCGTCCACCGAGGAGGACCGCCAATGGACCTGTTCAAAAAGAAGATGAGCCCGCAGGAGCTTGTGACCAAAATATCCATCTCCGAGAAGAAGCTGGAAAAGCGAGAGGCGCAGATAAGGGAGAAGAGGGACAAGGCGCGCGAGGAGGCCAAAAACGCCCTCAAGAACGGGGACGAGCGCGGATTTAGGGTGGCGTCCAAGCAGTACGGCTCGCTTCAGGGACAGGCCAACACGGTCGGCAGCATGGCGGAGATGTCCTCCACGATGCGCAACGCCCTCGAGGACCAGGAGAGCCTGACAGAGATAGTCGAGATAGGCAAGGACCTTGCCTACGCGCAGAAGGCGATGGGATTTGACAGCCAGAAGATGGAGGCGGCCATAACGGCCATCCGGACCTCGGTGGAGAAGGTCACCGCCACTTCCGAACTGCTGTCCACTCAGATGGAGACCCTGACTTCTCCCGAGGCTTCCAGGGAGCAGGAATCGCTCAAATCGGAGCTCATGGCCGAGCTTAAAAGCGAATCCGGCGATGAGAGCGCCCTCGAGGACAAGATAAAGAAGGAGAAGGAGAGGGCCTGAGGTCCCGGGCCGCACGATTCCATCTGGCGGCCTGGACCGGACAGATGAAGGGTGAGCTCCAATGGGCACTGCCGACAATTTCGTAGCAGAGGGCAAGGCATACGCAACTGCCGCTCGCAGAAAGGAGGAAGCGGGTGACAAGGATGCCGCAAGGGGTCTTTACCTGCAGGCGGCGGAATCATACCTCAACGCCTCCAAAGCATCCTCCGACAAGGACGAAAAGGAGTTTAGGGCCAATATGGCCCAGACATTTTTCGGCAAATCGGTATCCATGAGGCCCCAGTCCAGCCGCCCGTCGGGAGGCGGGGGCGGAGGCGGCGGAGGAGACGAGGAGAAGCTAAAGGACGTCGTGCCGATAGAGAAGCCCAACATCAACTTCGAGAACGTGGGCGGGCTGGATTCGGTCAAGGAGGAAATACGCAAGGCGATAGTCTATCCGTTCCAGCACCCCGAGATATTCAAAATGTACGGCAAGCGTGCCGGCGAGGGCATACTGCTGTACGGACCCCCGGGCTGCGGCAAGACGTTCATCGCCCGCGCCTCCGCCGGGGAATGCAACGCCAATTTCCTGACCATGACCATATCCGAGATACTCAGCAAGTGGGTGGGCGATTCGGAGCGCAACGTGCGCGCGGCGTTCGAGAGCGCCCGCAAGTACGCCCCGGCGATACTGTTCTTCGACGAGATAGACGCCGTCGGCGGCCGCAGGGACGAATCCCGCGAGGGCTACGCCAAGAGGCTCGTCAACGAAATGCTCATCAACCTCGATGGCGTGCAGGGCCCGCTGGAGAAGGTCTTGGTCCTTGCGGGCACCAACTCCCCCTGGGACGTCGACCCCGCCCTGAGGCGGCCGGGCAGGTTCAGCAAGCTCGTGTTCGTCCCGCCGCCAGACGAGGCCTCAAGGAAGCAGATATTCAAGATACATCTCAAGGAACGGCCCGTCGACCCGGCGGTAAGCCTCGACGAGCTGGCGTCCCTGACCGACGGCTATTCATCGGCCGATATCTCCCAGGTGTGCATAGAGTCGGCCGACATCCCGCTCACGGAGGCGCTCTCGGGCAAGCAGCCCAGGAAGATATGCCGGTCGGATTTCCAGCAGGTAATCGAGAAGCGGCCTTCCTCGCTCTACCCGTGGTTCAAGCTTGCCAAAAGAGAGGTCGAGGGCTCTGGCGAGCAGGAAGTGTTCCAGGAGCTTTTGAAGGTCATAGACCATTACCTGGCCAAATCCCCTATTCCCGCATGAACTTGCGCTGTCGGGTACCGGGTGCCCTTCCGTCGTATCAGGATATTGCCTAACGATACATTCCCGGGGGTGTTTCGCCGGGGGCCTCCATGGGCGACTCGTGGCCGGCCAGTGTGGCCTGGACGCGCGCCAGCGCGGATTTGATTTCGGCCTCCATCTTCTCCGCCTCGGCGTAGAGCGGCTTGGTGTCGAGCTGTATCTGCGGCAGAAGCGAATCGATGGATTCCACTATCTTGGCGGCAGAGCGTGCATCGGGGTAGTCCTGGTGGGCGTCGGCTATCACGCAGATGATGTCGCGGTCGGTCTTCATCCCCTCGTTGAGAAGGACGCCCGATATCCCTGTGATGATGCCCTCTGCGAGCAGCGGGATCTTTTTGGAGGCCAGAAGGTCCCTTCCCTTCTGGGAACTGGAGACGCCAAAGACATGGATGGCATCGGCGTGCTCCGCCTCCGCAAGCGGCAGGCCCTCGGCGGAGATTATCATGTCGCAGCCCTGGGCCTTTGTCCATCCCAGTATCTCCTCGACGATGGGCATGACCAGCAGGGCGGGCGGCCGAAACTCCGAAACGAACACCACCAGCCGCTTGTCCCCGTAGATGCGCACGGGATGATTGGGCTTGCCGTCCCTTATTATGGATGTCACGGGCATGAACCTGGATGTCATGCATCCTATCTTGGGGAGCTTGAGCTGCTCCACCAGGTAGTTGGCAGCAAGGGTGCTCACCAGTCCAACGCTGGGGAAACCTTCTATGACGGCCGCCCCCCTGAAATCGCCCGGATGCTTGATGAAAAGCTCAACTTCCTTGTCCATCGTCTCGCCCCGCCACTGCAGCGGCCTGGCTGTTTTTGTACTTTTGCACGGGCAAAGCTTTTTATGAGGCCACAATTTATTGCCATGCCGGAGGAACCGCGCTGGCGGACATCACCAAGGCGATAGGGGATGCGGCCTACCAGGCCTACGAGAAGGCGCTCGTTGCCGAGATAAGGCAGGGCCAGGTCCCGCGCCATGTGGCCATTATAATGGACGGCAACCGCAGGTTCGCCTCCCAAATAGGGATGGACCCTCTGACAGGCCACACCGCGGGGCGGGACAAGCTCGAGGAGATAGTGAACTGGTGCCTGGAGACGGGCATCAGGGTGCTGACGGTCTTTGCATTCTCCACCGAGAACCTGAAGCGGAGCCCACAGGAAGTGGAGGAGCTCATGAGGCTTTTTTCGGAGAACTTCAGGAAGGCCGGCGACGACGAGCGCGCCCACAAACACAAGATACGTATACGGGCCATCGGACAAGTGTCCCTGCTACCGGAAGACGTCCAGGAGTCCATCCGCTACGCCGAGGAGCGCACCAAAGACTACGATCAGTATTTCTTCAACATTGCGGTAGCATACGGTGGAAGGGAGGAGATACTCAACGCCATCCGCAACATCGCGCAACAGGCCGTGGACGGGAAGGTGAAGGTGGCAGACATAGACGAGAGGATGGTCTCGTCGCATCTCTACACATCCGACCTCCCGGACCCGGACCTTATCCTTCGGACCTCCGGCGAGGAGAGGATATCCAACTTCCTTTTGTGGCAGCTGGCCTACTCGGAACTCTACTTTGCCGATGTCTACTGGCCAGGTCTGAGGAAGGTGGACTTCCTCCGGGCTATCCGCTCCTACCAGAGGAGGAAGAGGCGCTACGGGAAATGATGAACAATCCCGCCAGGATTAAATACTCACAAATCGCTGGTGAATATCATCATGAGACCGACCGCCTTTGCCTTGGTGAGTTGCTGTCTGCTGCTTTTGGTCTCAGCATCGGCATTTTTCATCAATGATTACTCCAAATCGGGCAATATATTCTATCTTGCGGGTGGGCGGCCCGAGATGGGGGACATAAATAACCTGCGCAACTTCGCCGTCAACACGTCCCTTCCCAAGGACCCGCGGTCCATGAAAATATATGCCATCAGAAATCCGACATTCACCCAGGAGTCTTGCTCCAATTTGGTCGACAGGGATTACCCGGGCTGGCTCGACGATTCGGTGACCGTTAAAGAATCCAGCGGGGAACACGGTGGAGAAACGGTCCGGGGGACCTCGTTCAAGAAGGATGAACGCCAAATATTGGTCCATGATTCAGGCTCCCTGCAACTCATGGAGGAATCGGCCACCTTTCGTTGGGAATCGGTTAAAAATCGCATGAGGGCGGCCAACCAGAGCTTCCGGGGCGAGCAGAACATGACATTCGAAGATACCCTCCTGGTCTCCAAGGATGAGGCATTGAACCGTTCCATCGATTATGCCCTAGATCATGGAGGCCTTCCTGCGGACTGGTTCGTATCCTCCCGCGCCGTGTCCGTTGAAATGGGCATGGGATGCACATTTGCATGCGA
>Ga0315273_10009327_pt1 | contig 12431 bp, 7 predicted proteins | sample YL17G02_0_MG_FD_205753 | JGI IMG/M metagenome (GOLD analysis project Ga0315273, IMG submission 205753) | Sediment microbial communities from Yellowstone Lake, YNP, Wyoming, USA - YL17G02_0 | ecosystem: Environmental > Aquatic > Freshwater > Lake > Sediment | place: USA: Wyoming | collected... | reverse complement strand
CGCCGCCCCGACGTCCTTGATGCCGGCAACGAGCGCCGACGTGCGCAACGTCAGGTTCTTCTCGGAGGAGACGTCCCACACGCGATCGAACGCGTCGTTCATCTTCTCGGCGAGCTTGGCGCGGATCTCATCGCGCCCCCAGAAGAGGCGGCCGAGATCCTGCACCCACTCGAAGTAGGACACGGTGACGCCACCGGCGTTCGTGAGGATGTCGGGCAGAATCGGAATCCGGCGCTCGCTCAGGATGGCGTCGGCCTCGAGGGAGATGGGGCCGTTCGCCCCCTCTGCGATCAGCCGGCACTGGAGACGGGCCGCGTTCACGAACGTCACCTGGTTCTCGCGCGCAGCGAGCACGAGGATGTCGCACTCGAGTTCGAGCAGCTCCTCGTTGGAGACGCGGACGCCGGTGGCCCAGCCGTCCAGTGATCCGTGCTCCATGGCGTACGCGCTCATCGTCGGGATGTCGAGTCCGGCCGGGTCGTAGACGCCGCCCGAGACGTCGGAAACCGCGAGCACGGTGGCGCCGCGCTCGACGAGCTCGAGGGACGCGATCCCACCGACGTTGCCGAACCCCTGCACGACGCAGCGCTGCTCGTTCAGCTTCCAGCCGAGCCGCTCGCAGGCCCGCGCAATCGTCATTACGACGCCGGCGCCGGTCGCTTCATGCCGGAATACCGAGCCGCCGATCGAGATCGGTTTTCCCGTCACGACCTCGGGCACGGCATGGCCCTTCTGCATCGAATACGTGTCCATCATCCACGCCATCGTCTGCTCGTTCGTCGCCATGTCCGGCGCCGGAATGTCCTCCTTCGGGCCGATGATCGGCAGCAGCTCAGACGTGAAGCGCCGCGTCAGACGCTCGAGCTCGCCCTGCGACATCTCGCGCGGGTTGCAGCGCACTCCCCCCTTGGCGCCGCCGTACGGTAGACGCAGGAGCGCGCACTTCCACGTCATCCACACCGCGAGCGCGGCGCACTCGCCGAGGGTGACCTCGCTGTCGTAGCGGATGCCACCCTTCGTCGGCCCGAGCACGCTCGAATGCTGCACCCGGTAGCCCGGGAAGACGACGCGGCGGCCGCTGTCGAGGAGCACCGGGCAGCTGACGATGAAGGCGCGCTCGGGATAGCGCAGCCGCTCGGCCACATCCGGGTTGATGTCGGCGTGCGGCACGGCCTGGTCGTACTGCGCCACGGCGGTTCGATAGAGCGGTGAGTCCCACTCCAGCGGCTCGTGCTGGTCGGTTTCAAAGGTGCTCGCCATCGCGGGGCGGAGTCTACGCGGCATCCCGGGAGACAGCGCTGGAAAAGCATACCGTTGCCTCCCGGGATGCTTTCTTGTTGCACGCTTCGCGTGATCCTGAAGGGGGGCTTACTGCTGCAAGCCGCATTGGGATGGCTGGGAGGCATGCGGTACGCTCTTCCACCGCGGCTTCCCCAGCGGCTTCTCCATCTTCCACCGCGAGCCCTGCAGCAAGCAGACCCCCTTCAGGATCACGCGAAGCGTGCACAAAAATGCAACTGGGGAAGCTGCGGTACGCTCTTCCACCGCGGCTTCCCCAGTTGCGCACAGCCGCACCGGGCCGTAGGCTCGCGCGGCAAAGCGATTCTCCTGTGAGGGGTCACACATGTCAGAGGCGTACGAGACAGATGGCAATGCAGCCGCGCTCGACCCGCAAGCGGTCGAGACGCTCAAAGAACTGATCGGCGACGACCCGGAGATCATCCGGGACATGGTCGACGCGTTCGTCGAGGACGTTCCCGACCGCCTCGCGGAGATGACGCGCGGACTCGCCGACGGCGACGCCGAGCTCGTCCGGCGCGCCGCCCACACGCTGAAAGGGAACTGCCTGACCTTCGGCGCGCTCGCCTTCGCCGACGCCTGCCGGGAGCTCGAGGAGACCGCGAAGGTCGGGGTGCTAGACGACGCCGGCCCCATCGCAGCGGAGATCGAGCGCACCTGGGCCGCGGCCCGCCCGGCGATCGAAGCGCTGGCAACCGGAGCAAGTTCTTGAGTAGCGGTTCCGCCCCGGGCGCCGTTCTCGTCGTCGACGACGACCGGATCAACCGACTGCTGCTGACCCGGAGCCTCGAGGCAGACGGGCACGAGGTGGCGACCGCCGAGAACGGCCGCGTAGCGCTCGAGCTGCTCGAGGGCAACCTGCCGGACGTGATCCTGCTGGACATCCTGATGCCCGAACTGGACGGATTCGCGGTCCTCGACCAGGTCAAGGGCGACCCGCGCCTGCGCGACATCCCGGTGATCATGATCTCGGCCCTCGACGAGCTGGACAGCGTCGTGCGCTGCATCGAGGCGGGAGCCGAGGACTACCTCCCGAAGCCGTTCAACCCGACGCTGTTGCGCGCGCGGATCAACGCAGGGCTCATGAAGCGCCGGCTGGGCCAGGTCGAGCGTGAGCGCGTGCGTGACGTGTTCGCGCGTTTCCTCCCGGAGACCGTCGTCGACGAGGTCATGCGCGACACGAACGGCGAGCCGCGCCTGGGCGGCGTTCGTCTTGTCGGCACCGTCCTCTTCAGCGACCTGCGCGGCTTCACAACATTCGCGGAGAAGACGCCGCCGGACGTCGTCGTCGACGTCCTCAACCACTACTTCAGCGAGATGAGCGACGCGATCCTCGACAACGGCGGCACGCTGCTGGGCTTCCTCGGCGACGGGATCCTCGCCGTGTTCGGCGCCCCGATCGCGTCGGACGACCACGCCGACCGTGCCCTCACCACCGCCCGCCAGATGCTCTACGAGCGGCTACCGCGGTTCAACGCCTGGGCCCGCTCCGAGCTCGGTGACGATGCCGACTTCCGGATGGGCATCGGCGTGTGCAGCGGGCCGTTCATGTCGGGCAACGTCGGCTCGGCACGGCGGCTCGAGTACACGGCGATCGGCGACCCCGTCAACACCGCAGCCCGGCTGCAGGACCTGACGAAGGAGCTCGGGTGCCCCGTGCTCGTCTCGGACTCCACGCGGGAGCTCCTACAGGGCGGCGAGAGCGGGCTCGAGTTCGTCGAGGACCACGACGTGCGCGGCAAGAAGGAGCGCGTCATGCTCTGGACGCTCGGACTCACGACTCGATGAGCAAGAGCACCTGACAAGGAGGGGACGACCAATACGGCAACCACGAAGAAGTCTCTTCACGGCGACCCTCGGAGGCCTTGCCGCCGCCCGGATCCTCGCGACGACGGGCTGCGGCTCGTCGGGCTCCGACAGCGCCGGTGGCACCACCGCCGACCCGACCACCGACACCGCCAGCTCTGAGACGTCGTCTGGCTCAACGGTGACGCTGGACTCGAGGGCCTCCCCGATTCGTTCGCGCGCGGGCAGCGACAGGGGTAGACACCTACGATCTTTTCGGCGAGAATGAGAAGCCAAGGGGTTTTGTCAGGGTGAAGCCAAGGGGTTTTGTCCGGGTGAAGTACGCGACGTGGGGGACGACGTGGATCAAGCATGGGTCAGGCGCGGGCTGGGGTTGGGTCTCCGGCTCCCGCCGGTGGGGCTAGCGGAGGCCGAAGCCGACGCGGCATGGTCGAGGCAACTCGGACCCGCCTGCGACGCTGTGCTTGCTGACATCGCCGAGGTTACCGCCCTGACCGACGACCACCCCCTTCGGCCGCTCTCAGCTCGAGCGTTGCCACAGGCTCACAACCCGATCTGCGAGATGAATGGAGCACTGATGGAAGCGCGTTTGCCCGAGATGACCGTCCCGACACCCTGGAGGCCCGTTGGCGTGCGGCCCGGCCGTGGCCGCGCGGCCGCTCTCGGCCTGCTCGTCTTGAGCGTCGTGGCTGGCATCCTGCTGCTGCCAGCGTCCGTGCACGCAGCTGTCGCGTCCACACCGAACTTCTACGTGGACAAAGCGAATCCCAGCTGCTCCGACGGCGGGTCGGGGACGTTCTTGATTCCATTCTGCACGATCGGCGCCGGCGCGAGTCATCTGGGGCCCGCAGTGACCGTCCAGGTCGCTGCCGGAACCTACACGGAGTCCGTCACGGTGCTGAACACGCAGTCTGGAACATCGACTGACCCGGCGGCGCTTACCGCTGTGCCCGGCGTGACCGTGACAGGCGGAGCCCATGGGTTCGCCGTGACGGGGGCGAGCTATCTCACGATCAGCGGGTTCACCGTCACCGCAACGACAGGGGACGGGATCTCGGTCATTGGCTCGGACCACATCACGATCGACAGCAACCACGTCATGAACGCCGGCACAGCGAATGTCGCCGGGGCCGAGCGTGTCGGGATCCGGCTCCAGAACTCGACAAACTCGGTCATCTCCTCCAACGTTGCCGAACTCAACAGCAGCATGGGCATCTACCTCTCCCTCGGTAGCACCGGCAACCAGGTGATCGGGAACACCGTCAACAACAATGCGCAGGTCTGGCGGCGAGCCGCGGCGGGCATTCAGCTCAGCGGGTCACCGGGCAACACGGTCGCGAAGAACATCAGCCACGACAACGAGGACAGCGGGATCGCCTCCTTCGCAGGCTCGAACAACAACGTCGTAGTCAACAATGTCTCCTACAACAACGGTGACCACGGCATCGACGACTCCGCGTCGACCGGAATGCAGATCCTCGCGAACACCGTCTACAAGAACGTGGCCGCCGGGATCAACGTCGAGGGAAGCTCGACGGGCGCCACGATCGCGAACAACATCAGCGTCGACAACGGCATCGCCAGCCCGCGCACGAGCGGCAACATCCGCGTCGAGGCCAGCTCAATTGCCGGGACGACCATGGACTACGACCTCGTCAACCTGTCGGCCGGAACCGTACTGCTGAACTGGAACTCTGTCACCTACGTGACGCTGTCTGCGTTCCAGGCGGCTAGCGGCGGCCAGGAGGCACACGGTCTCTTCCTCGATCCGACGTGGAGCGCACCCAATAGCGGCGACTTCCACCTCAGCTTCGGCTCCCCAGCGATCGACTCTGCCAACTCGGGCGCCACCGGCCAGCCGAGTCAAGACGTCCTTGGGAACGCACGGTTCGACGTCACCTGCGTGACGGACACCGGCGCAGGATCGCCGACATACGCCGACCGGGGCGCCTACGAGTACACCGGAGCCTGTGCGCCCCACGTCGTGATCAGCCCTGCGCCGGCGGCGATCGCTGCGAACGGCACACAAGCGTTCACGGCGCAGGCGTTCGACGCCTCCAACACCTCGCTTGGCGATGTCACCGGATCTACAACGTTCACGATCAGCCCCAACGGCAGCTGCACAGGCAGCAGCTGCACCGCGACTGTCTCCGGCCAGCACACCGTCACAGGCAGCTACTCCGGCCAAACCGCCACCTCAACACTGACCGTCTTCATCGGGCCGCTCGACCACTTGGTGCTGACCCCGGCAACGGCATCGATCAGCGCCGGCGGCTCGCAGAGCTACAGCGCCCAGGGATTCGACCCATACAACAACTCGCTTGGCGATGTCACCTTGCAGACGACGTTCACGATCAGCCCCAACGGCAGCTGCACAGGCAGCAGCTGCAGCGCGACCGTCGCCGGCACCCACACTGTCACGGGCACCGACTCCGGCAAGACCGGCACCGCAACCCTGACTGTCACCGCGGGGACGCTCGACCACTTGGTGCTGACCCCGGCAACGGCATCGATTAGCGCCGGTGGCTCGCAGAGCTACAGCGCCCAGGGATTCGACGCCTCCAACAACTCGCTTGGCGATGTCACCTTGCAGACGACGTTCACGATCAGCCCCAACGGCAGCTGCACAGGCAGCAGCTGCAGCGCGACCGTCGCCGGCGCCCACACCGTCACGGGCACCGACTCCGGCAAGACCGGCACCGCAACCCTGACTGTCAGCGCCGCGAGCGGCGGCGGTGGCGGAGGAGGAGGCAGCGCCGGTGTGCCCGATCTGAAGGCGTCGCTGTCTGCGTCGACGACGATTCCTCCGGTGGGGGGCGAGTCCGATCTCGTGGCGACGGTGACCAACTCCGGCACGCAGGCCTCGACGGGAACCCACCTGGTGATCACGCTGCCCGCGACGATGACCCTGCTCGGGCCGCCAGCCTTCGACAGGGGCTCGGGCTGCACCGGCAGCCAGAGCATCGACTGCAATCTCGACTTCCTTCCCGTCGGCGTCGCGACGAAGGTGATCTTCGCGGTGCGGGTCAACGGCACGGGAACGATCACCGCGGTCGCGTCCAGCGACAAGGAGTCGAATCCCGCTGACAACACGGCTTCGATCACGCTCGCGCCGCCGCCACAGACGCCTGGCTCACCCCCACCCCCGGTCGTGACCGCGCCGAAGCTGACACAGAAGCCGGCCGGCACGACCGTGCTGCGCGCGTCGCGTTCCGGTCGGGTAGCGACGGTCGGCACGCTCGTCGGGATGGACAAGAAGGCGACGGTCATCCTCACGGTGCGCAACCCACGCACCGGCAAGAAGCTCATCCTGCTGCCGGGCAGCAGGCTCGCCACCATGACTCTGAAACGGCAGTCCCTGGTCGTTCAGACCCTCGTCGGCGCAGGCCGAGCGTTCACCCTCAGGGAGCTGCTGCCCACCCGGCAGCTCAGCCGCGGCGCCATCTACCAGCTCATACTCACCGCCACCGGCGGCAACGGCAAGAGCAGCAAGCTGACGATCCGCTTCCTCGGCTAAACCAGCCCATCACAACCGAGGTACGAGAGGCACGAACGGACTGAGACAAGCCTTGACCTCTCAGGCCGTGCGCGTCCGGATTGCAGGCCGCGGAGACGGCGAACGGCCGCGAAAGGAGCCGTTCGCCGATCGAGTCAACGACCTGTACCTCCTGGTGTAGGACCTTCGGCATCACCTTGCCCTCAGCCTTGCCCTGACCCCAGACCTGGCGCATCCAAGCGCCCCAGCGACAAGGCACAAGCGGTTCGAACAAGCGATGCCGGGGCTGGGACTCGAACCCAGACGGCCCGAAGGCCACCCGATTTTAAGTCGGGCGCGTATGACCAGTTTCGCCACCCCGGCAGGTACGGCGAGTGTAGAGGCTGGCCGGTGACCGGACGCTCGGCCGTTCTCCTCGGTTCCGCGGGCTGGGTGGGGTTACTAGTGGCCGCTCCGGGAACTCCCGCCACGCTTCGCGTGGCTGCAAACACATCGCAGGGCTTCGTCCTCGGTCGCCCCGGTACAACCCAGTATCGAGGCTCCCTGCGTCCTCGCCCTGCTCGGTTTTCGCCGGCGAACCACGACAGGATTTCCCGGAGCAACCACTAGGAGCCGGGCAGCAGTGAGTTCTTCGGGAAGCGCTCGGGGCCCTTGAACTGGTACGAGTCGAAGAACGCCGCATACGCCTTCTCATCGAACGTCGTGCACTTGGCCAGGTGCACTGTGCCATCTTCCGCCGCGGAGGAGCTGCTGGTCGTCCACACGCCGATCGCGATCTTCGAGCCGAGGCTCGGGAACGGCGCCAGGAGTGTTCCGTTCTGGTGGCTGTCGTAGAACCCCTTCAGCTCGTCGATCGTCGCCTGCGGAACATCCTTGCCGTACTGGATGAAGATGCCCCCGTGCTCGAGGTTGTGCACGACCTGGGCTGCGAGCAGCGGCTCCGTGTACGCGCCCCAGATGGCCTGCTGTGAATAGTGCGGCCCGCTCGTCGGCGGCGAGGTGTTCCACTTGTTCGACGTTCCCTCCGGCGTCACGACCGTGTGGTCACCCTTCAGCGCCTTGACCGTCTGGACGGTGCAGCCGGACGCCTCGAGTAGCTTGATCGCATTGCTCGACGTGCTGCTCGTGCTCCCGCTACTGCTGCCGCCACCGAACAGCGCATAGCCGATACCTGCGAAGACGACGACAATGCCCGCCGCACCGATTATGAGCAGCAGGCGGCGGTTCGAGCCGTCACCAGATGACGACGGAACCTTGACGTTCGCCTTCTTCTTGGGGCCTTCGGGTCGCGAAGTCGATGACATCGGCGGGATCGTAGCGCGAGGATGAAGCCTGCGTAGCTCGCGGTACGCTCTTCAACCGCGCGCTACGCAGGATGCTGTCCGGCGGCAGGAATAACGTATGTCGCCCTCATGGCCATCGTCGCACTCCTGATCGGGCTCGTCGTCGGCGCCGCCGGCGTGTATGTAGTGGCCGTCCGCAGGGCGCTCACCGACCGCGATTCGGCCGCCCTGGACGCCCGCGAGGCACGTCGCGCCCTCGCCGAGACGGAGGGTGCCCTGGCAGCCGAGCGCGGCGCATTCGACACTCGCGTCGAGAACGCGATCAAGGCGCTCTCGACCGAGGCTCTGCGCGAGAATGCAAACGCGTTCACCGAGCAGGCGATGGGGCGCCTCGGGGAGTACGTCGAGCCGCTGAAGAAGTCGCTCGAGAAGGTCGAGACGAACGTGAATCTGCTCGAACAGAAGCGGCAGCGCGCGTACGGCGAGATCCACAAGGAGCTCGAGATCGTCCGCCAGACACATGAGGGCCTGCGGGCGCAGACGGGCAACCTCGTCAACGCGCTCCGCGGCGAGTCGCACACCCGCGGCCGCTGGGGCGAGATCCAGCTGAAACGGGTGATCGAGATGGCCGGGATGTTGTCGTACTGCGACTTCGACGAGCAGCACTCCGTCGCGGGTGACGACGGTCGGCTGCTGCGGCCCGACGTGATCGTGAAGCTGCCGGGGGGAAAGTCGATCGTGATCGACTCGAAGGTGTCCCTCGTCGGCTATCTGCGTGCCCACCAGGAGGGCGCCGACGCTGCGACGCGACAGGCGGGCATGGCCGACCACGCCCGCCAGGTGCGCGATCACATCCAGCGGCTCGGCCAGAAGGCGTACTGGCGACAACTGCCTGCCACACCCGAGTTCGTCGTCATGTTCCTCCACGATGAGTCCTCCTGGATCGCCGCGCTTGACGTCGATCCGTCGCTCCACGAGCTCGCCTTGTCGAACAACGTGATTCCCGCGTCACCTACGAACCTGATCGGCCTGCTGCGGGCAGTGCACTACGGCTGGCAGCAGGAGACGATCGCGGAAGGCGCCCGCCAGATCAGCGACCTCGGCCGGGAGCTGTACAAGCGGCTCTCGACGATGGGCGCGCACATGTCGAAGCTCGGCCGTACGCTCGACGGCGCCGTCAAGTCGTACAACGAGACGGTCGGGTCGCTCGAACGGCAGGTGCTGCCGCAGGCACGCCGCTTCGAGCAGCACGGGATCACCGGCGTCGAACCGCCCGAACTGACGCCAATCGAGCGTCAGACGAGAGCACTGAGCGCACAGGAGCTCGTCGCTGAGCTTCCGGTCCCGCTCGAGATCCTGGCGAGCGACGCCAGCGCAGCGTAGGGCGAAACCCTGGCGACCGGCTGAAGCCGGCCACCCGCGGTGCACCCGTAGTACGAACTCAATCAGAATGACGGTTTGGGTGCGGCTTCAGCCTCACCCGCCCGTCAAAACGTTGGAGACTGGCGCCGGCTTTCGGACTGAAACGCGGGTGAGGCTGAAGCCTCACCCCTCTCATGCATGATCGAGGACGAAACAGCGTGCCGTGCAGCACGTTCCGACGGCACAAGGCTTCAGTCTGATTCGAGTTCTAGGGGAACACGGCGGGCAGGAGCGGCGTTGACTACCGTAGGGCCAGAGTGCCAACCGTGTAACGAACCGATGAATTCAAGGACGAAGGAGCAGTGGGAACAATGAGCGACGTACGCAACGTGATCATCATCGGAGGTGGCCCTGCCGGCTACACGGCGGCGCTCTACTCGGCGCGCGCCAATCTGCAGCCGCTCGTGATCGAGGGGTTCAACTGGGGTGGCCAGCTGATGATCACCTCGGACGTCGAGAACTATCCGGGCTACGCCGACGGGGTGATGGGGCCGGCGATGATGCAGGACTTTCGCCGCCAGGCAGAGCGCTTCGGGGCCGAATTCCTCACCGACGACGTGACGCGCGTCGACTTCTCCGAGCGGCCCTTTCGCGTCTACGTCAGCAACGACGAGTTCCTGGCCGACAGCATCATCGTCTCGACAGGTGCAAGCGCCCGCCAGCTCGGGCTCGACTCCGAACTGCGGCTCCAGGGCCGCGGCGTCTCGTACTGCGCCACCTGCGACGCCTCGTTCTTCCGCGACAAGGTCGTCGCAGTCATCGGTGGCGGCGACTCCGCCCTCGAGGAGGCGACGTTCATCAGCCGTTTCGCGAGCAAGGTCTACCTCGTCCACCGGCGCGAGGAGTTCAGGGCCTCACCGATCATGGTCGACCGTGCCCGCGCCGACGAGAAGATCGAGTTCGTTCTGAACAAGACAGTCGAGGAGGTGCTCGGCGACCCCAAGGTGACGGGCATGCGGCTCCGGGACACCGTCACGGGTGAGACGAGCGACATCGAGACCGATGGGTTCTTCGTCGCGATCGGCCACGATCCCAATACAGCGCTCTTCCTCGACCAGCTCGACCACGAGGCCGATACGGGGTATCTCGTGACGAAGGGCAAGTCGACCGAGACGAATATCCCGGGCGTGTTCGCGGCCGGCGACGTTCAGGACCACACCTACCGGCAGGCCGTCACGGCAGCCGGCTCCGGGTGTGTCGCTGCGCTCGATGCGGAGCGCTTCCTGAGCGCGGAGCGGCACGCAGCGCTGACGACTGCCGGAAGCTGAAGGGCGGCGCACCCGTCACTAGTGCGTTGTCCCGAAACGTTACGCCGGTTTGCCCCACAGGTAGGTGGGGCATCCGCTCGCTACCGGGACTGGCTGGCGCCAGTACCCTACTGGTTACCGGTGGGACATTTCGGGACGAGACACTAGACGCACGCGCGGCTGGGGGTCTGAACGCAGCTGCAGCTCCGGAGGGCCAAACCCGGGAGACCGGCTGAAGCTGGTCACCGGCCGAGCCGAACGCGCTGACGGCAGCCGGAGCCGGGTGTAGCCTCGCGTTGTGACCGAGGGCATCGCCGCCGCCACGGCCCCCGTCGACCGAGCACGTGCGCCCGCCGCCCTTGCCTGGCGCCTGGCGCCCGTTGGCGTTGCCCTGGGATCGCTGTGCCTCGGGGCTGGGGCACTCGGGCGCCGGTCGCTAACGACGGATGAGGCCGTGTCGGTCGCGCAGGCGCATGGGTCGCTCGGCTCGGTGCTCTCGACGATCGTGCACAACGATCCCGGCCAGGCAGGCGAGCTCCTGGTGCTGAAGCTCGCGGCGACCGTTGGGGCCGACGAACGCACCATCAGAGCGCCGTCGGCGGTTGCCGTCGCTCTCGCGGCCGGCTTACTCGTGATTCTCGGCACGATGCTCCTCGGTCGTGTCGGAGGAGTCGTCGCCGGGATCGCACTGGCCGTCAACGCCGGTGTGGTCGAGGCCTCCCGCGAGGCGCGGCCGAACGCGCTGGGTCTTTTCGGAATCGTCGTCGCAACGCTTCTGTTCGTCTTCGCACTCGAGCGGGGCGGCGGCTGGCGCTGGATCCCGTACGCGATCGCGGGCGCCGCCCTGCCACTCACGCACCCTCTCGCGGCATCCGTGCTCGCAGCCCACGGGGCAGCCCTGATCGCGCTCCGGGAGCGGGCAGGCCTGCGGCGCGCCGGAATCGCGCTTGTTTCAGGAGCCGTGGTGGCCGGCCTCCTGCTCGCGTGGATGGCGGCCGACCGGCTCGACGCGCCCGACGGAACCGGCGGGCTCGACCTCGAGCGGCTCGGCAGAGGCACGGCCCACGCGATCGGCTGGAATCCTGTTCTGGTCGCCGCTGCAATCGCCGGGATCGTCGCCCTGTTCAGAATACGAAACACCGCCTCGGGCACCTGGCGCGGCGTCCTCGTTGCGTCGCTCATCGCGGCGCCAGTCGCGGCGACGCTCCTTGCAGCGGTCGCACTGCCCGTCTACGCGGGGCCTCTCGTGCTCTGCGCACCGGGAATCGCACTCGCGGCGGGCGCGGCCGTACCCCTTCTCTCGCCCACCCGCGGGCTTGTCGCAGCAGGACTCGCTGTGCTCCTCGTGGCGTCGGCGGTGACGATCGCTGTGCGGCTCACCTCCTCCCCGGAGGAGGATTGGCGGGCACTCGCCAGCGCGGTTACGCGGGTACGCGGCGCGCGAGAGACGGTCGTGATTGTGCCGGAGCGCTCACGCGTTGCATTCGCCTACTACGCCCCGTATGTCTCGGTCATCCGCTATGCCCGTGGCGAAGGCGCCTGGGTCGCGGTGGTTGCGAGCACCCCTGACGGGGCAATCACCGCCGCGCGCCCGTCGGTCCGCACCCCCACGTACGCACTACTGCGCCAGTTCCGCTACGGCGACAACCTCTCGCTGCAGCACTGGGTGCGGCCGTAGAGAAGACGAACGCCGCAGGGTGAGGCTTCAGCCTCACCCGCTCGAGCCCGCTGTACCCGAGGGTGAGGCTGAAACCTCACCCCCTGCCCTCACCCTCACCTCAGCCTGGATCCACCGTCTTACGCGGGCGTTGCATCTCGCCTCGCGATCGCGCAAAACGATCGGTCCAGGCTCAGAGCGGCACCCTCCTGGCCGGGCAC
>Ga0315273_10009326_pt1 | contig 12431 bp, 13 predicted proteins | sample YL17G02_0_MG_FD_205753 | JGI IMG/M metagenome (GOLD analysis project Ga0315273, IMG submission 205753) | Sediment microbial communities from Yellowstone Lake, YNP, Wyoming, USA - YL17G02_0 | ecosystem: Environmental > Aquatic > Freshwater > Lake > Sediment | place: USA: Wyoming | collected... | reverse complement strand
AGGAAGCCGATTATCTTCTGCTGCTTTTGGGAGAGGTCTTTCAATTCTCACCTCCATGCGAATCAAGCAAGACGAACTTGTGTTCTGCCAGCAATTTAACACCCTGCCGGAAGTCTGTCAACCCCTTACGCCACCTCCAATGGGCATTCCCTGCCCGCAGCGCTTTTCCCCGAGCCAATGCCCATTGCTATTCCGTCGCGGCCACCACTAGAATGAAGGTGAGGTCTATTCTCCGAAGGAAATCGAGGGCGACTGATGACAAACGTGAACGATGCTCAACCCAAGCGGGCCCTGGCTATCGCCGCCCACCCCGACGACACGGAATTCGGCTGTTCCGGTACCGCCGCCCTCTGGTCCCAGCAAGGATGGGAGTTCTACTACCTGATCTGCACCAATGGCAACAAGGGCAGCGATGACCCGGATATGACGCCGGAGAAGCTGGCGCCGATACGTCAGGAGGAGCAGCGAGCCGCCGCTCGGGTCGCCGGGGTGAAAGACGTGTTCTTCCTTGGCTACGAAGACGGGGAGCTCACCTACAGCCGGCAGCTACTGGGCGACGTCGTGCGCTACATCCGGCAGGTCCGGCCCGACGCCGTTTTCACTCACGACCCGGAATCGATAATCATCCGCGACAGATTCATCAATCACTCCGATCACCGCTGCGCCGGATTGGTGACGGTCGACGCCGTGTACCCGGCCGCCCGCGACCGCTGGAACTTTCCGGAACAGATCGACCAGGGCCTACAGCCGCATAAGGTGAAGGACATTTACATCTGGTCGTTCGACATGGGGAACTTCAGTGTGGATATCACCGACGTGCTGGATACCAAGCTCCAGGCCCTCTCCGAGCACAAGAGCCAGTTCGGCGACAACCCTGACTTCCTCCGCTACATCCGCGAGCGCTGGCGCAACGACGACGGGCGTCACCTTGAGCAGTTCCGCCATATCGCCTTGATTCGCTGAGCGGCTGCCTCCCATATCTCAATCCCCGATAGCGCGGCCATCGGGAAACGGAAGATTGGAGCAGTGGCTATCGCTCCCCGCTGCCGAGGAGACGGTCGACTATCTCTCTGACGTCACGCACCTTGAACGGCTTGGCCAGACAGGGATTGTCGATCCGCTGGAGGAAGGTACGGGTCTCGGGGCTCACGGTGTCACCGGTGATGAAAACGGTGTGGCTCGCCAACTCCGAGTCCATCTGTTTGACCCGCTGGTATAGCGCCTGCCCGCTCATGCCGGGCATCTTGATATCGGTTATCAGCAGGTCATAGCCATGCTCGGCCAGGAAGGCAAGGGCCTCCTCACCGTTGCCGGCTGTGTCTACTCTATGGCCGTCGCTGGTCAGCACGTCGCGGAGCAGCGCCAGGATATTCTCCTCGTCGTCCACAACCAGAACCCGCCGGCTGATCTCTACCGGCGCCCGCTTCTCGACCTCGCGCTCTGGAGGTGGTAGCTCCGGCCCCTCGACAATCGGCAACTCGACCGTAAAGGTGGCGCCCTTTCCGGCCCGGCTCTCGACAAGGATGCGGCCGCCGTGGTCATCGATAATACCGTAGGAGATGGTGAGGCCAAGCCCTGTCCCCTGACCGCCTTCCTTAGTGGTGAAGAAGGGGTCAAAGACGCGGCGCAGGTTATCAGCGGAAATGCCGATGCCGTCATCGGAAAAGGAGAGGCGAACATAGCCTTGGTCCGCCCGGGAACGTACTTTCAGCTTTCCCTTCCCGCGGGCGCTCAGCATGGCATGCTCGGCATTAGTGATGATGTTGAAGAAGACCTGCTGTATCTGGTCGGGGTCGACCATCGTCCGTGGCAAGCGCGGGTCGAGGTCAAGCTCCAGTTCGATGTTCTTGACGCGGAGATCATAGCTGCGCAGCTCCAACACCCGCTGCAGCAAGGTGTTGAGATCGGCCAGCCCTTTCTGCGCTTTCCGGCGGCGGGCGAAGGAGAGGAGGTTCTCCACTATCTTGGCTGCCCGTTCCGCCTCGCTGTAGATTATCTCCACATCGTGCCGTGTCTGATCATCGAGGTCGCGGGCCAGCAACAACTGCGCGAAGCCGGTGACCCCGGTGAGCGGGTTGTTCAACTCGTGGGCGACTCCGGATACGAGCTGCCCGACGCTCGCCATCCTCTCCGACTGGAGCAGCCTCCCCTGCATGAGCCGCTCTTCCGATATGTCGCGCAGGACAAGGACTACACCTTCTCCGGCACCTGTGTCCGGCAAGGGAGAGGCTGTTACTAAGAGGTAGCGCTGACTCTCCTCACCGAAGCTGAACTCCTGCCGCGGCCCGCCTTCTTTGCTCTCCAGCGCCCGACTGACGAGATCCGCCAGAAGCGTCTCTTCCAGTCTCACGCCGGTCAGGTCGCTGCGTCCTAGAAGAGACGCCAGCAGGGTGCGGGCAACAGAATTCGCAAGAACGATCTCCATACCCCGGTCGATCAAGATGATGCCATCCTGAAGACCCTCTACAAGCGATTCGATCCGTGCCATCTCCGCCGACCGCAACTCGTCCAGCCTCCCCAAGAGCGCTGAAGCCTGGTGCGCGGAGGCGTAGATGATGCCGCTCTTATCGGGGGGAAACGCGTCGGGAGTAGCGGCCACAACCCTAGCCAGTCCGACCACCCGTCCCCCCACGATCAGCGGGGCATCGACCGCAGAGAGCGCGGGGCCCCGCCAGGCTTCACCGTGGAGCACACCTTCTCTGGTGAGTTGCTTTACCTGCAATAGACCTTTACCGCATCCCTGGTGAGTCTCTCCTGAGAAGCGGCGGAAGGCGTCAATGAGGTCATCGACCAGACTGCGGGCAAAGCGCTCTTCCAGGGGCCGCGTAGCAAACAGGGTTGGGCGATCCTCTTCGCTATCGCAGAGCACTACCGCCACGGCGTCGAATTCGAGCACAGGCTGGAGGGCTCCGAAAAGAAGCTGCAGCATTTCATTCTGACTTACGGTGTTTTCGGTGTGGGCAACCACTTCCACCTCTGCTCTGTCGCTTCAACCTGCCGGTGAACGGCCGAGCGAGCACGACAAGGCCTTAGAAAACTCGAAGCCGCCAGGCGGCTGCTTGGAGCGCATCCCCGGCGGCGACGGTTTCAGGCGGCGGGATCCTGGGCCGATGCCGCTCCCCAACTCCGGATGAGACACCACTGACTCGTCCGCCAACCGACGGCGCAGCCGGCAATACCTCAACAGCGATCTGAACTCGCATTCGCTATTGGAGCACGGAAGTAATCTAGCACAAACCCCTGCGCTCGGCAATCTCAGATAGCCCCGCAGATCCGGCAAGACAGCGCCGACCCCATCGCCGTACGTCCCGAAGAGAGGCGGCGCAGATTCCGCGCGTGGCGAGCAGGTCACACATCCCGGTTCGACCGAAAGGCATAGTCGCGCTACGGCTGCCGAGTCGGGAGATCCCGACCTCCACTTTAGCGTACGCGGGCGCGACAATAAGTAGTTTCCCTCATATGACGAATCAAAGGCGATCGTCGATACTGGTTAAAGCAGGGATGGCCTGTGGCGGGGTGTCCAGCAAATCATTCAGACTTTGGAGGTGCCCAGTGCCTTCACAGGCCGATGCCGCAACCGCTCGCACTATGACGCCCTTTCCCGAACAAGATCTGCAGGAGCCTCTCCAAGAAGTCATCCAAGACTACATGCCCCTGGTTCGACACGTCGTCAACCGAGTAGTCGTAGGATCGAGCGGTTCATCGATCCTCCAGTACGAGGACATGGTGAGCTGCGGAGTGCAGGGTCTCATCGAAGCCCACCACTCGTTTGATCCGAATAAGGGAGCCAAGTTCTCGACCTACGCCCTGCCCCGGATACGAGGGTCGATCCTCGATGCGTTGCGGGCCGCCCATCCCCTGCCGCGGTCCCTGCAAAAGTTTGCCTCTGAGATCGAGAGCGCAACCAGCGCCCTCAACAACGAATTAGGGCGAGGGCCCACCAAGGCAGAGGTCGCAGAGCGGCTCGGTTTGCCGCTGTCTCAGTTCTTAACCTCCCTACGTCACTGCAACGTCAAAATCGTATCGCTGGATAACCTGGCGGATGTGGCTGTCAACGGCAACAGGGAGCGGCTTTGTGAGATGGCCGACGAGGACCCAAGCATAGACCCCGACCGCATGGCGGAACAGACAATGGTGAAGACGAAGCTCCAGGAGGCCGTCAGCAACTTGCCGGAAAGGGAACGGATCATCGTCCAGCTCTACTACATTGAATCGAAGTCGCTGAAAAGCATTGGCCAAGCCTTAGGGATCTCAGAATCACGCGCTTCCCAGTTGCGGCAGAGAGCCCTCCGCCGCCTAAGAGCAGCTTTGATGGAAGACATGAAAGAAGCTGCGTAGAGTCAAACTGCCAACCGTTTCTCCCTGTCCATCGGAAAGTGGATTGAAGAGAAACCAGTGTGAAGGTAGTGCTTTGATGGAGAAACAGGGCAAACTCAGGGTCGGCATCGCGGGCTGGGGCTCCAGTTGTGTGAGCTACGTCCGCTCCCTCACCCAGATTGACAGCGCCCAAGCCCTAGTCGCAGTCGATCCTTACCATCCCCACGCTCTCGAGATATCCCGAATAGCACCCAGTCTCGCATTCAAGGGAGACATTCTCACTCTTGTCAGCGGCTCAGATGTGGATGCCGTCATCTTCTGTGAGCCTACGGGAAACATCTTCCCTCTTCTGAAACGGGCCCTCCAATGCAACAAACATGTCATGGCGTCTTCGGCTTCTGCCATCTCCAGCCGCCAATTGCAGGAGCTGGCGCGCTTGGCGGGCAGGCAGCGGCGTCTACTCATGTTCGCTGAGGAAAGGCTTTTTCAGCCGGCCCTCACTTTCTTGAGGCGGATGCTCTCGGAGAAAAGCGGCCTGTGGCGTCCCCAGTATCTGCGCGGTCTCAGCATCTCCGGCACGAGCAACGGCGACGCTCCTCCCTTCGCCTCCCTTGTTGAGGAGGCACTCGCCCTCTGCGCCCGTCTCATCGAGGCGCAGCCGGACACGATAAGCGGCATCGCCTGCCGGACCAGCGGACATGCGGACCCGGTGGCAGCATTTCTGAATCTGACCTATGGCGAGGGGAAAGTCGCGTCTCTTCAGATCAGCCTTGCGGAGGCTCAAGAGGTACGGCAGTGGGTGCTCGCCACCGCCTCCAAGACTATCCTGGTCGATGAGTGCGACCCACGGGCGCCCCTCCGGATCATCTCATCGAACGCGACCGGTATGGCCGCCGGCCTCCTTCACTCCAACCCACCCACCCCTCTTTCGGACTGGCCGGGAGAGAGCACTGTGACGCCGCCGGTCATAGCGGCAGATCCAGCAACGGAGCTATGCCGTCATTTCGTAGAATCGGCTCTCAAGCGTGACCTGAACCAGGGCAACGCTCTCTTCTGGGCAGATGTGGCCTCAACGTGGGAGGCGGCGCAGCAGTCGATGGCTCTATCAGGAGCGCCGGTTGGCGTGGCAACAGGACTTGGTGGGGAAACGGCCCGGAAGCATCCTCAGTTGAAGCTGATTCGCGGCAGAGGCGTGGGGGACATCAATCAAGGCAAGAGGCCGATCCTGACGGTGGTGTCCCGCTAGAACCTTCCTCCGACATCCGAAATCCTCAGCCAGTAATTCTCAGCAGTTCGAGCGAGATCTCCTAGCCGCGATGCGATGAGGCACGCACTGGGGCCGAGGGTTCTTTGGCAGATCCCTTTCCATTCTTGGGTGGGTCTCCCTGGCAGAGTTCTTCCCTGAGAATGATGATGCTCTCGTCCGCTGCGATGCCTAGCTTGACCCGGTCTCGCTCTATGCCTAGAACTCTGACCAGGATGTTCCCTTGGATGACGATTGCTTGATCGATCTTGCGAGTTAGAATGAGCATTTTCTGATCCTACAGCGCACTGTGTCGGTGTTGCGCAAGTCTTCTAAAGCCGGCAGACGTCCCTGCTGTCCCTCTTCCCAACCTCATCGAATAGCCGGCGGTGGTCCTATATTTCTCCCTGCAACGAGATTATCGGCAGCCGCGCGCGAGAAGCTCAGGGGTATTAGCCCCCAGAGATCCGGAAACGATGAGAAACCTAGAAATCGAAGACCACTCGCGGTCGTGTGGGTGTCCCAAGGACGACGGAGATTGGGGATGATTATGCTCGTGGGAAAAGCGGTGAAGGGAAGGGGACAGGCTCGTCTAGGGCCGGTTGATCACGACTCCCGATCATCGGTGGGGGGTACCACCGTCAGCGAGGACCGGCGGACAGCCTCCTGGGCCGCTCCGAGTGCCCCTACTGACGTGCAATCACAGTAGGTTGCATAGATGGACCGGTCCAGCAGCCGGGTGCCTTCGTAGTTGAGCTGTCCCTCGTGGTTTCGGCGCAGTTGGAGGAGACGCCGCAGCCGTCGCAGGAAAATTCCCTGCAGCTCGATATTCGCCCTGTCCGTGCCGAGCGAGGCAAAACTCCAAGCGCTGCCAGCGCTATCCCGAGGTTCTACACCGAATGTGCTCATCTACGCTCACCTGTCCTAGGTCTTGTACGCCTTAGACGGCCTCTCTCGAATTGTCTGATCCCATGTCGGGGGCTGCCTCTAGATTGACAATGCCCTTTCGAATGGCATAGCGGATGAGGTCTGTCCGATTCTGAGCGTGAAGCTTGCTCATGATATGGGCCTTGTGCGCCTCAACCGTCTTCACGCTGATAAACAAGTCCTCCGCGATACGCTGATTGGAATGGCCCTCAGCGATAAGCTGGAGGACTTCGCGCTCCCTGCTGGTAAGGAGCTCGTACCCTGCTTTGCCCTCCGACTTCTGGGCCTGCCACATCAGCTCACTTATGGAAACGGAATCAGAGATCGCTGAACTGAAGTAGGTGTTACCGCGGTAAACGGCCTGAATGCCCAGCAGGAGCTCAGTGATATCCGACTTCTTCACTACGTATCCGGAGGCGCCCGCCCTAAGGGCACCGACGATCTGGTCATCCTCCATGTAGCCGGTAAGCATGAGAACCCTCGTCTTGGGCAGTCGCTTGCGGATCTGGCGAGTCGCTTCCAGCCCGTTGAGACCCTGCATCACCATGTCCATCAGAACAACGTCAGGGTGAAGCTTCTCCGCCTCCTCTACCGCTTCGCGCCCGTTGCTGACGTCACCCACGACTTCCACCTCTTGATGAGCGTCCAGAAGCAATCGCAACGCCTGTCGCAGTACGGAATGGTCGTCGACTAAGAGGACTCGAATTCGCCCGCTGCCCGGGCGGCTCCAACCCCCCCCATCGCCATGTGAGCGTCCCTTTGCCCCTAACGGTCCCTTAGCTGTTGAGCTGTCCATGCGCCACCCCTTGCTTCATCTCTTACTAGCTCTAATTGCCCTAGACGGTCTTTCTGCCAACGGCCGACAAATCTACCATAACCGTGCATTATTGGCAAGTAGAGGTGCGGCGAACGGGGATGGCTAGGACTCCTCCCCGAATGACTCACAAAGTGCGCGCGGCAGCGGTTGACTGGCGGTCACCAGTTCTTGGTAGTCGTCAAACCGCTCGATCATCTCCAGCCGCGCGGGGTACCGTCTGGTGGCTTTGCACCGCTTGCAGGAGGCATGGATCACTTCGTCTCGGGGTTCGCTCAGAACCCAGTGATGCTGACATTCCTTGGTCGCCGCATGTACCACTTGCGGCCTCCTCTCCTAGGGGTCAACTTGCTTGTCAGTGACCATTCCTCTTGCCGATGGCTGAGTCACCGCCGACATTGTAGCCTCGCCTGAAATGCCCACTCTATCAGGGAAAACCCTCGGATCATCGGCCATCGTCCCGTATTTCCGAAGACCGCAATCCTAAAGACATAGGTGAAAACGAGAAACGATAGGCCGTGCCTGCCCTAAAGATGATATGTCTGTCCCCATGTAGAGGGAACATCTGCGCCCCAGGCAGATGCTCAGCGAAGAACGCAAGAAGCCGCGGGTTGAGGGGCGAATCGGGGTAACTGGGCGCTGTGCGGCCTCGGGGGAAATACGTGCGCCCCCGCGTGGCGGAGGCGCACCTGTTCTCGGATGGGGAGGGTTTCTCTACAAGCGCAGCTTGCCATGCGAAGGCTGCCGCCGCCTCTGTCGCACCCGTCCACTCTCATCCTCCTCCAACAGCTCGATCGCCGGAGGGGACACGGCTTCGTGAACGTACCCGCAGGAGAGGCAACTGCTGTAGGCGCCATACCAGTCTTTTTCAGCTATCATCGAACCACGACAACGCGGACACACTCGAGGCAGCATCGGCTCCATTCGACTCTCCTTTAGCGCAGAAACGTACTACTCTTCCTGCTGGTCAAATCCCTTCGCTGCCTCCGGGGTTAGCTGTCGGGTTCGGGTCGAAAGGTACCCTACTCACTAGTGTGAGATTCACCCCTGTGGAACTTCGGTTCCCCCGTTCCCGTAGACGGGTTCGGCACAGGTCGGCGCGATATACCAGCTCAGATGATAGTTAACCCTATGGACAGTATATATTTCCCCTAAAGAGATGTCAAACGATTGTGAATAATTGATCAGAAGACGGCCGCCGTTGCGCCGCCATCCACCTGGATCGTCGTGCCGGTGATGTGCCGGGCAGGTTCGGAGGCCAGGAATACGACCAACGCAGCGACGTCCTCCGGCGCGCCAAGATGCCCCAGCGGAATCCGCTTGCTCTCCTCTTCCACTATCTGTTCGTAGCTCCGGCCTCGGTCTTCTGCCCATGACTGCATCAATGACTTCATTCGGTCGGTGAGGATGGGACCGGGGCAAACGTTGTTCACAAGGATGTTGTCCGGCCCCAGCTCCTTCGACAGGGTCTTCGCCAGGCCGACGACGCCCAGGCGAGCTGAGTTGGAGAGTATGAGGCCATCGATAGGCTGCTTGACGGCGTAGGAGGTAATGTTGATGATGCGCCCGCCATCTTGCCGTCGCAGATGGGGCAGGGCCTCGCGGACGGTGCGCACAACGCTCAGGAGATTCTGAGCCAGTGCCGCCTGCCATACCTCGTCGGAATGCTTTTCGAAGCTGCCGGGCGGAGGGCCACCGGCGTTGTTGACGACGATATCCAGGCGGCCGAATCGCTCCACCGTCTGCGCCACGAAACGGCGAATATCGTCGGCGCGGGCCATATCGCAGGGAACTGCCAGCACGTCGGCGCTGGTCGCCGCTCTTATCTCCTTCGCTGTTTCTTCTAGCTGCTTCTCTCCCCGGGCGCAGATCGACACCCGACATCCTTCCTTGGCGAGGCCAAAGGCGATGGCCTTGCCTATGCCTCGGCTGGCTCCGCCGACGAGGGCGACTTTCCCTTCAATTCCCAGATCCATGGCGCATCCTCTCTGATCAGACTGCCCAAGAAGCTTAAGCGCGGATAGTAGTGTTACCTTCTTTGGCGCCGGTTGTCAACCGCGCCCGATCTCCGGCCTCATTCAGATTCCCAGAGAGTCGGTAACTAATCCATGCGTTGGCGAAGGGTGAGACTGCTCAGCAGGACAAAGAAGGCGGCAAACACCAGGAGGACGCCGAAGTTGAGGAGAAGGTCACCGCTGGTCAACCCCTGCGCCTCCAGCATCACACCTCTGAGCGCTTGATTCGAGTAGGTCAGGGGCATCGCGTGCGCGACGCCCTGGAGCCAGCGCGGCATGCTCTCGATCTGCCAGACGACTCCGCTGAGGAGCCCCTGCGGGACGATGACCAGGGGGATAAACTGGATCGCCTGGAGTTCGTTGCGGGCGAAGGTAGACAGGAAGATGCCGAGGTTCACAGCAGCGATCGTCAGCGTAATCACAATCAGAAACACAATACCCAGGTTTCCCACGTAGTTGATGTTGAGGACAAGCAGAGCAACCAGCAGGATGATCACAGCTTGCAGCACGGCGAGGACACTGAATCCCAACATATAGCCGAGTACCACCTCGGCGCGGCGGGCCGGCGTCACCATCAGCCGCTCCAGCGTCCCTCCCGTTCTCTCACGCAGGAAGCTCACCGCCGTCAGGAGGAAGACAAAAAAGAAGGCGAAGAAACCAATGAGAGGCGGTGCCTGGAAATCGACCGTATCGAACTGGGGGCCACCGTGCACGTACGTCGTCTCCACCTGTCCGGACACGCCCTCACCCGTCGCCGACGTGTCCGGAAGCTGGGCCGGAGATATCAGTCCGGCGAACATGACCACCTGGGACACAACACGGCGGATTGCCTGGCTCTTCTGGGGATTAGATCCTTCGAGCACAAGCCGAACGTTGGGGGCCGCTGTTCCTTCTGAGCCAGACGCTTTGAGAATGAGCGCGCCGCCAACGTCACCAGCGTCGACAGCAGCAAGCGCCTCTTCCTCTGTGGACAGAACGCGTAGATCCCAGCCCGCCTGACCGAGAGCGCGTTCCAGAAGGGTAAGCATCGGCCCCGGAGTGGACGTCTCATCGACGGCGGCCAGTGAGATGCTGTTTTCGGTGCTTCGGAGAAGATACCCCACCAGGGAGAGCACAAGCGCCGGCACAATGACGATGAGGGCGAGTGTCCGCGGGTCGCGCCGGAACTGGCGGACGATGCGTAGGGCGATGGCCCACGTCCTGCCTTTATCCACCGCGAGCCTCCGCATAGATGAGAAACGCTTCCTCCAGAGAGCGCGCGCCGACCGACCGCTGTAGTTCGTCCGGAGTGCCCTCGCTGAGGAGAAGCCCATCGCGCATGAGCACCAGCCGATGACAACGGGCAGCCTCGTCCATCACGTGACTGGAGACGATGATCGTCGTGCCCGCCTCGTTCAGGTGATGGAAATGACTCCAGAAAGCGGCCCGCAGCCGGGGATCGACGCCCACTGTGGGCTCGTCCAGAAGCAGCAGGCGGGGCCGGTGCACGAGGGCGCAGGCCAGCGACACCCGCCGCTGCATGCCTCCGCTCAACGTGTTCACCGGGCTGTCGGCTCGGTGGGAGAGCTCCATCAACTCGAGCACCTGATCTACGTTGTCTTGCTCTCGACAACCGTACAGCCGGGCGAAGAAGCCCACGTTCTCACGCGCCGAAAGCTCCATGTACAGGCCGGTATCTTGGGGCATATAGCCGGTCTCACTTAGCACGGCACGAGAGGGAACGGGCTGCCCCCAGACGCTGACGCTGCCCTTCGAGGGCCGGAGGGTGCCGAGAATGAGGCGAATCAGGGTGGTCTTGCCACAACCGCTGGGGCCTAGCAGTCCGTAGGTGAGGCCGGCGTCGACGTGAAGGGTGACATCCTCCACGGCCCGGATTGGGCCGAAGCTCTTGACGACTCCTTCAGCAACAACAGCGCTTTCCATTCCGACGCAGGGGCTAGCTGGCAGCAAGCGAATGGACGAGAGGCTCTACTCGCTCCCAGATCCGTTCAGCGATCACCTCCGAAGATAGCGTGGCATCGACCACAATCCAGCGACCCGGCTCACCAGCGACGATCTCGGCGAAACCGGCATGAACGCGCTCGTGGAACTCCCTTCCTTCCTGGCCGATAGTATCCCACTCCGCGTCCGCCGCCTTCCGCGCCAAGCCGACGTCCACCGGCAGGTCGAGGAGCACAGATAGGTCCGGCCGCAGGCCACTCGTCGCCAGCCTATCGGCTGCCCTGACCTCCTCCAAATCGAGACCGCGGCCGTACCCCTGATAGGCGAGAGTGGAATCGCTGTAGCGGTCACAGACGACGATCTCTCCGCGTTCCAGGGCAGGCCGGATGACCTCCGCGACCAATTGCGACCGCGCCGCCAGGAACAGCAACAGCTCCGCCTCAGGGAGAAGGTCTGACAGAGAGGGATTCGGTCGGGGTGCGGCGGAAGGACGGAGGATAATGCTGCGGATCTCCTCGCTGAGACGGGTGCCGCCCGGCTCACGGGTGACCACAACCTTGTGCCCCAAGCGTTCCAACCGGCGCCGGAGCAATTGCGCCTGGGTGGTCTTACCCGCCCCCTCGCCTCCTTCAAGAGATATGAAGATGCCAGGCCTCCTGCTAGGGGATTTCGTCGCTGCCATCTATTACCCCAGGCTCAGTCCCCGGTGCCGGCGACCCGTTCTCGCGGTAAATGCGCACCCGCCGCAGGGGTTCACGTCCCTTGCTCCGCGACGAGAGGCTGTACTTCTGCGCCAATTGATGCTGAAGGCGCCGGATGTAGGCATTCTGCGGGGAAAGCTCTACTTCCTGATCGCTGGCCATGACCTCTGATATGGCCTTTTCTGCCTCCTGCAACGCGGCTGCCACCGGATCGAATCTTTCCTGATCACCGTCCATGGCAATCAGGCTCTGCTCCATCTGCGATATGGTGTTGTTCTTGAGCACGAAGATGGAGAGACCTCGCGCCTCGGCCTCGCGGAGGGCCTGGGGCTTGCGCCGGTAAAAGGTGCGCAAGGTCAGAACAAGGTCGGCATCGCTGAGATGCTCGCTGACCGTAGCCGGGGAACCTGTCTGCCGGATCGCCTGCTCCAGCCGCTTGCGGGAGATGCCGAAGGGATAGATGCTCCGAGAGA
>Ga0315273_10009325_pt1 | contig 12431 bp, 13 predicted proteins | sample YL17G02_0_MG_FD_205753 | JGI IMG/M metagenome (GOLD analysis project Ga0315273, IMG submission 205753) | Sediment microbial communities from Yellowstone Lake, YNP, Wyoming, USA - YL17G02_0 | ecosystem: Environmental > Aquatic > Freshwater > Lake > Sediment | place: USA: Wyoming | collected... | reverse complement strand
TCGACGCGGTGATGGACATGGCGCGCACCTCGGTGAACGTGCTGGGCAACTGCCTGGCCACCGCGGTGGTGGCGCGCTGGGAAGGGTATTCCCTTCAGGAGAGCGAACCGGTCGCCGGCTGATCAGCCCTGCGGGGCGAGCGCCTCGGCCACGGGGATCTCGATGGCCGGGTCTTCGGTTCGCAGGATGTCCGACACCGTGCCCGCCGGCTTATTCCGCGAATAGATGATCGCCTGGCGCTCTTCGGGGTCGATCACCCAGATCCACTCGGTTCCAATCGAGAGGTACTCCTGGACTTTCGGGAGCATGCGGACCATGCGGTCTTCCGCCGACAGGATCTCGACCACCAGGAACGGGGGCACGGTGGGGATGCGGTCGCCGATGTCGCCGGCGCGCCAGACCGCGATGTCGGCCACGCGGTAGCGTCGCGGGTTGATTTGAATGCGGATCTCGGGCACGACTTCAAATCCAAGCTTGGCGGCCAGCGCCGTCAGCCTCACAATGAGCCGTCCCTGAATTCGTGCGTGCGGCAGTTCCCCCATGTTTCGCTCCACGATCTCGCCGTCCAGGTACTCGCAATCCGCTCCGTCGAAAACCGTGCGAAGGTACTCCTCGACACCGAACAGCCTCCCGGTCGATATGGCAGTCCCCATGAGTTCATTATAAGGCAATGGCGGGGCGGGCGCGCCCGCCCCGCGGGCAGGGGAGCTACTTTCCGGCGGCGTACAGCTTGGCCATCTCCGCGATCGGGATGGGCTGGTAGTCGCCGGCGTGGCCGGCCTGGCCGAACTGCGTCATGCGCTCGGCGACCACCTTCTTCATTGCCTCGCGCGCCGGCTTCAGGTAGTCGCGCGGATCGAACTTCTCGGGGGTTTCGATGAACACCTTGCGGATGGCGCCGGTGATCGCCAGGCGGTTGTCGGTGTCGACGTTGATCTTGCGCACGCCGTTCTTGATGCCGAGTTGGATCTCCTCGACCGGCACGCCGAAGGTCGGCTTCAGCTTGCCGCCGTACTGGTTGATGACGTCCTGCAACTCCTTGGGAACGCTGGAGGATCCGTGCATCACCAGGTGCGTGTTGGGCAGCCGCTTGTGGATTTCGATCAGGCGGTCCATTTTGAGCACTTCGCCGGTGGGCTTCTTGGCGAACTTGTAGGCGCCGTGGCTGGTGCCGATGGCGATGGCCAGCGCGTCCACGCCGGTCTGGGCGACGAACTCGGCCGCCTGCTCCGGATCGGTGATGTGCGACAGGCCGTCCAGCCCCGCGCCGTGTCCGTCTTCAATGCCGCCGAGCACGCCGATTTCGCCCTCGACCGTGACGCCCTTGGCATGCGCCATCTCGACTACCTTGCGCGTGGCCTCGACGTTGTACTCGAACGACGACGGGGTCTTGCCGTCGGGCATCAGCGAGCCGTCCATCATGACGCTGGTGAAGCCCAGGTCGATGGCCGACTTGCAGGTCTCGACCGAATTGCCGTGGTCCAGGTGCAGCACCAGCGGGATCTCCGGATACAGTTCGGTGGCGGCGAGCATGAGGTGATACAGGTACAGGTCCTGCGCGTACGAGCGGGCGCCCCGGCTGGCCTGGACAATGGCTGGCGAGCGGGTCTCCCGCGCGGCCTCCATGATGGACTGGATCTGCTCCATGTTGTTGACGTTGAACGCGCCGACGCCGTAACCACCCCGGGCGGCTTCGTCGAGAAGCTGGCGCATGGATACTAGCATGTCTGTCTCTCCTATCTGCAGTATATCAACGCGGGCGCGCGGCGATGCCATGCGCGCGCGCGTTCGGCATCCCGAAGGACCTGCGCCCGCAGCGCTTCGGGACTCTCGAACTTCCGCTCGGCGCGCAGCCGGTGCAGAAATTCGACCGAAATCCGCTCCGGCGTTTCGCCGCCGAGCGGCGCGAGCAGGAACGTTTCGATGGTCAAATCGCCGCCGCCGAAAGTCGGCCGGCGGCCGATGTTGGTGACCGACGGCCAGGATCGCGCGCCGGCGGGTTCCCGCGTCCGGGTAACGTAAACACCGCCGGCGGGGAGCACTTCAGCGGCCGGGGCAAGGTTCAGGGTTGGAACGGTCTGCCTCGATCCAATACCGCGGCCGGGGACCACCACGCCGTCGAGCGTGTAGACCCTTCCCAGCATTCGCGCCGCAAGCGACACGCGCCCGGCCTCGATCAGGCGCCGCACCTCGCTGCTGGAAACCATGCGCCCGCGCAGGCGCAGACCGGACACCACCTCGGCCCGGTAGCCATAGCGCTCGCCGAGGGAAACCAGCAGCCGCGTATCCCCCAGATGGTCCCGCCCGAACCGGAAGTTCTCGCCGACCACGATGGCGCGGGCGCCCAGCCGGGCCGTCAGAACCCCCGCCACGAACTGCTCGGCCGAAAGCTGCGAGAACGGGTGGCTGAACGGCAGAATCAGCACCTGCTCGATGCCCGCGCCGCGCATCCATTCGGCGCGTTCGGCGGGAGCGCTGAGCAGGCGCGGGGCGCGCTCCGGGGCAACCACGCGCGCCGGGTGCGGATCGAAGGTCATGACCGACGGCTTCCAGCCCTGCTCGCGCCCGATCTCGACCACCTTTCGCAACAGCCGCTGATGCCCCGCGTGAACCCCGTCGAAATTGCCGATGCTGATGGCGCTCGGCCCGAAGCGGCCGGCGGTTTCATCCAGGCTGGTGTAAACGCGGAAGTCGCCCGGCATGCTAGCCCGCCTCCACTACGATTTCCAGCCCGTCATAGGCCAGGCGCACGTGTTCCGGCAGCAGGCTCTCGGCGCGCGCGTGTCCCAGGTCGTGGCAAATGTGCGTCAAAAAGGTCCGGCGCGGCTTCAGCCGCTCGACGTAGCCCAACGACCGCTGGATGGTCGAGTGCGTCGGGTGCGGCTTGTAGCGCAGCCCGTCCAGGAAAAGGACATCGAGATCGTTCAGCTTTTCCAGCGACTCCCCGGGGATGTCGCTATGGTCGGTCAGGTAGGCCGCCGGACCGAAGCGGAAGCCCCAGACCACGCCGTCGCCATGGCTGACGCGCACCGGCAGGAACGGCAATCCGAAAAGCTCGAAGCCCGATTCGTCGAACCCGCGGCAATCCAGCTTCGGCCGCGACGACTGGCTGGCGGCGCCGTTGAAGATGTAGTCGAAGCGACGTCGCACGTCGTCCAGCGTCTGGGGCGAGCCGAACAACGGAATGACCTCCTTCTGCATATAGTTGAAGGGCCGCACGTCGTCCAGGCCGGAAACGTGATCGGCGTGCGCGTGCGTCAGCAGGATCGCGTCCAGCCGGTGGATGCCGAAGCGCAGCGCCTGCGCGCGAAAGTCCGGCGTCGTGTCGACCAGCACCGTGCGCCCCTCAAAGCGAATGAGGATCGACGGGCGCAGCCGCTTGTCGCGCGGGTCGTCCGACAGGCAGACCTTGCACCGGCAGCCGATGCTGGGCACTCCAACGCTGGTGCCGGAGCCGAGAACGGTGATCCGGATCTCTGGGCTGGGCGGCATTCAGCTTTTCTTCTTCGCCTCCTCGACCGCCTGCACATAGCGGTAGCGCAGCTCGGTGAGGGAGTTGTCCATCAGCCGCTGCTCGGCCATCGACAGGTTGCCGCGCGTCTTCTCCTGGAGCATCGCCATCAGGTCGATGGTGTGGCGCGCCAGCCGCAGCTCCGGTTTGGGCCGCTCGGATTCCTCGCCGAAATGGAGCAGCCCCAACTGCATCTCGACCTGCGTCTTGAGCGACAGCGTCAGGAACTCGAAACTGACGGGTGGAAGCGGCATCTCCTGTTCGCCGGGTTCCGGCCGGTTGTCCTCGGGTTGGATGTTCTCGGTTTCGCTCATCTATTCCATTCTATCCGGCGCGGCTCGAGCCCTGCGGCCACGCCGTCGAACTGAAGATCGTGGGGTGTGGGCGGCACGGCGCGGCCTGTAGTCTATGGGCTATCCTGGGAGTGCGGCTCAATCGTACCCGGCTGAGCGATTTCGGCGACTGCGATGGCGCAGACTGATTCGTACAAAGAACGCCTTTATGCGTCGCTCAGGGACCCGGAGGCGGCGGCTCAATACCTCACGGCGCGCCTTGAGGATGACGACCCGGAGGTTTTCCCGCTTGCGCTTCCAGATGTGGCTGAAGCGCGACGAGGCATGGGCCAACCTGCGCGGCGCTCGCCTCCGAACCGCGCGAGCCCGCACCGCATCAAAGTCCGGCAACCCTTCCCGGGAGAGCTTGGGAGCCGTCCTTCATTCGCTCGAGCTGAGGCCGGCCGTGGAGGCGAAGGAGTCTCGCCGGCTGCCCTCGGCGCAAAGGACCTATGAACTATCTCAGCTTCGACATCGAGATTTCCGACGAGTTCGACGTACAGCCTGGGGAGGACCTGGCGCAATACGGGCCGTTTCACATTTCGGTGGCGGCGGCGGTGGAATCGGGCGGCGACAGCCGGCTCTGGTACTCGGCCGGCGACGGCGGCGTCCCCGCCCGGTCGATGGATCGGGACAAGGCGCGGGAACTTCTGGCATTCCTGGTCCAGATGCAGAAGGATGGATGGAAGCTGTTCGCCTGGAACGGTCTGGGGTTCGATCTCCGCTGGATCGGCTACAACGCGGGAGACATGGAAACCGCGGCCGGCGTGGCCCTGGGCTTGTACGATCCGATGTTCCAGTTTTTCAACCGGCGAGGATTTCCGGTCGGCCTGGCCGCGGTGGCCGAGGCGATGGGGGTGCGGCAAGTCAAACTCATGGATTCGGCCGATGCGCCGCGGGAGTGGAACATTGGCAACCATCAGCGCGTGATGGACTACGTGGTTGGCGACTGCCAGATTACCAACCAGGTGGTGGATGTCATCGCCCGGCGGGGCTCCCTGTCTTGGCGGACACGGAAGGGAACCGTCAGTTCCGAGCCCATGCCGCGGTTCAAGACCGTCGCCGAGGTGTTGCGCGAACCCGAGCCGGACCAATCCTGGATGGTGGGCGGCGGCCTGCGGCGCGTCAAGTTCACGGAATGGTTGCCGGCTCACTTGCTGGCCTCGGCCCGCTGACCCGGCGAATCACCCGTTTCGGCTGGGCGCTATTTCTTCAGGAAATCCGCGACGGCTTTCAGGAACATCGCCGGCTGATCGACGAACGTATTGTGGCCCGAATCGGGCAGAATCACCAGCTTCGAGCCCGCGATCAGCTTGTGCATCTCCTCGGAAAGCGACGGGGCGCACTCGTCGTGGTCGCCCACGGTGATCAGCGTGGGCACGCGCACCGTCGCGAGCTTGTCGGCGTATTCGGCGGACTTCAAGTTGCCGTCGATGACGAACTCACCGCTCGAACCCCACATCTGGCGGTAGACGTCCCAGGCCATGTTGCCGAAAGCGACGGGGTCGAAGTTCGGGTCCGGACGGCGGCCGTAGAGATAGGGGAAGTAACCTTCACCCCAGGCGGCAATCATGTAATCGGCGGGGTAGCGGTTTCGCTCGAACGGCTTGCCCTTGCCATACAGTCCCGCTTTTTCGAACGACCGGATGCGGTCGCGCAGTTCCCCCGGCATCGCGGCCAGCATCTTCTGGAACACCTGGTTCATCTTCGCGGTGCTGTGGAACGTGCTGCACAGCACCAGGTGCGAGAGACTCTTCTGATACTTGAACGCGTAGGCCTGCGCCAGCACGCCGCCGCAGGAATGGCCCAGCAGCGCGATCTTGCCCAGTCCCAGCGCCTGCCGCACGGCCTCGGTGTCGTCCACCATGTTCTCGACCGTGTAGCCCGCGGGGTTTTCGAGCTTCTGCGACCGGCCCGAGCCGCGCTCGTCGAGAAACACCAGGCGGAAGTTCCGCGCCAGCGGCGTCAGGTGCGGCAGAAAGTAGTCGTGCGTGGCCCCGGGGCCGCCGTGCAGAATGACAAGCGGCGCGCCGCGCCCCATCGATTTGTAGTAGATCAGGACGCCGCCCGAATCGACATAGCCCTCCTGAATCGGGATCGGCGCCGGGGCGGCTCTCCCGGCAAGCGCCGAAATGGCGGTCAACAAAACGGTGGCTACCGGCGTGTGCTTCATCTCGCGATTGTAGCCGGAACCGTGCCGCGAAGTCATCTCTTTGCCCGCTTTGGCGGGACAGTCCCCGGCAGGCCGTGGCGGGCTGCGGATGCGGCTTCACGAAGTGCCGGGCGAACCGGCGGATTCCGGCAGTTTGGCGCGGATCGCGGCGACAACCCGCCCGCCGACAGTACTTCCATCCCGCGGAATCTTGTCGCGGCCATGCCCCGCCGTGGGACATGCTTCAGCTTGTCCCGCTGCCCGGCCGTCGCTTTGGGGGCTGGACAAGTCGGGAGACATATCCCACGTCGCGCCGCATCCCAACCACGGATACGTGATTCTCGTTGCGGCTATGCCGCGCTGTGTTATGGCGCTTCGCTTGTGAGTGGCGGCCGGTGGTTCAGTGCCAGCCTGGCGATGCGCGCTTCATCGCTCGACGAGATCGGCGGCTGCATAAAGCAGTCTTCCTTCTCTGACGACGGTCGCCGGGGACGATGCGCGCAAGTGCAGCCGCCGATCGAATTCGGAGACCTTCCACACGACTACGTCAATTGAAAAGGGAATGCCCTTGGCATGAACAAAGAATGGGCCGGATTTCAGCTTCTCCCGGGGCGTCTCGTCCGGAATCACGACCAGGAAGTCGAGATCGCTCTCCGGGCCGCTGTCCCCGCGCGCCTGGGATCCGAACAGGTAGATTCTGAGCGGATCGAAATGGGACACCAGCCTGGCGGCAATCTCCCGGATCGCAGCCTCCTTCGTCATACCACTAACCTACTCTTTCTTCGCCGCCCATGTCGAGGCGCGATCCGCCGCCTGTGTTAAACTCAAGCTTTCAGGGCACTTCGCCGCCTGTTTTCATCCGATGACGCCTGATCCGTCCGACGCCGGCCAACGTTTCGCCAGACTTGTCGAAATCATGGCCCGGCTGCGCGCTCCCGATGGTTGCCCGTGGGACCGGGAGCAGACCTTCGACTCCATCAAGCCGTATCTGGTCGAAGAAACCTACGAGGTGATGGACTCGATCGACGCGCGCGACTGGCCCGAACTCAGGGCGGAACTCGGCGACCTGATGCTACAGTCGGTGTTCTTCGCGCAGATGGCCGCGGAAGAGGACCGATTCACCATCTCCGATTCCCTGGATGCAATCAACCAGAAGCTGGTCCGCCGGCATCCGCACGTATTCGCCGATGGATCGGCGCGCACATCCGGCCAGGTGAAAGAGCGTTGGGACGAGATCAAGAAAGAAGAGAAACAGAGCCAGGGCCGGGACACGCGCCGGCTTCTGGCTTCCATCTCCCGGGCGGCGCCCGCACTGGTCGAGGCGCAGCAGTTGACCGCGCGCGCGGCGACGGTGGGTTTCGATTGGGAGAATCCGGAGCAGGTGCTCGACAAGCTCAACGAGGAACTGGGCGAGTTGGCCGAAGCGCGCCGCGGCGCGCCGCGCGAGGAGCTCGAGAACGAGATCGGCGACCTGTTGTTCGTGCTGGTCAACCTGGCGCGGTTCCTGAAAGTGGACGCCGAGCAGGCGCTACGCAAGACCAACGCCAAGTTTCGCAAGCGCTTCGGTTATCTCGAGCGGAAGCTCGCCGAACAGGGCCGGTCGCCAAAGCAAGCCTCGCTCGACGAGATGGAAGCCCTGTGGCAGGAGGCCAAGAATCATGATTGAGGTCCGTCCGCTTTCCACCCTCGAGGAATTCACCGAAGCGGTGGGCCTGCAAAGAGAGATCTGGGGCTTCGAGGACCTGGAACTGTTGCCGCTGCGCCTGTTCGTGGTTGCCACCAAAGTCGGCGGCCTGTCCTGGGGCGCGTTTGACGGCGGGCGGATGATCGGCTTCTGCATCGCGATTCCGGGCCTCAAGGCGGGCGGACAGACGTACTGGCACAGCCACATGATGGGCGTGGTCGGCGAGCACCGCAACTCGGGCGTGGGGCGCGCGTTGAAACTCCGCCAGCGCCAGGACGCCATCGCGCGCGGCATCCAACTGGTCGAATGGACCTTCGATCCGCTGGAGATCAAGAACGCGTATTTCAACATCGAGCGGCTGGGCGCCGTGGTTCGGCGCTACGTGCTCAACCAGTACGGGACCACCACCAGCCATCTGCATGGCGGATTGCCGACCGACCGTTGCGTCGCCGAGTGGTGGATCTCGTCCGGACGCGTGAAGGCGCTGCTGGCGGGCGCGCCGATGGAGCGGCCGCGGATCGAAACGCGCATCGAGACGCCGTTCGACATCGACGCCATCCGCAAGCGCGACCTGGCGCGCGCCCGGGACATCCAGCGGCGCATGAGCGATCAGTTCGTCGCGCACTTCAACAACGGTTTGATGGTGGTGGGTGTCGAGCGTACCGAGCGTGCCGGCGTGTATCTTCTGGCGCGGGACGAAGAGGGCCGCTAAGGTGAAAATCGAGAAGATCGCGCTGCGCCAGATCCGCATGCCGCTGGTGCATTTCTTCGAGACCAGTTTCGGGCGGACGTACGAGCGCCAGATCGTGTTGGTCGAAGTTTTCTCGGAGGGCGTCTCCGGCTGGGGCGAGATCACCTGCGGCGAGAAGCCCTTCTACAACGAGGAGTGGACCGATTCGGCGTGGACCATCGTGCGCGACTACGTGGCGCCGCGCGTGGCGGGCAAGGATCTGGGCGGACCGGAAGAGGTCGCGCCACTGACCTCGCACATCCGCGGCCACCGCATGGCCCGCGGCGGCGTCGAGGCCGCCGTATGGGACCTGGCGGCGCGGCAGGCGGGCGTTCCGCTGTGGAAGCAGATCGGCGGCGGCGCGCGCAAGGAGATCGCCTGCGGCGTGTCGATCGGGATTCAGGACAGCGTCGAGCAACTGCTCGACAAGATCCGGACCGAACTCGACGCGGGCTATCAGCGCATCAAGATCAAGATCAAGCCCGGCTGGGACATCGACGTGGTGCGGCAGGTGCGCGAGCGATTCCCCTCGATCAAGCTCATGGCGGACGCCAACTCGGCCTACACCTTGGCCGACGCGGACCATCTCAAGAAGCTCGACGACTTCTACCTGATGATGATCGAGCAGCCGCTGGCGCACGACGACATCATCGACCACGCCGTGTTGCAGGCCAAGCTCCAGACGCCGATCTGCCTGGACGAATGCATCCGTTCGGCGCGCCACGCCGAACAGGCCATCCGTCTTCGCGCCTGCGGCATCATCAACATCAAACTGGGCCGCGCGGGCGGTTTTCTGGAAGCCCGGCGCATCCATGACGCCGCCAAAGAGGCGTGCATTCCGGTCTGGTGCGGCGGCATGCTGGAATCGGGCATCGGCCGGGCGCACAACATCGCGCTCTCGACGCTGCCCAATTTCGTGCTGCCCGGCGACGTGTCCGCCAGCCGGCGCTACTGGGCGCGCGACATCATCACGCCGCCAGTCGAGGTCACGCCGCGGGGAACCATCGTGGTGGGCGAGGCGCCGGGCTTCGGCTACGACATCGACCGGGAGTTTCTCGACTCGATCACGGTTCGACAGGAGACCCTGGGTTGAGCCGCGGCCTGATCACGGAGCGCGCCTGATGGCCGGTTTCTTCGGGCTGCTTCGGGACAATCGCAACTACCGTCACGCGTGGATGGCGCAGGTGGTGAGCGAGGTCGGCGACCACTTCAACAACATCGCCGTCTTCAGCCTGGCGCTCCAGACCACCGGCTCGGGCATGGTCGTCACGGGGGTCATGCTGGCGCGCGCGATTCCAGCGATTCTGGCCGGGCCGCTGGCCGGCGTGCTGCTGGACCGCATGGACCGGCGGCGCATCATGGTGCTGAGCGATCTGGTCCGCGCCGTCGTCGCGCTGGGTTTCATCCTCACCCTGGGACGGTCGGACACATGGCTGCTGTACCTGCTGAGCGGCCTGCTGATGTTTGCCTCGCCGTTCTTCACCAGCGGCCGCGCGTCGATACTTCCGGCCATCGCCAGCAAGGAAGAGCTGCACACGGCCAACGCGCTCACCCAGACCACGCAGTGGACCACGCTCACCGTCGGAACGTTTCTGGCGGGCGCCAGCGTGACGCACTTCGGCTACCGGTGGGCCTTCGTTTTCAACGCGCTCTCGTTCGCCTTTTCCGCCTGCTGCGTGGCGCGGCTGCGGGTGCAAGGAGGCTTCCGCCCGCGGCGCACCGGCCTGGGCGAGGACCAGGTGGTCCGGCCGTGGCATGAATACAAGGAAGGCCTGCGATACATGCGCGCCACCCCGCTGATCCTGGGCATCGGCCTGATCAACGTCGGCTGGGCCACCGGCGGCGGCGCCGGCCAGATCCTGTTCAGCCTGTTCGGAGATCTGGTCTTCAAGCGCGGCCCGGCGGGGATCGGCTTCCTCTGGGGATTCGCCGGCATCGGCCTGCTCATCGGCGGCGCCTTCGGACACTGGTGGGGCCGGCGCGCGAGCTTCCGGCAGTACAAGTGGACCATCTCGATCTGCTACGTGATCCACGGCGGGGCGTATGTCATCTTCAGCCAGATGCAGCATTTCCGGGCCGCGCTGGTCTTCATCGCGCTGTCCCGCGCCGCCGTGGGCGTCAGTTCGGTGCTGAACTTCACCCAGTTGCTGCGCCACGTTTCGGACGAATTCCGCGGGCGGGTCTTCTCGACCATCGAGTCGATGACCTGGGCGACCATGATGCTCTCAATGATGGGGGCCGGCGTCGCCTCGACTTCCACGAGCCCCCGGACCATCGGCGTCTGGGCTGGCGTGCTAAGCTCGACCACGGCGCTGTTCTGGGCTTGGGCGAACTTGGCCGGACGCTTGCCGGAGCCGCCCGCCGTCGGCGTCGAACGGGATGAGGTGGAAGTGCATGGCGACCCAACCGTCTGATCTGGCGGGCAAGGTGGTGCTGGTGACCGGCGCCGCCAAACGCGTCGGAAGAGGCATCGCGCTGGCGCTGGCCGGCAAGGGCGCGCGCGTGGCGATTCACTACCACACCTCGGCGGCCGAGGCGCGCGCGACGGCCGCCGAGTGCGGCGGCGCGGAACTGTTCCAGGCCAACCTCGAGAGCGTCGCCGAGATCGTCCGGATGTTCGGCGAAGTCGAAGCCCGGCTCGGCCGCCTCGACGGACTGGTGAACAACGCCGCGCGCTTCACCGGCTTCGATCCTCTGGAGATCGGGGAAGCCGAGTGGGACGCGATCCACAACGTCAACCTGAAGGCGGTCTTCTTCTGTTCGCAGCAGGCGGCCCGGATCATGCGGCGGCAGGGCGGCGGACGCATCGTCAATATCAGCTCCCTGGGAGGCATCCTGCCGTGGGCCCGCCACGCGCACTATTGCGCTTCCAAGGCCGGAGTGATCATGCTGACGCGCGCGCTGGCCAAGGCCTGGGCGCCCGAAATCACGGTGAACTCGGTCGCGCCGGGCGTCATCCCGTTCGAAGATATCGACCCCGAGGGCCTGCGCATGATCCGCCGGACGCCGGCCGGCCGGGGCGGCACGCCGGAGGAGATCGCCGGGGCCGTGATCTACTTCCTGGAAGCTTCCAACTTCGTCACGGGACAGGTTCTGGCCGTCGACGGCGGCTTGAGCCTTCGGTAGCGACCGCTTGCCGACGGTGGGGCAGCCTTTCAGACTGCGGCCGGGCTTTCAGCCCGGCCAGTCATTGCGAGGCCTGAAAGGCCTCGCGCGGGCTGAAAGCCCGCCCCACGGGCTGACTGCCCGCCCCACTTCGATTGCCAAGCACCTTGTTTTAATGCCTATGAATCCCAGGGAGCGGGCAGTTTCACAGGAAGTCCCGGTCTTGCCGGCCGATAAGTCCTCTGTGAGCCGGTTTGCCGACAACGCCGAGCGGCCGGTCACGCTCTCCCGGACTGGGCCATCCTGTTCAGCCCGCAAGGCGGAATTCACACGGTCGCCGATGGCGACCGGCGGTTGGATTCTCCGCGGCCGGACCGAGGCGTTCCGATGGTCTTTCGGGTCAGCCGGCAACGCGACATAGTGCGCGTTCAAGGGCGGGCAAGCTCTCGGACTTGCTTGTTCGAGGCCGATAAGCCCAATGGGGTGGCCCGCCCGATGCCGGCTGCGGTGGCGGCCCGCTCCGCCGCGCCTAGGAAAGGCCTGTGTCCCGCAGAAACTTGGCGGCTTCTTCCGGCGGCGTCGGGTTGATATAGAAACCCGTTCCCCACTCGAACCCCGCCACCTTGGTCAGCTTCGGAATCAGCTCGATGTGCCAGTGGTAGCTCGGATCGGGCCCCTCCTGGATGGGCGAAGTGTGGATCACCATGCTGTAGGGAGGCCGCTCCAGCACACGGTCGAGCTTGCGAAGCATGGTCCGAAACACCCAGGCCAGGTTCTGGAGCGCGGGCGCATCGAAGTCCTCGAAGTGGGAGCGGTGGGCGCGCGGCAGAATCCAGGTCTCGAACGGAAAACGCGGCGCATAAGGGGCGATGGCGAGGTAGTGATCGGTTTCCAGCACCACCCGCGAGCCGGTGTCG